>JAEEGL014608792.1_pt1 | contig 149358 bp, 191 predicted proteins | sample 9134231 | NCBI WGS metagenome assembly JAEEGL01 (sample SAMN16246548, study PRJNA631951) | gut metagenome | biome: gut microbiome; feature: rumen; material: fiber-attached | host: Bos | place: Iran: Karaj | collected 2018-10 | reverse complement strand
TATGATTGGCGAAAGGAATTCAGATTCTACACTTGGGCTTCCTATTACATCCGTCGCGCAATCCACGGTTACCTTGTAAAGGAAAACCTGCTCGTCAGGCCTAAGGGCTCTGTGAGAATCGCTCCTAAGGTGAAGAAGATTGAGAACGATTTCTATCTCAAGAACGGGCGCAAGCCTTATCCTGCCGAAATCGTAGATATCCTCCGCCGTGACTATCAGATGGAAGTTGACGAACTTGATGTTGTCGGAATCAGGGTTGACAAGATTGACTCTTACCTCGGAGAAGACGACGACAACACATTTGAAAAGAGCCCTGTGTTCAATGAAAAAACAGCTGTTGACAACGAGTTTGACGACGAAATAGAACAGGAGGAGTCAAACTACCAAATCACTGAGGCAATGAAAGCCCTCACTGAGAGAGAACAGACAGTCATTCGTATGGCGTTCGGGTACGGTTATCCGAGAGAGTTCAAGGACAAAGAAATAGGTGAAAAACTCGGCCTCACCTCTGAAAGGGTCCGTCAACTCCGCCACGGAGCACTTAAGAAAATGAGACAGGTGTGCGTGAAAATAGATGCAGAGTAGTTGCTTTTAAAGTAAAAATTCTGTATATTAGGGGAAAAGATTAATGTATGGCAAAAAGGAATATTGAAGTAAAAGAAAAGGCGCTCATAGAGAAGCTAAACAATGCAGTTGAGGGCAAGAAACCCTATGAAACACCTACAACCTATGTTTGGGACAACAACGGCCCTATACAGTTTGATGTACATGTAGACACGGCCAAAGACAAAGACCACACAGACTACACAGTATATAAAGTAGGTGAAAATTTTAAGGGAGTCAATGAAGATAAGTTCTTCAACAAAGATGTTACCGTAGAGCCTAAAACAGTATGTCTCACCCCAAGAAACCCCGACGGGTCATTTATGGAACACTACGATGAAACCATATGCGACAACAAGGACAATGCTGAGTCAAGGCTTTCAACAAATAAACAGAATGACTTGGCCTATATTGAGAAGATGAGGAAGACTCTCGCCGAAGCAAGAAATAAGGATACGCAAATGCGTACCCCTGTCAATAGGGCAAGGGATATAGAGAAAGCAATTGTTGAAGCACAGTTAAAACAACTTACTGAGAAGAAGTACGAAGAGGTTAATCACCCTGACCATTATAACCAATACGATGTAGAGGTAATAGACATGATGGAAAGGGTCTTCGGTCCTCAGGAGACAGCAATCTTCTGTAAGCTCAACGCCTTCAAGTATCGTCAGCGTATGGGTAACAAACCTGGTCAGGATATCCTAAAAGACCTCGCTAAGGAGAAGTGGTATCTTGCCAAGAAGAAAGAATTAGAGAAAAAGCTTTAAGCCACTCGGCCACCCTTCAAAAGGTGACCACGCCGCAGGAGAAAACCTGCGGCTTTTTTTGTATATACCAAAAACAGGGATACGCAAATGCGTACCCAAATTTGGCATGGTTTTTGCATAACCATATCATATGGATTTAACATCAAGATATTACATAATGCGTATCTCAGTAGTCAATCACATAAGAACAGATAGTATCGTTAGAGGAAACCTCCTGTTTCGTGAAGCCACTGAACTACTGAAAACCTATATGCCCAACCCCGATGTAGGAATTGAAGTCTCAAGAACAAAGTTTTTCGATACAGGGTGGGATGAATATTGTGTAATCGCACAAGACCCTCAGGAGGGTGATGAAGAAACATCGTGGGATGGTGAAGAAATACCATTCTAATGGCACACTTTTTGCAATATACTACTACGAATCCAAACCACTAAAAACAACGACATTATGACATAGCACAGATAAAGGTACAACACACATACGCTATCTGAGTGAGGATAGATGAATGGCTCTCGCAAAGGCATTGCAGTCGGCTACTCCTAAATGTCGGATTATATAGTCTCCGACCTACGGAAATGACGGATTATACAGTCTCCAGCATGCACTTTTTTATATATGTATAGTCCCTTATTCGGCCACAGCAAACTATTTATAGAGGATAAATTTTAATTTTGTATGAAGCACTTTTTAAATGTAATTTTAATATGGGCCTTGCTCATATTGGCCTGCGGCCTTTTCTATGTCGCAGTAAAGATTCCATTCCCTAGCTCACTTATTAACATCGTATCCTTCGTATCAGCGATTTTTTCTCTCGTACAGGCCTGCGGTGTTATAGATAAAGTGTTAGGCTACGGAAAGCATGGTGACACTGACGGGGGTCAGAAGTAACGAGGAAAGTGCGTGGTTTTATTTTTGTGTTTTTGTTTTTTTTTGGGTTGATGGGCCGTGGAAAAACCACGGCCCATTTATTTTGCCCAAGGCCAAAGGCCCATACAAAAAATATTTAGATAAACAAATAGGCCTTACTTAAAGTAAAAGTTTAGGTGGCCCACATTAAATGACTGACTTATAATTATTTAGGCAAAGGAATGTGTGGGCGACTTACTTAAAGTAATGGATTAGGTAGTGTGGGGTAAATTATTGTGGGACAAATAGTTAGGTGGGATGGAGAGTATTTTTATGCAGGGGAGTGGGGGAAATTTTACACGAGCAACTGTTGGTTCCGCCCATATCCCCCACCTCACATTCACCCAACTAACCCCCATTTTACACTCTACAATTTCCCAAAACTAGTCTCTCCTTCACGCACCACCGTACCCTTCCAAACAACTCCGCTTACAGCAGTCCCCAAACAAGATTTTCCCATTTCCTACCACTTTCTTCCACAAAAAAACCTAAGTCCCTCACACTCAATCACTTATCCTACCTTACTTAAAGTGCCTTAAACAAACCCTTCAACTAAAACTCAGAAATAGTTCATTATCAGCCACTTCCACCGAGGTAGAAAAAATAATGGCCGTAGGACACGCCTACGGCCACATTTCACACCCCTTTCAGGGCCCACTCACTTGCTATTTTCGTGACTACTTACCTTACCCTCGTAGTACTTCTCAAGCTTCTTTAACTCTCTCCACTCAAGTCTCCTACTCTTGTCGTTGGTAAGTTCTATGTCGTGAATCTTTCTCCTTATCTCTCTTAACCTATGTTCATTAATTGGAGCATCTACAGACTCAAGCGACCTCATTAGCCTATCCCTCTCTGTTGAGTAGAGAGGCGCTGATGACCATTGGTTCGCTAAATACTTACGAACTTCAACTAATATTCTAAACTCGTCAAATGTCATTATTCTTATTACTACTTTATTTCAAAAATAGTCCTATCCTCGTTAGGAGTAATGGACTCGTAATACAACGAAGTGGCATCATCTTCCTCAGGCTTGAAAGTGATAACCTCTTCAATTCCATCCCTAATCTCGTCAAAGAGTTCAGGTACTTCACTAAGGTCAACCTTTCTCGGAATTTTCTCACTCACCGAATTGGAGACAACAGCCTCAATGGTCTTCTTCTCAGGGTCAAAAATCAGCTTCTCAAGAACCTCCTCAGATTTAACAATGAGAGAATTCCTGTGCTCAGGGTCAAAATCCTCAACCTTTACAGGTTTTGCAATCCAAATAGTCTTGTTACGACTATGAACTCTCCAACCATTGTAAACATAAGAGTAAACATCAACCTTACCATAAAGGTCTTTTCTTAGATTTGCCAAATTTTCCATATTTCTTATTTTCAAAAAGTTCAAAGTTTTCAAAATTTCCCGTTTCAGGATTTACCGTGCAAGCCTTGAACATGTGTTCGCCATCATCATATTCTTTTGTAAAGACAGACGAGTAACCATCTTTATCAGGCTCAACACCTTCAAACCACTCATCATTTATCGGTCTCCTGTCGTTGCCGCCTTTACAAGTGTTATAGGCTTCTTTTCCATCATCACCAACAACTTTCAAGATAGATATTGGGTTTTTACCTCCCCAAATAGGTATTACAGAAGCGTTGGCGTATTCAGCATTTGCCTGTTCAATTTCCTCGGCCTCATTATCTTCTTCAAAATCCGTGCCAAACTTAACTTTTTTAAGGTTATCCTCCCAATATGGGGCAACTTTTTCCATATAAAGTTTTCTGTTATTTGGGTCATTGAACCATCCACCTAAGCCAAGTTGTATCTTAAAATTCCTCAATGACTGTGGAACCACACGCTGTGATTTCCCCGCAGCATGGTCTAAGTGTACTGTAACACTTATTGTTCCACCGTTATAAGACAAGTTCCATACTTGGTTGTTTGGGATTTTACCTTGTTTTCCACTTAAGATAGCCTCTTTACTGATACCATCGCAGTTAAATCCCATAGCCCATAACGGGTTAAAAAACTTTTTAATTAAATCACCACTGTCTATACCTGTTTTAACAATGCCTTCACTCAACAGCTTCTTAGTCGCTGACTCAACCATTGAGTATATATCCTCAAGTGTTAGGCTTATCTTTAGTGGTTTTATATTGTAGTGTTCTCCGTCGTAGTCATAAGGATATTTTTTCATATCTTCACACTTTCTGTGCAGTGCCGCTTTGGCGGCATTATGTGATGGGTACGAAGAAACAAATTCATCATTGCAGTATAACCCCCACTGTTTTGGCTTGTATAGTTGTTGTTTCTCTTCTTTTGTCCTTTTCATATCTATATGCAAATTTCGTGCCAAATTATTATATTTGTTATTCGTTTTTTACATAAATAGATAGTAAATGCTCAACCGTTTAGACCATCAGTACCTTTAGGGCCAACAGGGTCTCCTCCTGGGTGAGAACCATTTATAGCCTTAGGGTGTAAATAACCAATGTCGTGCCAATACTCAGTGCCGTCAGGCAGTGTCTTTCGCTGAGCGTTGGGATTAATATAATCAGGCGCATTGTCTGAGTTGAGTAATGAGCGAAGACCCACCACTTTCCTTAATCTCCTACTACCACTTGTGGAAGGTTTTAATTTGAAATTCTTTACTGTGTAATTGGTTGAACTAGTGCACATTATTCTCTATTTTTTTTCAGAACGGAATTTATTAGGTAAATCATTTAGCCAATTTTGTGCTGTACGAATTTGCTTGGCGTAGTATGCGCCTTCAGCATCTTTTTTGCAAAATCTTATTTGGTCTTCCAATGATTCTAAAATAAATTTTCTATGGGCTTCGTCTTCCTCGCTCCACTCTTGCTTTGGTTGCTGACGGAGGGACATGAGAAAAGAAACATATTTAATTTTAATGGCTTCTGTAAGGTCACTTCGTGTCTCAATGTCCGTTATTAGCGCGCCTAATTTTAAATCGTCTTCCTTGCTCCATTCTACGGGCTTCTGCTCATTTCTCCCATTTTCATAACCCAAAGAATAGCCTTTTTCATATGCCTCATTCCATTTCCTTGCTTCGTCAACTGTTGGTTCGTGCATGTTACTCTCATTTATAGGCTCCTCCTCTTCCTGCATTGCCTCTTCAAAATCATTGATAAGCCTTTCTTTGTCAATGCTGCCATCGTATTCTACACATTGGTGGAACTCGTTATATTCCGAATTCATATAGTTGCAAATATGCTTCCTCAGCCATTCCGATGCAGCACTAATATTCAAAGATTTCTGCTCTTTCTGCTTTTCGAGGTAGGCAATCCACTCTGATGGTCTTTTGGCTTGATGAAAATCTTCCCTCATAAAATGTCTATCAACAGACCATTTGATAAACTCAATCAATTCCTTCCTTATCCTCTCGTCCTCGCTATCAGCAAGTTCAGGGACAAGGGTCTCAAGTGCTTCTTTCTCTCTATCTGTCTTCAGCCAACCATACATTTCATTGGCCACTTTAATTGCTTCTTCTCTTGTCATACTATTCTACTATCCAATGTGGGTTATCTTCATTACCAAGGTCATCATCTTGCATATATCTTGCCAAGTCACGATAGTTTTCATCTGTCAGTCCATGTGAGCCTGAGTGCTTAGGTTTAGGTTCATCTACCGCTATTACCCTGAACGATTCTGTGTCAAAAAAGTTGACAGTAATCCTTCTTCTTTCTCGTTCGTCTGCATCCTTGTACATTGAGACCAAGAATTCGTTATCTGTAACTTCTGTCCTTCCAAGCCAGTGGACCTCTACTGTGTTATCAAATACTTTGATTTCCATTTTTCTTAGGTTTAAAAATTACTTCAATCTCTATGGGTTCATCTTCCCACCTTAGCCCGTGTATAAAATCCATACCAAGGAACTTATAAAACTCTGCATCATTATGCCATAGGCCGCTATGTTCATACCTTATAGGTTTTTCGGGGTGCGCAAATTGTCGGCCATTCTTATCAGCTGCTGCCCACCAAGTACCCTTATCCGTCCGCCAAGTAGTATTTTCCATATTACTTAAAGTCAAAATTTTCTTTTATCCTACACATAACGAATGTGCTGTATTCCTTATGCTCATATACACAGCCCTTGCAGGACTTTTTTGTCACCTTATCCAAATCTTTCTTGTTTGGACAGGGGCCATTTCCATAACTAATATATGCTGTCATTACTAATACACCTTTTACGCAACAAATATACAAAAAAACAGCGAGATAAAAAAATCCCCCAACCTGTCGGCTAGGGGATACAAACAAAAAATAAAATAAAAATAACTATGAAAAACTTCCCTTTGGTGGGTAGCTTATTTCTTTCCGTACTTGAGTGTTCCGTTTCCAAATTTAGGATTATAATTCTTCCTCATATTCTTTTGAAGGACTCTTTGTATATCTTCGTCTGACATTCCTGCTTCTCTTGCATTCTGTATTGCCTGAGCGAGGTATCTTTCAGCATCGAAACTCCTATCAATGGCGGCAGTATCATCAGGAGACTTTTTCAATTGTGTTGCTCTCCTATCGGCGTTCTTTGCTACTTTTCCCAATCCCTGTGGTGTTTCTCCGTATTCCTTAAGCATCTTCTTTAGGTTCTCTGCCACAATGTTGCGAATTGTTTCCTCGTTAATATTCTTTGTCATATCTTGTTGTTCTTCGTTGATTATTCCAAATGCGTGCTTGAACATTCTAAAGGCTTCTTCATCTGATACTATATATTCAGGCTTAAGATAGTCTTTCGTTACAGGCCACATATCATCAAACTCCTCACGAAGGGTAATATCGTTGGTAATGTCGCTGATATGTCTCTCCAAGTAATCGCAGAAATATTCAACGAGTTTTCCTCCGTTATTTATATACCTTTCATCCATCTAATTTAAGTATTTTTAAGATAAATAGGCTATTTATTATTAAAAAGTATTGAAATATGAAACCAGTTAGGAAAAAAATAGTAAACGAAGACCATCCTTACAGAGGTGGTTCACCATATCACTATGAACCAAGTAACGAGGGAACAACTTATCTTTGCGTATGCAAGTCAGGACCTGTGAGTGTATTTGTTTCTCCTGAGGAAGAAAACGAGTTCATTAGCATGAAAAACAGTGGATTATTCAGGGTTAAAGAGAAATCCGAAGGTGAATCGAATTTCGAGGAGACTGGTAGGACTTTTTCACTTGAACAGTTTAAGTCTCTCCTTAGCGGCAATAATGGTCTTTCTGAATCAAAGAATAAAAAAAATAATAAAGATATGAAAGCAAATAAAGTTACTATCAGCGAAGAGCGCTTGAGAAAGATTATCGCTGAAAATATTAAGAAAAGATTGAACGAAGTTGGCGACACTTTCGGTGGACAGTTTAAACTTGCAAGACTTGAAGCAAGGTACAAGAAAGCCGCTGATAGGGCCGAAAGACAGGGTGACTACGCTAAGGCTGAAAGGCTTCGTGCAAGGGCACAGGAAATAAGGGCTAAGGCTGATAGTGAATTTGAAGATTCACCAAGTATGCAGAGAACATTGCAGCATCAGTCAGATATGGTTAATTCTTGGTGGTCAGACCCAACAGACCCACACTACAGTGGCGGAGCAGCCTTAATGGAAGACATTGTAAAAAGGGCTGTAACCTCTGCATTAAATGAAATGCGTAAGAACGGTAAAAAGTAATTATCACTTCCATACATATGTTACAAATAATGGTGTCCCATTTAGGAACACCATTATTTTTTTCTCTTAAACAACTTGTTGACAACCAAGTCGTAGATAAACACTCCTACCAATGCAAGCATTGCAGGAACAAACAATAGCACATCAAGTACTATATACCACCATCTCTTTTTCATCCTCTATATCGAAGCAGCCTCCAAATTCTTCCAACAATGCGAAAGACGAGAATCACAATCCAAACAGGCCAAAAGAGACCTGCGAGGATAGCACCGAAAACAGTGCAGTTAGGATTATACGCCTTCTCAGAGAGGGCGACAATAAGGCCTCCCGACAGATAGAAGTCTGCGAGAATCACAATCAATACCCAAAATAAAATCGTACTAGCCATAATCTAAAAATAAAAAGTTAATTATTTCTAACAAATTTATATGTTGTAGTAGTATCTCTACCATTGGTAATAGTCTTGAGAGTATCAATTCTCCATTCAGTAGAGTTCAAGAGATAATCAGCGTGAGTCTGTTCCTTAGGTTCGTTAGTTGCAGCCAATATCATAGCAACAATTGCCAACACCGTAAAAACAAACATGCCAATCATAAACCCAAAGCCAAAGTTTTCTGACTTCGTGAACTTGCACCCATCAATAAATGCAAGTTGTTTATCAAGGTCTCCCTCGTTGGGGTATCTCCACTTAGATACCGCAATCATTCTTTCCTGTTTCTTTGTCATAATTTATTTACTCAAAAATTCAAACTCACCATCTTTGCCGTCCCAATCAATTGGGGTGATAACACACTGTCCGAAAAAACTCCACCCTTCAGGAAGAAAATAGTAATCCCAAGGATTGGCCTTTCTCGCTTCGTAATACTCGTCGTTAATTCTTTTTTCCTCGGCAAGCCTCTCTTGTTCTTTTCTCTCTTGCTCTTTTCTCTCACGCTCTCTCCGACGGGCAAGTTCCTCCTGCTCGGCTTTCCACACACGATATTCCCACTTCATTTCCTCACGAAGTTCTTTGTCGGACTTTTTGTCTCTGTAAATGAAAATAGGTATAGGCACAATAGGCATAATATTAATAAATTATAATGGTTTAACTGTAATTTCAACTTTAACGGGTTCATCACTCCATTTAAGGTCGGGGCAAAATGAATTCTCTACCCACATTCTCCCAATAGTAGGAGCCCAATAGTGTTCTGAGAGTGCGTCACTGAATATCAGTTCAGGTTTTGTTTTGAAAAGGTGCGACAAGCCGTTTTCGTCTTTCGCTAACCACGCATTAAATTTCACTGTTTCCATATTCTTAGCAATTAATGAGCCAATGTGAAATAGCACGCCTAATGTTTGCAAGATGTGCCTCAGAGGTCCATTCGTAGTTATCAATATCCTGAATTGGAATCCACTTAACCTCTTCAACCTCGTTAGGTTCTGAGTGCTCAGTAGTAATAGCGTTTAGGTCACCGCTGTAATTAGCATAATACCTCGCAAGAACAACCTGATTAGTCCTGTTAGGGTCTGAATCAAGCGTGAAAAAGTGCATATCGTGTTTATCAATCACGATGCCCGTTTCCTCATACACTTCTCTTACTGCACAGTCGGTGAGGTCTTCGTCATAGTCAAGGAAGCCACTTGGGGCGTTCCATTTACCGACATTGTTTGGAAGGCCGCTGCCCCTTTTGTTAGCCAAGACATAAATGTTATCACCAACAGAAGCGAACACATATGCCACGGCAGCAACAGAACGACTAAGCCATTCCTCTTTTCCGTCAATAATTACAGGTCTGTTTTTCATACTATCTTATATACTACAAATATCGTGCCATTTATTCTGACTCGGTGCTTAAATCACCATCGGTACGGATTTTGGCCAATTCATCCAACACCGCACTATCAATAGTTTCATTAATTTCTACTACTTCAGCGCTGATAAGCATATACTGTGTGTCTCTATCCATATACCTTGGACGAGGTTTGTGTTTATTGACATATTCCTCAATTTCATCACGCTCAATGTCATTGATAGTAATGTCTTCGTATGCATAGTCGTTGTACCATCCTTCGTCTTCGTAGAAAACTTTGTAATTTACTTTTACGGTTACATTATAACTCTTTTTCATATTCATTAATATAATATCGGTACGACAAATATACAAAATTCATAACACAAACACAAATTAAAAAACGGAAGCGAAAGCCTCCGTTCATATTTTAGCATTTCCATTAAACATTATCGCCTCAATTTTAGGACAATCAATACAAATTTCTTTAGCCCTATGCATAAGCATTTCTTTAGTTACCAAACCCCTAAGAAACGACGAATCTTTCGCTTTTCCTTTATAATTGTCTTCGTAAAGTGAATATGCTACACAGTATTCGCAAGTATGATTATACCTTGGCAAATATACTGTGTCTTGTTTTACTTTGTCAGCGTTTATGTTAACTACTGTCCTAAATGCATCTATGGTCATAAATAAAATCCCAAGTTACTGTTTCTGGTAATTCTTCGTCTTCACATTCAGCGAGAACAACATCTTTATACTCTAGCGCCATTTGCTCAGCCTGTTTCTTGGCATAACTGATATCATCCGACGCAAATCTAAACCAAGGTAGACCGTTAAAGTCTTTTCCTGTTTGGTCTCTATATGCAATAAGGTGTAACATACTAATCTAATTTTCTCCCAAGTTTCTTAGATAGATATTCCTTGAACTTACTAAGAAATATGATGCCTGCAAGACCTTTTTCAGCCTCTTTATAGTCTTCACAATCTTTGTTGTTTGAAATAGCTATTAAAATGTCATCATTAAAGTTAGCGTCTGGGGCTTCTTGTAGAATTTTCATATGTTTTGTGCAACAAAAATCCCCATTCCACCAAGCAAAGTGCTGGCACTTAATACAGTTTTCGTCAGGTATTATTATCTTACAGTTAGTCTCCATAATATTTCCCAGTATTATTATATTCATTATCAGAACAACCCCAATTAACAGTAGTAGTTTGTGGGTGTTCCATTTTATATTTCCATTCCTCAACCTCATCCCAAGTTGAGAAGGTTCTTGTTAGTTCAACCCATTTATCCCCAATCTCACAGTAACTAATTATGTGATTAGGGTATCGTTCAACTAATTCATAGTTCTTACCATTAATGGTAAATTTCATATTAAGTCCCATTCTTCAAGCGCTTCTGTTGGTGACATTCCGTGTTCTATGCAATATTTAACTTCACCCTCAAGGCAGTATTTCTCGGCAAGTCCAATTGCCTCATCATATGTATAGTCTCTCATTTGTTATTGTTAAATAAAGTTTTACTTGTATTCTTTTTTAGCGTCTCATAACTCTTCTTCGGTCTGCCAAAATCGTCAAGAAGTTCGTCATAAGAGAATGAACACTTATTACAACTCGTATTGACAATCCATTCACCCGTATTAAAACTGTCATACAACAGATACCTAAAATAAGTATTTGTCCCGTATTTTTCCCTTGCCCTTCTTTCTTTCTTGGAAAGTGCTTTCCTATCATCATTCAACGCCTTGTTTGACATACCACCAATGAAAAACGACACTGGCTTCACTTGAACAAGGAAAGTATTACCATTTAATTCTGCCTTAATATCAATGGCCATTTTTGAATCCTCGTCACCTGTTACTGTTTCGATAGTAGCACCTGCATTCTTGAGAGCATCTTTAACCTGTTTCTCTCTGACATATCCGTCGTAGGTTTCTACAACAATGTGAAGAATCAGCCCGTCATAAAAATCCTCCAACGACAGCATTGAGTCAGGACACTCTTCCATCCACTTTTTAGCGATTGCTATAAGTTCTTCTTTAGTTCTTCCTCTATTGAGAGAATCGAAGTTTGTGTCGTATCCGCTGTTTGTATATTTCTCAAAAGCGTCTTCATATGATTCAGGCGCAAGCCTTTCAAATATCCTCATACAGTAACCAATATACTCAGGGAGTTTATAAGTCTTGTTATATGAGTTATTTACATCATTCTGATTAAAGCGTCGCTTCAAGTTTCTGTAATGTTCTACCCCTTTGAATTTTGTTTGTTTCTCTGTAAGTGTTTTCATTTCGTTTACCTTAGGCCCCTTTGTGGGATAAAGCATTGAAAATCATCTTTGGTGTGCCAAGTGGTGATTTTCTTTTCTCCCTCAGGGTTATAGTATTTTACCCTATTGATTTTCTTATCAATAGAGACATAGATAATCAGTTTAGAATCAGGCATTTCATTCCTCAGTGATTCAAACACTTTCCAAACTAATCCATCTTTGATTGTGTTATCCGAGAAATAACGGGCTTCGGACTCGGAGAATGCGTATTTAACTTTATCACCGCGCCTACTATACCTAGAAAGATACTCCCACTTTCCTTCGGGGTCTTTCTTCATAATAAAAAATCCGTCAAATCCTTCGTATCTAATCATCGCCATTAGTAAAAATAGTGGTTGTACCGAATATACAATATTAAAACGAGAAAACAAAACTATTTATTTGTAATAAAAGTATTTTCGTATGGATGTTCAGATAGATGTAAAGAAAAAAGCCCCTGGCGTATATATCAATGAGAAGAGTGTAACCATGAATGGTGAACTCATTTCAGAGGCTGATAGAATTAAAGCGAGGGCTGAACTATGGCACGAGGCTAACGATGGTGGAAATGGTAATCCTACCATTGTTGAGGTCACCCATTGCGACTTTAACTGTGATTTTGATAACGACTTCTTGAGGTGCGGTTGTGCTGACACTGAAGTGGAGTTGAGTTAAATGCGAGAAATAACGAATAAAATAAAAACCATATTATAATATGAACAAAAATGATTTATTTAACTACATTGAAGAGAGGATTTATGGTAACAACAATGGTGCTATCACAGGTCCAATCCTACAAGATGTATTGAAGAAAATAGTGGAGTTCAATTCTGAGCAGGAAGGAAGAATTGGTAAAGATGGTGTGGGTATTGACAGTATCACAAGAACTCGTGGTAGTGATGCACAGGGTACTTATACTCAACTTACCATTAAGACCACTGACAACCGCACGACTCCATTTAAGGTTTATGACGGTAGCGACGGTGCTGATGGCGCTCAAGGCCCAAGAGGTGCTGCTGGTCGTGACGGTATAAACGGTACTGATGGTTCTGACGGTCGTGATGGTCGTGACGGTGAAGACGGTCGTGACGGTAAAGATGGTAAAGACGGTAAGGACGGATTCCAAGGAAGAAAGGGTGCTGCAATTAGAGGCCCTTACGATTTCTATTCAATGTCAAGTACCACAAGGTGGTGGTGCAACGGCGAGGAAAGTGAAGACTATCCTGACAGCACACTTTGGATTGATATCATTCTCAAGGATGAGGTTTATTACTACTGTAACACCACATATTACGGAAGACTTGCACCTTGGAACAATGTAAGACAGAATTGGACAGCAGGCGAAAGTTATGAATTTATCGCCACAAAGATTCTCCTTGCTAGAAATGCGAAGATTAACTTCCTCACCAACAACGAACTTTACCTTATGGACTCTAACGGTCACATTACAGGTGGTGCTGCTGGTGGAAATGGAGTTAACTTCTGGGCAGGTGCTGAACACCCAAGCAACGGTAAGTTCCGTGTATATGCAGACGGTAGACTCGTAGCAACTGACGCACAGATTAAGGGTGCTATTACCGCTACTTCACTTGTTCTTCGTGGTTCAGACATTGAGAATTATATTCATAATGAAGTTGACGACGCTTTCAACGGTTTCAACCCTGACGATGCTATTGATGAGAATCAGGTAAACGACCTCATTAGACAGTATCTTATGACTGTTGATTATGTTAAGCCTTCTGACCTTAACGGTTACTTCAACGAAGAGAGGTTAAGGGATTGGTTCCGTAGGAATTACAGTGGTTGGACTGAGGAACAGATTGAGGAAATCGTTAGAAGAATTGCACAGGCAGAAACTTCAAGCGTAGAAGAAATTGACCTTGGTGACGGAAGAATTAAGCATATCGCTTATATCGGCGGTCGTAGTTATGAGTGGATTACTGTTGATACAGGTGACTATATTATTCTTGGTGCTGTTGTATCAGGAAGAACTGGTAGTGGCCTAACAAGATTTATCGTTGATAAGAACGGTCTCCTTCAGGCTAACAACGCAATTATCTATGGTAAGGTTTATGCAAGTGAAGGTTACTTTATGGGTTCAGTTTCAGCAACCGACGGTTATTTCCGTGGTGATGTTACTGCTAACTCATTGACCCTCGGCCCTGGCTGCGAACTTGACATTGACCCTTCAGCACTTGACATTGACCTCAGCGACTACTACGCAGCAGGTATGCCTTGGAGCAGTAACACTGGCCTCTTCAAGGTTGGAAAGGACGGTCTCCTTCAGGCTAAGAACGCTATTATCTCAGGTAATGTTTACGCCACAAACGGTGTATTCAAGGGAGATGTTTATGCTAACAACGGTAGTTTCAAGGGTACTATAAGCGCAGAAAGCGGTTACATTAAAGACCTACACTTTGGTAGTGCAACAGGTAAGCGTCTCAGTGTTTACATTGACGACACCATTGATGAAAAGATTGCTGACGCATTGACTGGCGACCTTGACCCTGAGGTAATCAATCAGGCTATCAGTGACTATATCGCTAATTCAGGCTTCACAGGATATGTAACCGAAGATTTCTTCAATAATTGGATTAACGAATGGAATGCCGCACACTCAGCAAGTCCTATTTCAGAGTCTGCTGTTAGTGCAATGGTTAAGAGCATTGTTGGCAGTGAAATTTCAATCACAAGTGCCGTAACTAATGAATGGGGTGGCATTACACACATCGCAAATATTGGTGGTCGTGAATATCGTTGGGACACTTACAACACAGGTGATTATTTAGTACTTGGTAATTGGTTTGGCGATTCAGCAACAACTGGTGATGGCGGATTCATTGTTTCAACAGATGGTCTTCTCCAAGCAAACAACGCAGTTATCTACGGTAAGGTTTATGCTTCTGAAGGTTATTTTAAGGGCTCTGTTTCAGCAGACAGTGGTTACTTCAAGGGAAATGTTACTGCTAATTCACTTACTCTTGGTGGAACATATGGCAACAAGTCATTGAAACAATATGTTGAAGGTGAGGTTGCTTCAGCCGTTGAGGGTGAGATTGATGCAGATATGATTAATTCAATGATTAGTACTTACTTGGACGAATCTGGCTTCACTAACTTTGTTACAACAGACGATTATCACGCATTTAGCGGATTTGTTGCAGGTTGGATGGCAGCACATTCAGCATCAGGTATTACTTGGGCAAGTATTTCAGGTTTTGCTAAGAACTTGATTAATTCAGAACTTTCAAATGCATTTGACGAAACAACAAATTCTGACGGAAGTGTTACCCACACAATGACCATTGGTGGTCGTGAATATAGTTGGGATACATACGATGCTGACGATTACCTACTACTTGGTAATTGGGTATCAGGTACTACGCCTGGTAGCGGTTTCTCTTCATTCCTTATTTCAAAGAAGGGTCTCTTGCAAGCAAACAACGCAGTTATCTACGGTAAGGTCTACGCCTCAGAAGGTTACTTCAAGGGTTCAGTATCAGCAGATAGCGGTTACTTCAAGGGTTCAGTAAGTGCCGAGAATGGTTACTTTAAGGGTAGCGTAGAGGCCACATCAGGTAAGATTGGTAGTGTGCTTATTACTCCACAGGGTTTGAGTGCAACCAATATACATATTACCAATAACTATATGTGGTCTGATAATGTAGCCCTTAAGGGTTCAATCAGTGCTGAGAATGGTTATTTCACTGGAGAACTTAAGGCCGCTACTGGTTCATTCAAGGGTGCTATCAGTGCTACTTCATTGTACCTCGGCGGACAGACATATACCGAAATGCCTGAAGGTGGAAGCGACCCTGACGCATTGAAGAAGGATGTTGTTGTAACTGGTGCAGGTGGAACATCATTCAGTGTTTCTTCAGACGGTCTCTTGCAGGCTAACAATGCCGTCATCAACGGTACTGTTTATGCCAATGATGGTTACTTTAAGGGTTCAATCAGCGCTACAAACGGACACTTCTCAGGAATTATTGATGCTTCAGATATTATTATCGGAGACAAGTCACTTAAATTCCAATCAACTGGCAACACATTCGAAATAAAGAACGAACCTATTGATGTTGACTACATTCCTAAGACATATGCAACAGAATCTTATAGTAACTATTCTAACTATTACAACGGAAGATTTTCAGCACAAAGTGTTTCACAACTCGCAATAACAGGCTCAAGTTATTCAGTTGATATTCCAAAATGCGATGCGTCAGTAACAGCTGACGGTCAGGGGCAGCAATCATCAAGTCAGAATCCTCAGTTTGGCGTAACCGCTATAACATTTGTTACAAGTGCAAGTAATTGGGCATATTCAACGACAGGTATTCCTGTACCTAGCCAATGTGTTGCGTTCCAAACAGCTTACACAACAGTAACAGGTACTGAATATGGTGTTATGGGTAGTGTTACAGCACCTGCAATAAACAATCTTTCACTTAAGGGTGCTAGCGACCCAGGACGAACATATGCTTGGGGATATAGATTTATCGTTGACGGTAATGGATATTGGACAAATCCTTGGTGTAGAATAGATTTCCCTTCAGAGGTAGTAACTATTGTTGCCGACACTTCTGATATTGACACACAGTTTATAAGAATCGGTAGTAATGGTATGCAAATATTCTTAGGAGATGGATTCTATTTCACTGCCGCTAGAACAACTGGAAGCACAGGAGGGCCAGTAATTTCATTTGCAGGAAATGTTGGCGGCGTAATGAAATACTTTAAAGTTGACAAAAACGGAATGATAATTGATGGTGCTACAATAAGGTAATAAATGGCTATAAAAAGAAAAAAACCGAACACATAAGTGCTCGGTTTTTTTTTATCTTCTACCACGACCTTGTGACGGTCTTGAACCTTGTCCTCCACCTGTTGGCGGCTGTTGTCTCGGATGATTATTAGGCCTCGTATTTGGCTGTTGCCTTGGTGGACGATTTGGTTCTGCCTTAGGCGGCGGGTTATTAGGTCTTGGACGAGGCGGTGGGCCAACTCTTGGTGGAATAGGTCTCGGCCTGTAGTAATACCTATACCCATTGTAAGGGTAAATCAAAGGCGCTGTGTCGTAATAGAAATCATACAATCGTCTATAAGACACATGATACCTAATTGTCCCATACTCGTCAACATACTTGTAGAGGGAATTAATCTCAATAGTACCATTGACATACATTGTGTACAACTCAGGATACTTTTCCTTGAGACAAGCCATTCTCTCAGTATAGTCGTAGTAGTGGTATTTCACAAACTTATACTTGATTCTGTAATCATAGCCGTTGGCTACTTTTACCTCTCGCAAAGATGTGATTTTGAGTACTCCCTGCTCGTAGTAGTTAACTAACTCAGGGTGTTGGTTGTAAAGAATCTCCACAGCGTCAAATTCCGCTTGTGGGTCTGCAAGGCTTATATACCTGCTCGTTGAACAGGAGATAAGCATACCAATTCCTAAAAGGAATGCAACTAACTTCTTCATAATCAACTAATTTAATAAGGTTATTTAATGTTTTACAACATAGTCAGCCATAGTAGTAACAAGAGGACCAAAAGTCTTGAACCTCACTTCGTAACCCATACCTTCAATCATACCCTTCGCTGAGTTGAATACTTCGTTAGACTTATACCTTGGGTTAGGGTTGATATCAATATCAATGTATTTTACTGCACCGACACCGCTATTCTTAAGCCCTTCAGCGCATTCAACAGATGCCCAAACTTCATTCATAAGTCTGGTTGCCCTAATTCTTTCCCTTGGAGTCCTCCATCTTTTAAAAATACAGTGGGCTCCATGTCCTGGCTCATAGAGAGCGATAACGGTTGAATATACTGTATTTTCTCCACGGTTTTGTGAGTCTGTACCAACAAGTATTTCTATTCCGTCATGCGTTTCTATGTACGCCTTTACATACTCGTCCACTTCGGGTATTTTTTCCCCAGTGAACTTCCTGAACATTTCAGAGTCCTTCATAATAATTTTATTTAAATTTGTGATATTATACAAAAAATTCTTGATATATGCAATATCAAGCAACCATAAAGGTTTCATTTGACCACCTTGGGTCGTCTGATACTGCTTTTACTATTTTCTTGGCAACATCCAATGATGCGCCGTCTTCAATAGAATAATCGGAAATCTCAGATATGATTCCGTTTTCACCCTTTCCTGTGACATTAACAGATATTGTCCTACAGAGAGTACTTGTAATATACTCGTTTCTTGGGTTGCCGAGGGATAGGACATATGGTACATCAACTGTTGTTACATATGCGAGATATGATAAATTCTCCAATGTATCAAAAAGTCCTCGTCCAAATTTTTGGACAAAGGCTTCTTTTGACATATCATCAATATCCCCTGTAAGCACACTGCCCCTTAGGATATAATCATCTATATCAAGCATTTGGACTTTTAGCAAGTCGGCAACATCTTGACAGATTTCTTCCCTTTTGAGCCAATCACTATGGAATATTGTTATTTTATTTGTCTTATCCATCAAAAAATAAATAGATGATAGATAAGAAATGTGCTACTGAAGGGCGTTCATCTTATCAGCAATGGCCTTTTCAACCTTGGCACATAGTTTTGTACCAACGGAAGTACCATAAACAGAGTTAGGAGAAAGTTCCTCCATAGCCTCTTTCATCCAACCCGCAATTGTCCTTGCCCATTTAGAAACGGTTTCCAACTGTTCAACTGTTTCACAGGTGTCAATGGTATGAAGAACATGCTCAATTCTGAACATATTATCCTCATAATACTCCATAACACAGTGCTGTTCTCTCGCTTCAAGCCCAGGGAACCACATAAGTGCCACAATAATAGTGACCACCATTAAAATAAACAAGCCAAACATATTCTTTACTTTTTATCGTTTTTAATTTTAACAATTGGGTTAAGCATTTCGAAAATGTAACCAAGGGTGTGTCCAAGTCTCATAAACATGTGATTGGACTCGTGAACAAATTTTTCGGGGTTCACGGCAATGCAAATGCAAAGGCCCAACAGGGCAAGTATAAACAGCGTAATCATAGTTATAATCATATTCACTGTATACTACTGCAAATATTGTGCCAAACTAAAAAAACAACGGCAAAAACTCACAGCCTTCTGCGTAAGTGGTAATGCGTTCATCTTCTCTTTTGGACTGCATTTGACAAATACTATATAAAAGTGCTATTAACATAATGCCACAAATATACAAAAATATTGTGGCAAAACAAATGGCAGAAACTATTTATCAATGATTATATAATCACAATAAAAAAACATATACATATATGGCACAATCAGTTAAACACAAGAGGAGCGCCCTTTTAGTAAATGGTAGCCCTAAACTTCCTACAACATCTCAATTAGAAGTAGGTGAAATAGCGATTAACTTCGCTGAGGGTCACGAAACCCTATCAACAAGAAACAATAATAGTGGAATAGCCACATTCTCTTCTGACGCAGTTCTTGATTCAAAGTACGCTACGACAGGAAATGTAAATACCTTGTCTTCTTCAACCGTAGCACACACTGTAAACACCACGATACACCTTCCTGCCGTCACTTCTTCAGATAATGGAAAAGTGCTTAAAGTAGTTAATGGTGTTTGGACAGTTTCTGTACCAATCAATGTTTACAGCGGAAATAATGCGCCAGATAATTCAATGGGCAATAACGGAGATATCTATTTGCAGACATCTTAAAATAAGCCAAACTTTTTGGTAAGTTAAATAGTTTGACTTATGGCGAGATTTATTATAACGGGAACAATTACAGCAACATTTGTCCCCTCATCATTCGACGAGGCTAATAGCCATAATCGTTCAGTAACGAACGCTGAAGATGGATGTAAAAGTACTGCAACTACTGTTAACTATGCAACATTTTATATGGTAACAGGCGTTAGCCAAGAATCGTGGGCCTATTATGATTTCGATTGTTCGTCAATACCGAGAAATGCTATTATAAACAGCGTGTCATGTAAATTTAGGGCAAGAAACTATACTAACACTGTTGCTGTACAGACAAACAGTTACGGACAATTATCAATTGGTACTGATAAAATTGGTACATCAGCAGCATTTACTAACGACATCTATCTTCTTCCAACAACAGATAGCGGAGATTATGTTTTCACGAGAGAAGACCTTGATAACATAAAATTATATCTACATTCACAACGAGGAACAAACAAAGGGCAGGCTAAAAGCACAAGTGTGTGTTATAAACTTTACGGTGCTGACCTAACAGTTAATTACTCAACAGGATATTACGAATACGATATAACTGTTTCTTCCCAAACAGAGTATGCAACGGTAATACAATCAGTATATACTGTTTCTGCTGGCGCAAGTACAAATGTAGATGTTCAATTTTCTGATAAAGACAAGGTTATAATTGACGACAATTCTTACGATGTATCGTCAGCCTTTACTTTTGTCACAGGGACAACTTATAGGTATCATTTAACCAATGTTCAGGAAGACCACTTAATACTCTTGACAACTAATCCAATAGTCAGAGACTATTTGTTTTTCAAACAAAATGGACAATGGATACAAGTAAGAAAGATATACAAAAAACAAGGAAACACTTGGGTAGAACAAGACCTAACATGGGTGTTAAATAACGACATTTTTAATTAATTAATCATATGAAGCATTGTAAAATAGGCTCATCTTGGCGAGAGATAACAGCCGCTTATAAAAAAGAAAACGGCCAATGGGTTGTTTTAAGCGACAGCGAACTTGAGGCATACTTTGCTGGCAATATTGCATTTTATGACCACCACGAATCATCAATGGTTATTCATACACTAATGATTGGTGGTTCATCAGTTGCTAACGGAGAGAACTGCAACTACACAGCCATTTATGACGGTAGCGTTGTAAGTGGCGGTGGTGTCGCTTGGTCAATAGTATCAGGGTCTTTGTTCACAACAATATCCCAAAGTGGAGAGTTGTCAATACTCCCAGGGGCTTCAGAAGAACCTGTAATTATACAAATAGTATATAACGGATTGGTGGCTACGAAAAGTGTTGTGGCGACTTATGACACAGGTAGCACATCAGAAACTGAGACAAGTACTGAGGTTGAGACAAACGACAGTGGCCAGACAATAACAACTACTACCACTACAACAACTACAACAGACGAAAGTGGTAACACCATTGTTTCTGAAACGATTACGCAAATTATTGAGAATGAGGACGGTAGTCTATCTTCTATTGAACAGGAGACAGTTGAAAATTCAGATGGTACTATTACAAGTAGTAGCACAACTATTAACTACAACGATGCAGGAGAGGTTACTGGCTCACAGACAGCCGAGTCTATTGAAAACCCTGACGGCTCTAACGCAAATTCAATTACTAATTACGACGAAAACGGTATGCCAACCGACACAACAAACCAAAGCGGTGATACGGTAGGTAATGTTGATACCCAACGGGTAGAGTATGACGAAAGTGGTACTCCTGTCGTAACAGGATACGAGATTGACACCACAGGAAGTAATGGTGAAGGAAAAGAGATTGAAGGAAATGGTATTGATACTGAGTTTGTGCCATTTAAGTTTGCATCAGAAGGTTTCGTGATTAACTTCGATTTTGAGTCAACAGCAGCGGCGCAGCCAAGACCTCCTCTTACGGAAGATACTGAAGATACAGGTACTAACTACCTCTATACAATATTGGGCGCAAAAACAACAGCCAAGGTTGGCAGTATATGGCCAGGTTTTGAAATTAGGTGGACAATCCCTAAAGGCGGCACACCAGATTTTAGCGATGAAACAAAATGTACTCTTCAAGTAGGCCGCACATTAGTTGGCGAGACACAAACAACAAGAACGAACTTTACATCTAACTATTGTGTAAATGGCGTATATCATTTGACTATTATATATAACCCATATGAGAACACTAAGTTTATAGTGAGAAGTAATGTGTCAAATTCAAATATAACGAGTGCTAATAAGTCGTTGCAAGATAATGTAGACCTTGACCTTACTATCGGTTATTCAATTGACCATAACGGTAATCAAATCCGCCACTCAAGTCTTGTTGTTCACGATTTTAGCGTAGTAAAATTGAATACTGCCGCTACGATAACACAACCAATTATATCTTGCACCAACAATGAGGTAACTATGTCTTGTGCTACTCCTGGTGCAAAAATTTACTACAAGGTTGATAACGAAAGCAAATATGATTTATACAAGTCACCAATAGAGATTAGTGCTAACACGACTTTTAACGCATACGCTATCTTCCAAAATAAGATAAGTAGCGTAGTAACACAATCTTGTAGTTATGATGATGGTGTTCCACACACGCCTACTATTGCTTGTGATGGAATATATGTAACAATCACTTGCGAAACTCAGGGAGCAAACATATACTACAAACTTGGCGAGAATGGTGAGTTTACGCAGTATAGTTCACCAATTGAGATAAACGAAGATGTGGTTGTTTACGCATACTCTCAAAATAACGGACTTTCAAGTGCAGTTGTTAGTGAAAACTGTGCCGTCTTGGTTGTTGCAGACCCTGTTATCTCTTACGACGGTCAGTATGCAACAATAACCTGTCAGACTCAGGGCGCTACTATCCACTACAAGTTGAATCAGGATGTTAACTATTCAGCATATACAAGCCCAATACAGATAAGTGCTGATACAACAGTATATGCTTATGCCACTGTTGGTCCTAAGTCAAGTACAACTGTTTCAGCCCTTTGCGAGTATTCAATAGAGGTCAGTGCGCCTGTTATCAGTTGTGAGTTCAATGAAGTTACGATAACTTGCGACACTGTTGGTGCGGATATTTACTACAGATTTGACACAGGCGAGTCTTACTCAGCATACAGTGGCTCATTTGAGATAAGTGCTATGACATTTGTTCAGGCATTCGCCGTGTTGAATAATGTATCAAGTTCAACTGTATATGAGGTATGTACATACGAAGAAGTCCATGACTATAGCCAGGACTACTTGACATTCAATATCATTACGACAGGTGACATTAAGTGGAAAGCACTTGGTAGTGGCTACGCAAAAACCATTGAATATAGCATAAACGGCGGAACTTGGACAAGCATAACTTCAACAAGTGCAGGCGTATCAATACCTGTAACCGCAGGAGATAGGATAAGGTTCAGAGGGACGAATACAACATATGCAGGAAGTAAGTCTAACTACTCAGGATTTGAGGGTGGAAGTGCATATTTCGATATTGAAGGTAACATAAACAGTCTTCTTTATGGCGATAACTTTGCAAGTACAACAGCCCTAACTAATTCAACATATCAGTTCTGTTCAATATTCAAGTTAACTAACGCTGTATCAGCAGAAAACTTGATTCTTCCTGCAACAACATTGAAGAATTATTGTTATCGTGCTATGTTCAGTAATACATATACACTCGAAAAGGCGCCTGCATTACCCGCAACTACATTGGCAAAGGGTGTTTATTGGTATATGTTTGAAAACTGTGCAATCATTAAAGCACCTGACTTGTTAGCAACTACCCTTACAGGTGAATGCTATGGTTATATGTTTACGGGATGCCATAACCTTAATTACATTAGGTGTTTGGCAACAACAAGCCTTGGTGCGTCATCGGCGTTAACAGGTTGGGTAACAAATGTTGCGGCAACTGGTACTTTCATTAAGGACGAAGGCACTGTTTGGTCAAGAGGAAATAGCGGAATCCCTAATGGTTGGACGATTGTTGACGAGGGGGCAATAACAGTAGATGCCCCAACAGTATCATACGACCTATCTGATATAACATTGGCTTGTGAGACAAGTGGTGCTGACATTTATTATAAGTTGAACCAGGATAGCAGTTATTCATTATATGATTCTCCTATTGCAATAAGTGCTAACACTATTGTAGTGGCGTATGCCGTGTTGCAGAATGTATCAAGTCTTACCACGACTCAGTATTGCGAGTATGTGAGTGTAATACCATTTGAAGAATCTAATAGAACTCTTGGCACTTGGGTTTATAACAATAACGAAATCCAAACTCCTTACTCTGTCAACGCAATAGACGGGCACTCATCAAACTACTCAAAGGGCAATTTCAATTTTGAAACTACTTTCGCCCTTAGAGAGGCCCAACCAACCTATTTGTGGTTCCAGCACGCAGACCAATCTGCCGACATTTATGTTGACGGTACAATGGTTGAAACACACTGGGGTGGTTACAATGCGTTCTTCAGTGACATAAGCAATTATGTACATAGCGGAACGAATAGTGTTAGGGTAACATTGTGTAATGCAACAAGAAACACCCTTGCTCCTTCAGCAGGTGATTTCAACTATAATGCAACGCTTGGTAATGTTAAACTATTCACAAGCCCTGTTCTACCTGATATGTACTATGGTTATGACGGATTCCATGTTACCTCAGATGTTGCAACATCTTCCGCTACGATAAGCGTTAAGACTTTAATACCAAGCGGTGCTGTTGTTTGCTGTACAATCAGTGGAGATTCTTGCAATTTCAGCCAATCGGCAAACAGTACCTCTCAGGAAATGGTATTCACCACAACAATACAGAATCCACACCTATGGAACGGAACGGTAGACCCATATCTTTACAATATTACACTTGAGATTTACCACGATGGTTATTTGTATCACAAGTATGAAAGAGGATATGGTCTCAGGTTCTTTGACTATGCTTATAGCGGAACAACTGCAAGTGGAGAAACAGGCTACACTTACAACGGACAGCCATATACAGGATTCCTACTAAACGGACAGCCTTATTTCTTAAGAGGTGTATGTATGCACCACGACCTTGAAGGAAAGGCTAATGCCCTAACTGATTCCGATATAGCCAACGATTTTGAGATTATTCAAGAACTTGGGTGTAACTTCGTCCGTCTTGCTCACTATCCTCACCCTAAGGAAACATATGATTGGTGTGATAGACTTGGTATTATAGTACAGACTGAGGTTCCTTGTGTAAATATTTTCAATACTGGAGCCCCACAAAGTTATTATGACCACCTTGACATACAATATGCCGACATGGTTAAACAACATTTCAACCATCCTTGTATCGTATTTTGGGGCTTGTTCAACGAGGCTGGTAGTCCTGGAGATACAACATGGGCAGCAGCAAAACTTAACTACTATAGAGACCTCATTAGAGATATAGACCCAAGTCGTTGGGTTGGATATGTAGTCCCTCAGGGACAGAGCAATCCAAGTAGTTACATGGGAAATCCTGATATGGATTGGTTTGGATGTAATATCTATGTTGGATGGTACACTAATAATGGGCAAAATAATGGCACATTGAGTAATGACCCAACTTCTGCACTTAATACTCGTGTAAATAACATTATAAAGAATAGGCATAAACCATTAGCATACTCCGAATACGGATGTGGTGGTAATATCTACTGTCACTCTGAAAGTGCTGATACAACAACAGATAGGGGTAATAAACCAAGGCACGATATTGAGTATATGATGTGGCTACACGAAGGACACCTTGCGGCAATCAGGAATTTCCCACAACTACTCTTTACGGGCGAATGGCAGTTGTTCGATATAGCCGTTAGTTCAAGAGCAGAAGGCTATAAGGTCTGTTTAGACGGTGAGACAGTAACCGACGATAACAGTTTCAAATATCTCAACGATAAGGGACTTGTAATGAGAGACCACACAACCAAAAAAGACCCATTCTATCTTTACAAGGCAGAGTGGAATCCAACACCTTTCGTTCATATTTGCGGTCAGAATTATACAAGGAAGATTGATAGGGTGATTAAGTGCTATTCTAATGACGGTACTTCATTCTCACTATATGTGAACAACGAGTTGAAGGAAACTGTTACAGCAACTAACCACATTGTTGAATTCACTGCAAGGACATTCAACACAGGCGATGTTGTGAGGGTTGACGGAGCAAATACAAGTGACACATTTACCTTCTAATAGGGGAATAAAAGACTATTTATAACAAACATACTTTACTATGGGAGATATTTTATTAGATACAGCAAAAGAAATAGTCCTCGGTACTCCAATTGAGGATGTAGACCTTACTCAGTACTATACAAAGACTGAGACCGATGGACTTATTGCTAATGTTCAAAGAGATATTAATGCTGACGACGCTGCGGCTGATGCTAATATTCGGTCACTAAGTGCTGCTGTGAGAACATTGCAGGGTAAGACTATTCCGACAAAAACCTCACAACTTCAAAATGATAGTAACTATGTAACTACGGCGGCTACACAGAATTTTATAACGGGTTATACAGAAACTGACCCTACGGTTCCCGCATGGGCTAAAGCGGCTAATAAACCTACCTATACTGCATCAGAGGTTGGAGCATTACCTACAGGAACAACTCTTGATAGCATTCCTGATGGTAGTACGAGAAAACTTAGCAACTATGTTGTTAAAGACGGTGGTAAAGTCCTATCAACCAATGACTACACAACGGCTGAAAAGGACAAACTTGCATCAATAGCCGCTGGCGCTCAAGTAAATGTTATTGAAACTGTTAAGGTTAATAACGCAGCGATTACGCCATCTTCAAAGGCTGTAAATATTACTGTACCAACCAAGACAAGCGACCTTACCAACGATAGTAATTATGTACAAAATTCGGCTATTGCTAATTTTGTTACTTCTGCTCAGGTTAAGACTCAGATTGAAAACTATGGTTATACAACAAATGCAGGTACTATAACAGGTGTAAATATGAACGGTAGTTCAAAGGGTACTTCAGGAGTTGTAAATCTTGGTACAGTTGTTACGGCTGTGACAGTTAATGGAAATGCTGCAAGTATTTCAAACGGTGCTGCAAGCGTATCATTAACAATACCACAAGGTCTTCCTTCAGTATCATCAAGTGATAATGGTAAAGTAATGAGAGTAGCCAACGGAGCGTGGGGAACTGCAACACCTGTTGTATTAAGAACAGGCTCAGGAGCCCCTGCTGCATCACTTGGAAATGTTGGCGATGTTTATGTTCAGACATCATAATAAATAATGGGTTGAAAGATTATGAGTAGAATAGTAAATTATCAAGACACAATATCTCAGGTTGCTAATTCTTTCACCACTGGCGGAACCAATGGGGCGAAATTTTACAAGTCTTCTAACTCCACTGGCACAAGCCGACTTGAACAAGCAATTGGTAGAACAGCCGAGAACCCAAATAACAGTGACACTGGGTTTACATACTGTAAGGGAAGTAGTAATTCTCAATATGCTAGTGCGTGGGTTGTATATAATTTTGATTTTTCCGAAATACCAGAAGATGCGACTATCGAATCTACGGAGGTAAGAGTTTATGGCGCAAGGGAAAGTTCGACCAACAATACACAAAGAAGAGCAAGGGTCGAGCTGTATTCTGGCAATAATGTCAAGGGAAGTTATTACGACCTGACAAACACAACCGCGCAGATAGTTACGATACCTGCGGCTAATACAGGAACATGGACGCGCGCTGAGTTGCAAAATGCAAAACTTAGATTTTCTGTCGCATATTACGGCGGAAGATTAAATGGTATAACATGGGAAGTTACATATTCATACAATCGCACTGAATACAGTGTCGTTGCGACAAGCGAAGTTGACGGTGTGACCGTTAGTCCTTCATTACAATCAGTAGTTCGGGGCGGAAATGCTATTGTTATGGTGGATGTAAGCGCGTTAGACAACACAATTCTTGAAGACAACGGAAATGATGTAACAGAAATTTTACAATATATTACCCCTGCATCCCCGCAGACTCCATATTATCAATACACAATATCAAATATTGCTGCTGACCATGACATTGTTTTTAAGCAAGCGGTTATTGTTCCACCCGAAGAAGACCCACAGAAACAATATTTCTCATTAACGATTTCAAGTATTAATGCTACAACTGAGCCAGGAAGAGGAACAATAAGGGTTGAAAGTGGAGAAACCAAAACAATTAAAATTTATCCAAGTGACCCTCAATTAACCCTAACCACCGATAATGGTACAAACATAAGTAACCAACTCGTTTATCACGCAGGTAGGCAACCATCTTATGAAGTCTCAACAGTGCCTGACGCTTCTTATGGATTTGCGTTAAATAATGGAACTGGATACTATGTTTCACAAAATGCGGGTGTTAACGAATCTGCCGCTGTTAGTAGGATAGATTTCGATTTACCTGTAAGTTGTCTCGTAACATTTCAGTTTATTAACTATGCGGAAGCAACATACGACTTTGGCGTGTTCGGTAATATAGATGCCACGCTTAGCAATGACCATTATCCAGCAGGAAGCAATGGTGCGACTATAAGTGATAACAATTATAGACTTGCTTGTAACACGAGCACATATAACACACCATCAGTACAGACACTAACCTATGAAATACCAGCAGGACAGCACTATATTTATGTAAAATATTCTAAGGACGATGCGTCAGCAAATAATAACGACTCGCTTCAATGGAAAATTTCAAACATTGAACCGTTGTCTACCGTAAGCGATGCTTATTATGAATACACACTATCGAACATAAACCAAAATCACTCTTTGATTTTCATCTTCGGTAATGTTACATATTATTTTGTCACATCAACGCACGACGGAAATGGTAAATTGTATCCTGATGGGCAAACAGTGTGTCTGCCAGGTGACACATATAAACTCACAATTGTACCTGAGACAACAGAAGACACGGTAACGATTTCCGATAACAATGTTGATGTAACAAATAGCCTTGAAAGGAAAGAGATTGTAACTGAAAAAAATGGGCAGTCGGCACTAACCGTAAACTATGTCTATACGATAGCAAATGTTCAAACTGCTCATACCATTTCGGTTCACGATTCGAGTGTTGTTCGTTATCCTATAAATGCGTCATCAACATACACTGGTGCGACCGTTTCTCCATCATATCAATCCATTGAGGAAGGTACTAATGCTACGATAAACATTCAGGTTAATAACGCATATGAGATTAAGGTAAAAGACAATGGCACAGATGTAACCTCAAGTTTGGTTGCAGGTGATGGCAGATGCACTTACACCATCAACAATGTGCAATCAGCACATACTATTGTCGTTGAAGAAGCACCATATTACACAGTAACAGGTTCTTCAACATACACAGGAGCAACCGTATCAGCACCAGGCAAAGTATATGCGGGTCAGAACGCTACAGTTACCGTGACAGTTGGCAATAAGTATGAGATTGTATTTAAGGATAACAATGTTGATAAGACCTCAAGCCTTAACGGTAGCACAGGTACATTGACATATACACTCACTAATGTTCAGACTAACCACACAATAGCGGTATCTGAGGCTACTAACTACACGATTACAACCTCATCATCCTACAATGGTGTTACCGCAACGGCTAACCCTACAAAGGTATATGCAGGAAGAAGTTGTACTATCACAATAGCTGGTGCTTCAAAGGACACTATGGTTGTTAAGGACAATAATACAGATGTCACTAGTAGTCTTGTAGGTGCAAGTAGTCCATATACATATACTCTTAGCAATGTATCGGCTAACCACACGATAACAGTTGCGCCTATTACTTATGCAGTAAACGCATCTTCAACATTTGCAGGAGTATCAATTACGCCAACCTCTTCAACTGTTATCAAGGGTAATAGCGTAACGCTAACTATCAATGCACCAAACACTTATTCAATAAAGGTCACTGATAACGGCACTGTTGTGACAGGAAGCCTAACAGGTTCAGCAAGGAATTATAAGTACACTATTTCAAATGTGGCAGCCGCACACACGGTTGTTGTAAGCGAAGCGGCGTATTTCACTGTGAGTGGTTCGTCTTCCTACAATGGTGCTACACTAACAGTTCCTGGTAAGGTATATGCAGGTCAAACTGCCACTGTAACCGTAGCCGTTGGTAATAAACACGAAATAGTATTTAAAGATAACAACACCGATAAGACTTCAAGCCTCGCAGGTAGTACAGGAACACTAACATACACACTGACAAATGTTCAGGCTGACCACACTATCACTGTAACAGAGGCAAGTTATTATACTATTTCCACAAGTAGTAGTTATGGAGGTGCAACTATCTCAGCAAACCCTACTAAGGTTTACACAGGACAATCAACCAAGTCTTCTGAGATTACCTTAAGGGTGTCAAATCTATACGAGGTTGTTGTTAAGGATGGTACTACTGTTATAACCAACTCATTCACAGGTTCAAACGGAACATTTAAGTACACACTTACCAACATAGCGGCTAATCATAGTATAACCGTTACTGAGGCAACTTACTATACAATAACAACTTCATCTACTTATGCACTTGCTCACATTTCAGCGAATCCTACCAAGGTTTATGCGGGAAGGAGTACAACTATTACTATTACGGGTGCAAGTAAGAACGATATCATTGTTAAAGACAATGGTGTAAATGTCACAAGTAGCCTTGTTGGTTCTAACACGACATATACTTACACTATTTCAAATGTATCATCAAGCCACACTGTAACTGTTGAAAAAAAGCCTGCCGTGACATATCAGGTTAATGCATCTTCAACCTATTCGAGGGCAACTATAACACCTACGGCTTCTACAGTAGTTGAGGGCGATACTTTGGTACTTACTATTACGGGCGATGTTGTTCCTATTAAGGTTACAGATAACAATACAGATGTGACTGCCTCTCTCGTAACCAATGGAAGTTCAAGGACTTATACATTAACCAACATAACGGGAGCACACACGATAGTGGTTTCATTTGTACAGACAGCACTCGTAAGAACCTCAAGCGGCTATGTGGCAGGAAAGAAGTTCTATAAAAAGACGGGGGCTTCAACTTGGACGGAAATGACATTATCTGAATTCCAAAGTTATATACAGTCTAATCAAACATTCTACGAATAATGAAAATGGCGGGGATTATTCCTCGCCATTATAGTTTTAGTTTACTATCATCTTCAATCCCATCAACAAACTTACAGTAGTCAAAGTCGGGCTTGTATTTCAAAATTTCATTTACCAATTCCCTTGATAATCTACATTGAAACGCAAGGTCCCTGTGGAGTTGCGCCTTTTCTTTAGCATTCTTTTCAATTAAGTCCAACTGTGATTCTTTGTACCATTCAAGTTCTTGTTCGAGGTCTTTATACGCCTTACTTTGCCCCTTAGATTCTATCTCGTTATTGAATTTCTTTCTCCAAAACTCAGTGTCTTTCCAAGCGTTTTTACATTTAGTCCTCCAACTATCCATATTGAAATAAAATTTTTCTCCAAGGCCAAGGTCCTCGTCTTTAATTTTATCTCCATGTAGTTTAGGGGCCTTTTTCTTAATAGTAATCAACCCACTTTTATCAACATATACGAGGCCTGCATATGATGGAACTTCCTCAACATCAACGACGCCTGGAGGAGTACAGTAATAGAAATAATTAGGTCTTTTGTGCCCACTAACCATATAACGAGGACTTGTGTCTGCATATTTCTTAAATGATTTTTCGGCCCACGCACCTATTTCTCTATTCTTTTCAAGACGCTCATAGTACTTTGGAAGATACTTGTCACCGTATTTATCCTCACCCTCAAGGATTATGTGCTTGTCTTTTTTGTTCTTGAAATCGTTTTTAAAATCTGATTTTGATACTTTGATTTCAAACTCATATATTAGGCCTGAGCGTGTTTCTATGAACTTATCACTTTCCCACTCAAATATGTATAGACCGTCTATGTCGTACTTAACCGTATTATAAGCGAAGAAATTACTCAGTTTACTTTGCATAAATTGTTCCGTGTACTGAAAGTCTTTGTCTTCCTCTTGTATTCCTGTTCCGTAAATTTTACCCATAATGAACAATTTCTGTTAATATACAAAATTAATATCTCAGACACAAACCGAAGGGCATACGGTATTGATTAAATGGGCGTTTTTGACTATTTATATTGTAAGACACTTATGTAATTATGGGACTATTCAATATGGTATTAGAAGGTGTTCTTAACGAGATTAGAGCTGAAGACGCTTATAATAGGTTTTACAGTTCTATCCCAAAAGAAGACTTTATCAAAATAACAGGCGGAGAAGAAAATATTGACAAGTTTATTCAGTTCTTCCTTAACTGCGTAAGAGACGGTAAATCAACCGTTGACGAGGTAGTTGAGGCTATTACTGCGTATAAAAGTGCAGACCAATTGGTAAAGCAGAAGGTTAAGAATAAGGTCAGTAATGGTGAATATGAGGATGCCGCTGAGGTTACTTACGATGTTAAATATTTTTCAAGTGGTGGTGCAGTTCTTTCGAGAAAGAAATTTGCCAAAGAAGGCTATATCAAATTAGGAGAAAATGAAAGGTGGATTTGTACCTGTACCACAAACTATTGCGCTAATAACCATTATTTCGGCAGTAGTCACTGGTGTACAGCGTCTGACCGTATGGGAAGATACGATGGTTATAGATATTTTAGGAGTTATGGCCCAGCTTCTAATTGTGCACTAATTCAGTTCAGGTGGAAGGGCCAAGTAGAACCATATAATGGTGAGACATCTTACAATGATATGCCACCAACAGAGAGTTTTGACAAAGAGTTAGGATTTACTGGTGACACCATACCACAAAGATATTCAATGTTCCAACTCCAAATTAGAGATAATATGGATGAGAGGCAAATATGTGACTGGGCTGATGTTTCGTGTACTTCTGATATAGTGAAAATGTTCGTTAGTAATAAATTGTTCGAATGTATTGACAAAGAAAAGGTTGATTTTTGTGTTAAAAAAGGACAAGAACAATTAGAAGTCGAAGAAAAATATCAGGATGCAATTTATAGACTCTTGGAATTGAGGAAGGAAAAGAGGCGTAAAATGCTTGAAGCAAAAAGAAACAGGTTTTACGACGAGTGTGAAGAGTACACCAGAAACAAAAAGCAACATATTGGAGAGAAGTGGAATGAATTTCTTCAGGAAAAAATGTATGACGACATAAACATTATTAGGTTTATGGTTGAAAGAGACCTTAGAAATTCAATCCCTATTTCAGGTGATGAAGTTTTCGCTAAGACAAATTATACGAAAATTTGGAACCATGTAAACATATTTGGTGACACTTTCGCCTTGACAGTTGGCCCAACATTGGGAATGATTAAAGATGTTAGAGGTTGTAATACAGCGAACGGAGAAGTTGATTGTGAAATATTTGAAAGAATGTCAGATTCTATGGGGGTTCGCAAATCAATAGTTGTGTTCATTAATTCTGTTGGGGAAGATGGCGAACCCTGGGGCCTTACTGATACTCCAACCAAGGGCCCATTTGACGGAAAGGCTTATGTAACGCTAATTAGTTCTGTAGGAGTTAATAGTCTTTCAACTGGTAGATTTTATGACATTTCAACTTCTAACAATGATACAGTAACGGTTTTTGACTCTAAAAACCCAAAAGTTTCATTTGAGGTTGATTTTTTCCCATCTGTTTTTTGTTATGGGAAAAACAAATACATATTCTTTGACGAAGATGAGCGGTGTGGCCCTAACTATGTAATTTACAATGAGGCTGACGGTAGTGCTACGCCTAAATCAGCCACAGACCCAGACATTTCTATTCCAAGTGTAGGAAAGGCTCTAATTTTCACTAAAGAAGATTGGGATTATCAGGCGATAGGACTTAACGATGAAAATGGAAATTTTTCAGTACAAAAAGTTAATGTTTCAGATTCTTTAGTTGTAGGAATACAGAATTTGGGACATGATAACCATCATTACTTAAAACTAGAATTTGATAACGGAAAATACAATCTTTTGGAACAACCTAGCGGAGAACTTGTATTTGGTGTTTTCGGAGAAAGTGTTTGGGTAGAACGAGACAATAGTTGTTTTATGAGGGTTGATGCGGAAGATTTACCATTTCGCAAAAAAGGTATGGGTTTTAGGCGGAACGGTTATTATGATAGACAATGTGTACTTGTACGAAAGCCTGATGGCACTTATAAAATGTGGGAGTTAATTTATGGGTCAAACGAAGGCCCTAAAGAGGAAAAATGTGATAAATATGGTCGCACAGAAAAAGACATTATAGGTGATAAGAACTTTAAGGCTTGGCTTGCAGCAGGTGGTCACTCACCTGAGGCTAGGGCTCAGATGGATAAGATGTGGGCTGATAGAAGGGGCGATACAGAAGACGACAGCGGTTCAAAGGCTATGGCGGCTTGGAATGACGATGATAGGGGGTTGGATAGTAGAGTGCCAGGCACATGGGCAGGAAACACATTTAAGATTGATACAAATGATAAAAGCAACACCCTATGGGACTACACAGACTTCGCAGACAAACCAAAAGACGATTGGCGTGGTTATATGGATGTGATTGACCCAACTATGGCACAAAGAGACGAGGGTAGTCCTGAAAAGAAAAGGGGACTGTTCTACAGAATTGGTAAAAACGGCAAGCCACTTGACCAACCTTGGTATGATGAGGACGAGGTTCCTGCCAAATTGTCAGATAGGCCCGTTCGTAACGGTAAAATATACGAAAATTATAATTCCCTTATTTCTCTAATGAATAGAATGGGATTGCTATAAAATTAAATTATTGAATATGAGTTTGTTCGGTAAAATATGTGAAGGTATTATAAACGAAATTGATGCTAGTAAGGCTTACGAAAGGTTTTATAGTTCAATACCTAAAGAAGACTTTTATAGGATTACAGGTGGAGAAACAAACATTGATAAGTTTGTTCAGTTCATCCTTAACGCTGTTAGGGATGATGACTATTCTGTGGATAAGGCGGCTGAAATTGTAAAGGCGTTTAAAGAGGCAGACCCACTTATTAGGCAAAATATCATTAATGGGTTTAATAATGGAGAATATGTTAGCCCAGATGAAATTGCTATTGACCTTGAGTATCTTAAAAATGGCGGAGTTGTTAATAAGAATAAGTTCGCTAAAGAAGGGCTCGTTGTTTTAGCGAAGGACGACAAGTGGACAATTACTTGTACTACCAACTATTTGGCTAATACTCACTATTTTGGTTACACAAAGTGGTGTACTGCTTCTGATAGGGCAGGTAGGTATGATGGATATGAAATGTTTAGGAGATACACCGATGGTGGTGACCACATTCTAATACAAGCCACTTCAAACGCTGATAAAAACGAAACATATCAAATGGAAGTAGCAAGGCCTAACGAACAATTTTCTAGTTTTGAATACGCTGATAACAGCTACTTTGAACAAGTGTGTAACAAAGAAGACGATTCTATATCAGGAACAAAGGTTGTAAATGAAATAGTTGGCGACATTCTAAGGAATGTTCTTGATGACACTGAGAAAACGATGTTTTGCGTCAAACAGCAGCAAAGTCAGTGGGAAAATGAGGAAAAATATCAAGCCAAACAGACAAAAATTATTCAGATTAAGAAAGAAAAACTACAAAAAGAGATAGATAAAAAGCGTGAAAAGTTACAGGCTAAAGCAGAAGAGAAAAACGCCGCAGTAGACAGTAGTACTGAAAAATATTGGGATGAAGCAGTCGCTAAAAAACTATATGAAAATGTAGACTTTTTACAAAAAATATACGATGCAACCGTTAAACTTGGTGAGGTAGAAGACGAACAAGAGCGATTAAAAATAGTTGAAAGTGCTAATTTTATGCTAGCACTAGACAGGAGTTGCGTAATGAAATGTAGTGACTTTTTTGTCTATAAATTTAGGATTAGTCTTTTAGAAGGGCCTAAATGGAGGGTTGAAGATTTTTGGGGAGATTATGGCCTTAGGGATTGTAAATTATCATATTCACTAGATTATACTAGGGAAAACAAAATGCTTCTTTTTGCGTTGACTAGTAAAGATAGGAGAGACAGTGCTAAGATTTTAAAAATAATAAGTCACACTGAGCCTGGCGACGATGGGTATCTCATGGACTATTCATCTATTGACGGTTCAATATACGGAGATGAATTAGATAATAGGTATATGGCGATTACAGGTCTTAAGGACGGAGATATTATATTAGATGTTAAAACTTCTGAAACATACAACTATGGAAAATATGACCCATCTGACTCAAGACGGTACAAGCCAGTAAGGGTAATGAAATTGTATGGTAAACTTTGTTTTATCTCAAGAAATGGTTCATATGGAAAACCTCACTGTTTAATTATAGTAAATTCCCCTGAAGACATAGTGGTAGAACACGACTCTGATAGGTTTTTGGTTAATAACGGCGGTGGCCTTTTACTTGATAAAAAAGAAGGATTCCTTCAGTTGGTATATAGAGTTGGAGAACCGCAAGATTTTCGTATTGATAAAGAAATTGCTGCTAAAACTAACGATTGTTGGAAATCAGATTTAGAAAACTACATTTATTTTGTTTTTAAGGACTCTACTGAGAATGTTTTACACGCAGAACAAGGTACGGCGGAATTTGTGTTTGGTAACAATTCTCCAGATGTTGAGGTTTATGAAACAGAAAACGCTATAACATCCAAGGCGAAAAAGAGTGGTAAAAGAGTTCTTATCAAATATTTCCCCACCGATGGAAGTTACTATTTGGAAGACGCAAGGACTGGTGCCAATTTTGGTAAGTGCGACAAATATGGTGTCACAGAAAAAGAAAGACTCGGAGACTACAATATGAAAAAGTATTGGAAGGGTTATTCACCTGAACAACAGGCACAAATGGATAAGATGTGGGCCGATAGAAAGGCAAGTCAGGAATCTGACGGTTCTGAGGCAATGAAGGCGTGGGACGATTATGATACAAAGAGATACCCCCAAGACTCATATCACCTTGGCCAAGGCCACGCAACAACACTTGGAAAGGGGGATGAATATGGTAAAGACCATTGGCAGGGAAGAGTAGGACTAAAAGACCCAGCAGATTGGTTTTCACCAGGTAGGTCAAGGACCGTACAAGCCACAGATTTTGATAGAGACTTCTATAAGATTGGAACCAACGGAAAACCACTTGAACAGCCTTGGCGTGATGAAGATGAGGTTCCTGCTAATTTCGCAGAATATCCTGAAGAAGAACTCTCTGAGGCGGTAAATAAAATAAAGTCACTATTTGGGAGAATGGGACTATTAGAAGGATAAATTATTAATTATGGGTTTATTCGGTTCAATATTTGAAAGTGTAATTAATGAGATTAGGGCTGAGGATGCTTATAATAGGTTTTATAGTTCAATACCTAGGGAGGATTTTGATGCTATCACGGGTGGAGAGGAAAACATTGACAAGTTTATTCAGTTCTTCCTTAACTGTGTAAGAGACAGAAAATCAACCACAACAGAGGCTACTAATGCACTCAAACTCTATAGTAGGGCAGACCAACTCATTAAAAACAAAATAAAAAACAAGGTAGTTAATGGCGAATACGAAGATGCTGATGATGTAATTACAGACGCTAAGTATTTGTCAAGTGGCGGTGCTGTCCTTTCAAGGAAAAAGTTTGCTAAAGAAGGATATATTAAACTTGGTGAGAACGAGAGATGGCTATGCACTTGCACAACTAATTACTGTGCTAATAATCACTATTTTGGCGATAGCCACTGGTGTACTGCCTCAGACCGTATGGGTAGATACGATGGCTATGGGTATTTTAATTCATACTCAGTTAATTGCAACTGCGCTCTTATTCAGTATAAATGGAAAGGTGTTGTTGATGATAATAAATTTGATTCTTCATCTTCATTATTTGACAAAGAGGTTGGGTATAAAGGTGATGCAATATCTAAAAGATATTCACTATTTCAGGCTCAAGTTAATAACGAGGGTTATGTTGGCCAATTATGTGATTTTCTAGACAGTTCTTACGAAGAAGATACTTTGCTTGAATTTGTTGGAGAAGAATTGTTTAACATTATAAAAGACACAGAAAAATTGGCTTTTTGTATTAAAAAAACACAAGAGCAAAGCGAAATAGAAAAACCATATCAAGAAGCGATTTACGAAAGCCTTAAGAAAAAGAAAGAAAGAAGGGAAAGAGAACTTGAAGCCAAGAGAAATAGATTGTTAGCGGTGTGCGAGGAAGAAAACAATAGGAAAAAAGAACTGATAAGGGCAAAGTTTATGGAAACAAATGAAATACTTTCCCAAGGAGATACGGACATCCTAAAAAACATGTGGCTAAGAGATTACACAAATAGTGGGTGGGGATTAGACGAAGAAACTCTTAGTGCAACAAACTATTGTAGGCTTAACAGAAAAATTGAAATTGGTGATGGCTTTTATATGGCTTGCATAACGCCATGTTGGGGCAATAAAAAAATTGTTGAGCGTATACGCCAAAACAATGGCTATGACGATTTTGCCATTACAGACGAGTTTAGGACTGTTTTACCAATTGATGTTGGTATGGCTGTAGTCTTTAAAATAAACAATCAGAAGTTTAGTTTGGTCAATTTGTTCGGCCCTTATGACGAGAAGGTCTATACTTACACATTAAACAACACTGGAAGTGATAATAGTAGTGCAAATAGGTTTTTTGAAGTAGCCACAGACGGGTATGAAAACCGATTTGTGTATGACGCAAAAACAAATAAAACATTTGACATTGATTTCGATTCTTTCGTCTTACGGCTTGGTGGAGACAAGTTTATTTTTGTTGATGATAGTACTAGTGATACTATCAGAGATTTTTTTGTTTACGACGGTAACACTCAGGAAATTGTTAAAATGGATAGTGGCACTAAGTGTTACAAAATGTATTACACATCTGGCATTGGGTTGGTTAATGATAGTTGGGGGTATCAATTGGTGTATTGCCCTTCATATGGCCTTTACGGTGTTAAGATGAGTTGCTTAGAACCTATAGAAGAAATCTCAACTATTGATGGAGATGCCGACAAGTTTTATATTGCGCTTCTTCGTGACCGTGCCCCTGTTAATATGTTCTCAGAAAGTGAAGGTGATTTTGTTTTTGGTATTTTTGGAACAGACACTTGGTTTGAAGACGGCTGTTGCTATTTACGATATAGGGTAAAGAACAAATTAAAAACTAACGACGGCAGAAAATCTACTTTAATGCGATTAGTTCGCAAACAAGATGGAAGTTATGTAAAATTTGTTGACAATGGTGATAGGCAAGAAATACCTTGTGATAAATATGGCCGCACAGAAAAGGATATTATTGGTGATAAGAACCTAAAGGCGTGGCAAGACGCTGGCGGTCACTCACCTGAGGCCAAAGCACAAATGGATAAGATGTGGGCCGATAGGCAGAGTAAAGAAAACGACGGTTCGGAGGCTATGGCCGCTTGGGATGATAACGATGTTAGAAGAGATTTAGGAATACCAGGCACAACAACTGCTCGTATCGCCGACCAAGACCCAAGGTTTGCAAGTCCACAAATGAAAGATGCAATGAAAGACCCTAGGTGGAAAGGTACTATTGGACTCAAAGACCCTGAAGGCTTTTTAGGATATATGGGTGGATATAAAAAACCGTCTGACCAAAGGCCAAATCCATTTTACAGAATTGGCGTTGATGGTAAACCACTTGACCAACCTTGGTACGATGAAGATGAAGTTCCTGCTAAGTTCGCAGAATACAGCGATGAGATAAACGAGGCCGTTAACAAAATAAAGTCCCTATTTGGAAGAATGGGGTTATTAGAAGATTAAAATATTAAAATTATGAGTTTGTTTAATACAATATTTGAAAGTATTATAAACGAGGTTAAGTCTGACGACGCTTATAATAGGTTCTATAGTTCAATGCCGAGAGAGGACTTTGATAAAATCACGGGTGGTGCGCCTGAGATTGATAAGTTCGTACAGTTTTTATTAAACAGTGTTAGGGACGGACTTTCAACAGTAGACGAGGCCGCTCAGGCAAACGAAGAATTTAAGGCAGCAGACCCGCTTATTAGACAGAATATATTAAACGCTTTTAGAAACGGCGAATATGAGACGGCAAACGAAGTTTTAATTAATCTTCAATATCTTAAAGAGGGAGGATTTATCAACAAAAACAAATTTGCCAAGGAAGGCTATATAAAAGTTGCCGAGGACGATAATTGGCTATGTACTTGTACAACTAACTATATGGCTAATAACCACTACTTTGGCCATACAAAGTGGTGTACAGCGTCAGACCGTATGGGTAGATACGATGGTTATCTAATGTATAAGCGTTATGGACACGACGGTAATTCACTCCTCATTCAGTTCACAAGAAAGGGTACAAAAGACGAGACATATCAAGCAGAAATTGATTTCCTTGAACAAGGAGAGGTGTATGTAAACACGATATGTAACATACAGGATGAATCAATGAGCCTTGGTGAGCTTAAAAGGAGAGTCGGTAATTTAGTTAATGATGTTCTTGGAGATACTGATAAGTTGAAAAAACTCGTAAAGATACAGAAAGACCAAAAGGTACACGAAGATAAGTACCAAGAAAAACAAACTAAGATTATCGCAGAAAAGAGGAGGAGAGAAGAAGAAAGGCTTCGCCGCCGCTGTGAGGAAGTTAATGCCGAAGTTGAGAGACTGAATGCCCCTATTATCGAAGCAGCTAATAGGGCGTGGCAAGAGGCTGAGAGAAGTAAATGCTACGAAGATATTGAGTTCTTGAACAAACTTATGCAGCTTAGGGACAATATGGGAGAGACATATGAGTCTAATTTCGAAGAAACTATTAAAGAATCTCGTGGCCTTATAATTTGTGACAGTGGGCAACATTGTTACGATGGGGCTCAATACAGAGTTATGACATTAGAAATAGGAGTAGCCACCAAACCTTATTTTGCAAGAGAAATATATAACGACGACGATGTGGTGATTGATTATGAACCAGCCCATGAGGAAGAATATATTGAATATAAGGCGAAGAGGTTTGTAGTGGTAGAATGTAAGGACGAAAATATAGTGAAAGTCATAACATCAATTGGGCACGGCGACGGATATACATTTTGCCCTTGGACTGTTCAAACAAAGATGCCTGCATATAATGATAGGTTTTTGGTTGATTTTTTCCACTTTAGTGATGATGAGGGAAAGGAAATTGTGAAGAGTTTTCTATTTGACCTTAAGACTGGTAACGCAATAAATTATGATGAAGGTTGTGATTTAAATTGGCCAGATGATTATGCGCCAAAGCGTATTTTCCCGCTTCCTAACGGTGATATTATATTTACTTCTTACACTAGGATTGCCAAACACCCTTTAGGAGTTTTACTTTTGAAAAGCGATGGTTCGTTCGAGTTTCATCACGACGAAGGAGAAATTGAAAGGTTTTTAATTGATGAAGATAGGTGTTTGCTATACGATTCCGTGACAAGAAACCTCATAAGAAACGACTATCGTGAAATTAGATATGCTACTCTTCCAGGTGATAACAAAGTTTACACTATATACCGTGCTATGCACCCTGGGAATTCATTGGTCTATATATATTCTGACGATAAGGAAAATATATTTGATATGGAGATAGGTGAGTATGTGTTTGGTATGTGGGGTGAAGATATGTCTCAAGAATGGGATAGTAACAACTTTTTAGGTGTGTTCATAGACAAGAAGGGTAATAGGATTAAGATTAAATACGATAAAGACAACAATGAATATCGTTTAATAAGAGTCAATGGTAAGCCTTGTGATATGGTTTGCGATAAGTACGGTGAAAATGAGGAAGAAAGAAGAAAGCGCGAACTTAGTGACTACAATATGAAAAAGTATTGGAAAGGTTACTCTCCTGAACAACAGGCACAAATGGACAAGATGTGGGCTGATAGACAAGGTAAAGAAAATGATGGTTCAGAAGCAATGAAGGCGTGGGACGACGATGACGCTTCAACGGTTTCAAAAGAAGACGGTTATGCATACGGAGACTTCTTCCAGAAAATAGACCCACATTCTGATGATGAAAATTGGGGTAAAAACCAATGGGGTGACAGAGTTGTCGGACTTAGAGACCCTGAAGAATTCTTTAGAACATATATGTCAGACGATTGGGATAACCCAGATGCTTACAGGCCTGGCCAGACATATAGAATAGGCAGAGATGGTAAACCTCTTGACCAACCTTGGAGAGATGAGGATGAGGTTCCTGCAAGGTTTACAGATGATAGTCTAAACGAAAGTGTTAAAAAGGTGATAACCCTAATGAACAAACTTATTAAAGATTAATCGTGGCCATTAGACCACGATTTTTCATTGATATTTAGCCATGAAAAGACTATTTATTAAGTGATAAACTGTTTTTATTTATGGCGTTTATACTGTTGGAATCAAAGAGGGACGACCTCCTTTTACCATATTTGAATATTCTCAAAGAAAAGGGAATTGAAAAACCTTTGGGTGTGTTCAAAAAAGAAATGTTGACCAAACTAAGCGGACAGGCTTCTTTGCCAAATGTCTCGCTTGGTTCTAATTTTTATCTTGTTGGTGCTGTTAGATATTATCTTAATGGAGACCTAACAACAGACGGAAAAGCCGCATATATGGAAAGCGGTGACCCAATGAGTAGAGACAATTGGGATGTTGAAACATGTAAAAAACTCAATGCGGTTATCAATATTCTAAGAAACGCACACATTGATTCAGTTGGTACAGAATTTGAACAGCCTGAGGACTTCGGCACATTACCTATTGCTAAGTTGTTTAGAAAATACGGTAAAAAGATAGAAAAAGAAATTGGTAATGATGAGAGCACAGAAGAAGTAAAAAATAGAATTGGTAATGGCTATACATTTAAGATTATATACACATTTAATCAGGCGAAAAATTATTGTGCACTCACCGCCCCAGGCTCTTGGTGTATAACTCGTCAACCTAATTGGTTTAGAGACTATATTAATAGTTTTGATATTCACTACATATTTTTCTTAAAAGATGGGTATCAAAGTCTTAATAGAAAGGATTTCCCTGGCCCTGGCTATACAAAACAAAAGCCACACGACGAGTATGGTAATTCAATGATAGCAATGCTTCAGCGTAACGATTCTTGGGAGCCTAAAATCATTACTTCAAGATGGAATCACGGAGATACAAGCGACGGAACTGAGGGAACGGAAGCTGACCGCGCTTACACATTAGATGAATTTTGCCAAATAACAGGCGTTACCGAAGAAGACCTTCAGAGAATTTACCAAATGTGGCGAAATAATGAGGGTAAAGTCGAAGATAAGGCAGAAACTAAAAAGCTTTTGTTAGGTGTAACTAGAAAGATAAAATATGCTCAAATTCTAATCAATGGTGGTGAGAAACCAATTAACGCCCTAAATTCTGTCGGCATAACTAAGTCTAAGACCATTTGGGGCAAAGAAGACAATGAGAGCAAGGCTGTTATTGAGTGTTCACTTGATGGTTATACTTTCTTAATGGATAGAGGGAAAATTCTTTTTGATACCATAGATACTGAGCAAGATATGGAGTTATTATCGGATTATTTAGGTTCGGGCGAAAATATTCAGTCTTGCAAGAACGCTGTAGCCATAGAGCGTTCAAACCACACATTAATATACAACATTAGGTATCACGAATTTGTTGATATTGATGGTATTACGAAATTTAAGAGATTGCCTCAGAACTATAATTACGAAAGTGCAGCCTTTATAGAGGTTAAAAACGGAAAAGCAGTTACCGCACTTCTATCAACTAGTGATTTAAGGCCGCTTAAACTGCCAAACGGAAGGAGTTGGTTCATGTATATTAGGTGTGATGGCCATTGGGGCGAACCTGATACAACCACTATTGATGTTTCGCCAATTAGAACAAGACTTAATTGCGTACTTGAGTTGTGGGTTGGTAAAACAAAGAGTATTTTTTATAACATTAAAACTAAGAGTTTTTTCGACCCAGAATCGTTAGTAACAGAAGAAGAAAAGGCAAACCTTTTTTCTGACTATAGGAACTATAATATGTGGACCACTAAGGTGGTTTTAAACCAATTTTGTTCAAATGGCAGCATTTTCGGTTTAAGTCCAGGCTTTTTGCATAACAATACTATTGCTAATTCATCATTTTATAACAAATACGATTATGTCATTCTTTTTGATAGTGATTGTAATAGAATTGATATTGGCGGGAAAACAATTTTAAAGAATGTAACAGCCATTTCAAATTTTATGTTATCAATAGTATCAGAACAGCAACCCGCTAACAGATATCGTGACCAATCATTTTATTACGATTTAAACTTCAAAAAGTTTGTGGGTGTTAATGGCAAACCACTTCCATTTTATCGTAGTTGGAGAAGTACATGCCAGCCTATTGGTGATTATTGCCCATTGAGCGATGTTATAAACGGATATGATTCTAAAGAAGAAGTGATTTATAATTGCAAAACTGGCCGCCTTTTGGAAAACCCCGTTGGGTGGCCATCAAACATATTCTTTAATAGACCACTTTTATTTAATCTAAATGATGAAACGGATTTAGATTCAATTCCTGAGGGTTATGAAAGTGTGGATGGCTTAAAAGAAATACTTAAAAACCCTGAGCCGTTTGCAATAATACCAATTGATAAATTTGACGCACAGGAATATAGAAGACAGTATTGGGATGCACACCCAGACCTTTGGTGGAATGACATTGATAGAGCCACATCCGCAGAAAGGAATAAACACTTAAAAGCTGTCCCATTACGAGCCTTTAAGGAATTATCAAATGACGAACCACAAGAAAATAATGGGCTTGAAATTAACGAATCGGTTATTCGTAAAATGGTTAAAGCCGCAATAAACGAAGTAATTAGACGAAGCAATGATATTAAACGAGTCTAAAAGGGATGAACTATTACTCCCGTATTTGAATATATACAAGGAAAAAACAGGGCAGAATGTACCACTTGGACGATTCAAGGAAATGATGCTCTATAAGTTAGGTGTGCAGGGTGGTTTGCAGAACCTCTCACAATCATCTAACTATTACCTTGTAGGTGCTACCAAGTATTATTTCAATGGTGATTTGACCACTAATAACGACCTATCTATTTTCCACGAAGATTTCAACGACGATGATTCGTGGAACAGAGAGGTTAATGTTAGGCTAAACGCCTGTATAAATGTACTTAGAAATGCCTATATTGATAGCGTTGGTACTGAGTTTGAACAGCCTGAAGATTTTGGCACATTATCTTTGCCAAGATTGTTAAGGAAGTATAACAAGAAAATCAATGCAGAACTTGGCATAGAGGAAGAACCTAAGGCTAAAAAGAAAAAAGAAGGCGAAGAAGAGCCAATTGATTTCAATGTTGGTAATGGTTACACATTTGACATTCTTTATAGTTATAATGATGCAACTAAATACAATGTATGGACGCAGCCTGGCGCTTGGTGTATCACATATGGAAGTTCCCATTATAACGGTTATATAAGAAGGCTTGGTATCCACTATGTCATCTTCCTAAAAAATGGGTATCAGAATATTAAAAGACCAACAACGCCTGGTCCTGGGTTCACACAAGAAAAACCGCACGACGAGTACGGTAACTCAATGATTGCTGTTCTACAAAGTAATGATTCTTGGCAACCTGTATATATTACCTCAAGGTGGAATCACGGTGCGGGTAATGTCTATTGCCAGGCTGACCACGCATATACCACTGAAGAATTTTGCCAAATCACTGGTGTAACTCCTGAAGACCTTGAGAGGATTTATAAGATTTGGCAAAGAGAAAGGGGTAAGAGAAGGCCTGCAAGGCAGAGGACAACTGAGAGCCCTGAGGCTAAGGCAAGAGCATTGGCAGAACTTCGTAGAATTAAATATGCCCAAATGAGAATCAATGGTGGTGAAAACGCCAACACATTGTTCAATGTTGAGGGTGTATTATACGGAAGAGAAGGTGCTGAAAACCCTGAAACAGGTGAAGTACTATACGACTTTAAAAATTCTGTCTATGTATGTTCTCTTAAAAATACGGGGAACGAAGAAGAGGAAGAACACGATGATGATTGGGACAACAACACAAAAACAATGTTCCTCGTTGATAAAGGCAAAACTATCTTTGAAACTATTTGTAAACTTGCACGACCTTGGTGGGGCGATATAGGGTTTGTTACTGCGGAAAAATATTATGGTAGAAAAAACCCTGAGGATAAGTATAAGATGCACAATCTTGTACTATTCAAGAAATTGGAAAATGGCCCTTGGCTATTGTATGACACGAGGAGACACGATTTTGTTGATGTTGGCGGAGTAAAAAGGTTTAAATATCTACCGCTTGAATGGGGGTCTAACAATACTATGGAAGCCGAGGCAAAATTTTATGTTGTTAAACTAACTAGCGTAAAAATGGCCTTGGTTAAGATATCAAACAACCTACCATTAAGGCTTCCTAACGGAGAATTTTGGTTTTCAAATCTAAAGTGTAACAGTAATGGTGGCTGGAGCAGATATGTTAATGGTAAGTTTGTTGGCACTAAGCAGGATGCTTTCCTTCAAATAACGATGGACGATGAAGCAAACGATTCTCATAATACATATTTTTATTCAGTCCCTAAAAATTCGTTCTTTGACATACCAAACTTCAATAGCATAAGCACTGATTTTGAGGGTTGTCAAGTAGATATGTTCCAAACAATCAAATTGCACGGAAAAACATATAATGTTGTTAAGTACTTTAACAACAGATACCTTTCATATAATGGTGTTAGGTGCGTTATTGATGATAGTGCTAACATAGTTAAATTGGGTGGGTTTACTTTATTTAAGAACATATACTCTCCAGGGAATAAAGAGAAGTTTTTATTCTTGGAACCAGATTTAAAGTATTTTAAAGATTTTCCAAATGGTTATAACCCAACCGATTCAAAAGGTACTTCAGTAATGTATAACACTGAAACTGATTCATTTTTAAGCCTTAACGGTAAAATTTTACAGGGATGTAACTCAAGAGGCTATGGTAGAGATTGTTTCGCATTGTGTTTTAGAAGTGATATTGAAACTGGTAATGGTGGTCGTAACCTCGAATATCTTTTTAGGGAAGAACCGCTTGAGTTCTTGAAGAATCCTGTTAAATTTCCTTCTGAATTCGCATTTGATGTTTCTACATATGATTCTTATCCAGAAACAGTGTTGATTGTTTTCAATCAACCTAATCCAGAGGGTGTTACTTGGTACACTGGTGGCGAAAGAGAAAGACAGATATACGATAGGATTACCACGAGAATACCTTTAAAGGATTTGCACGGAATTAGACTTGATGAACAGCCATCAGCACAAATAAACGAATCATATATCAGGCAAATGGTATCTGAGGCTCTTAAAAAACTAATGAATAATGGAAAATAGCGGCGCAACACAACAGATTAATAAACTAATGGAAGAATTGCGTGAAGAGCAATTAAGATTACATCCTGAAATATACGATAACAAAAATGGAGGGCTTAAATAGTCCTCCATTTGTTATAGCGTTATCTCACCACTAAGATATTTCTCAGTAAAGTCGTGTAAGGAATCAACCCTTATTAGTTGCTTACTGTTAGTCTTGTTGATAAGTTCTCCAAGATTTACAGACTCATTGTAAGGCTGTTTTACCAAGACAGAAGTACCAACATGTGTACCAAGGAAGTTCCAATCATTATCATCAATGAGTGCGTCACAGTGAACAACAGTCTTGTCCTTAAGGAAGCAAATACCATTAGGTTCAATACCATTCTTTTCAAGCCACTCAAGAGTATATTTCTTATTGAGATAACCCTTTTGATAGGTGATGATAATCACATCAGCAACCTCCTGAAGGGCTTCAATATCTTCCTTAATATGTGGGTAGGCGGGAGCGTCAAGGAATACTTCTTTAGCCATAAGGTTGAAGAAGTAGTAACTTGCTTCAATTCCAAGTCTTTCCTTGATTAAAGGGAAAGACAGTTCGGTAAGGAAATCCTTAATGTCGCTTGTCTTCCTGTTAAGGTTGAACAAACCGTTATAGGTGTCAACCATTATACCGAGATTGTTTCTCAGTACGCCATCAACATCAATGGCTATCGTCGGTCTTTTCTTGCTTGTTTCCATCATAACAATTATTAAAAATATCGTCTAACACGCTTTCGTGAATATTCCTAAGTTCATCGTAGTACGGCTCATACACGCTATCAAACTCGCTTGCGTAACGAGGATATTTTCTTTTCAGTAAATTCAGGTTTTCCTTAAGTACCTGACAGGCCCATATGATTCCACGAGTCTCACATCTCACAGCCTTCGTTTTACGATTACTGTTAATTACATCAATGATGTAATGATACTTTGAGAAGAATCCGCTGTCTAACAGAATCTTTTTCGCTTTTTCTTTTTTAGTCATAACTACCGCAAATATACAAAAATCGTGCCAAAAACACAAATAGCAGGCTATTTATATGCATATGGCGCTTACACAGAGAGACATACGAGCAATGGTTGCTGAGTCGTTAAAGAAGTATCTCAAGGAAAATGTTGAGAACGAACTTACGGGTTGGCATGGAAGTGTTGCTGACTTTGATAAATTTGATACTAGTTTCATTGGTACAGGTGAGAGTACTCAGGTATATGGTTGGGGTATATACATTACAGGTGTTAAAGAAACAGGTCACTATTATGCCGCATTGATTGCCAAAAGCAAACACTCAAGAGATAGAAGTAATGCTGCCATTGCAATGAACAAAAAGATAGAAAAGTCTATCAAGCCACCGTTCAAAAAACTAAAAAGAGGCGAAATAGACTTTGAAGAGTGCAAGAGGCAGGTGTTAGCCAATATGCAAGCCAATGGCGTTTCAGAATTCTTTATAAACAAATATAAGCAGGTTAAATCAATGGCTGATAGCCGTGCGTTTGGTGCTATGGCTGTCGAAATAGCCACAAGAGCATATAAAAGGTTAGTATATACAGTAGAAATACCTGACGAGGGCTTTATTGATTGGAATAGTACAGACACAAATCTAATACAGAGCATATACAAAAAATTTGTAGAGAAGTTTGGTAGACTTGATGTCAATATCGGGCAGATTATTTCGTTCGGACAACTCTATTGCCAATTGGCAGGTGGAAGCAGGTGTAAGAGTTTATATAAACTAGTACCCGATAAAACACAACTTGAGCCTAAGACAATTAGTAAATTTTTAATGTCACTTGGTTATAAAGGAATATCAGTGCCTATAGGTAATGCTCACGGTGGAGACAACACAGGTTTGAACTATGTAATATTCAGTGGAGATTTCATAGATATTAAAAGTAAAGAAGATATATAAAAAGGTGAGGAATTATTCCCCACCTTTTTCAATTTCTTTAAGAACAAACAGCATTCTTTTATCCTCTATTACAATATCGGTAACCTCAATTTCGTCTGTTCTAAAACCAACACCAATGCACGGGCCACCTTCTGTGTCAATAAAATATACTGACCCATCTTTGTTATGAGTAATGTATATAGGCATCCATTCCTCGGCGGGAACGAATGAATACTTGTTATCGTGGTACTGCACAAAATAATGTACATGGCCGTACCTTTCGCTTGGTACTAAGTAGTTATTTTTCATAATATTGTATCAGTTCTTTAATGTTTTTAAATCTAGCGCCAGTGGGGACTATAGTTCCGTCTTCATAAACGCTTACGGTGTTCCATCCAATGATTTTTTCCCCATCAACTATCGCTGCAATTTTGAATTTTTTATTATCAAGACCAACAGCTTCAGCTAACTCGTCTACTATTTGTTTTAGTTCTACTTTCATATGTTGTTTTTGTTGTTTCCACACCAATCAGGCACAGGGATAAAACCATCGTCGTCAATTTTTAGCCTAACATCATTTGCACTGCAAATAGGAATCCCGTTTCTAAATTCAAGGAAAGGACATTCATCACAGAAGTCAATTCCTTTGCCTGTTCCTTGGATATGTTCTCGTAAATTACGCTTTTTCTTAAGTGGCTGTTTCATTAATATCGTTCCCCAATTTTAACTCTCGAAGGTATTTCAACTTCTTTGCCATCTTTAGTGGTAAATTTCTCGTGGACAATACCTTCAAGCCTTATATATGAGTCAGTGGCACAAGTCCACTCACCGTCTTTCGCTGACTCCTGTAATGCGTCAGCGTTAAAATAAATAGCATCAAGGTTAGCCATTTTGTCCTTATGAGAGTTAATATAGTCAATGACTGTCTGAACAAGTAGGTCGTGGAGTTCCACAACATTCTCCCTGTCAATAGCCATATCTTCACGATACGGAATCTCATCGTCCTTAGAGAAGAGATATAGGTATCGCTGTTCTCTGTCGCTTAGGGCGTTAAATCTAACGAGCAGGTCTTTGAATTCGTCGCTGTACCTGTCGCTATTAATGTACTTAGCAATATCACTCATGGTGCAAATATACTAAAAAAATATTGAGGAAGCAAATTACCTCCTCAACATTTTTTCGTTAAACTTATAGATAACTTCTTTGAAATCGTCAGGTAGTTTCTGTTTCATTTGTTCTTCAATGAAATGTGGAACCCCATAGTAGGCTTCGGCAATAGAACCGCTAATAGCGGCAATCGTGTCACTGTCTCCACCAATCCAAATGCCAAGACGAATTGCATCAAGGAAATCACGGCTATTAAGGAAACAGATTATAGCCTCAGGCACGGTTACCTGACAGGTAGCGTCGAACGGATGCGCTCTTCGCCCAATTTGGTCCAAATTAAGCCCTAAATCGTAGCCAAAATCTTCGGACAACACTTTCCTCATCCCGTCCTTTCCAGCGCCGCTACGGGCCAAATAGATGGCTTCAGCGACCGCTTGCGCCCCCTTAATACCTTCCTCGTGGTTATGAGTTACCTCAGCAGACTTCTTTGCAAGGTCAAGACACTCTTCGAGGGTGTTTGCATAATAAGCACAAGGCGATACTCTCATAGCAGAGCCGTTACCGAAACTACCAATAGGTGTGTCAACACCACTCGCTACCCACCTTCTGAATCTCCCACCATAACCCGCATCGGGATATTTGTTGGCCCACATTCTAAGGTAAGCAGGAAGGCTGTCTCCGTGGCCATTGTTAATCCAATCCATTACGGCTACTGTTAGAACTGAATCGTCGGTGAATTTACCGCTAACCAACAGTTCCATTCCTTCCATTGTGTCTTCCATCCAATTACTCCACTCATACTTTGAGCCACAGTAATCCCCAATCAATGCTCCAATGTACTGCATATTACTTCTTAATGTGTTCTACAATGAGGCCATGCTTCTCAGGCAATTCACCGTCGGTATAATTAGGGTGAGTTGGAACACTGAGACTCTGAATGTAGTCATTATTATGTGCCTGACACCTCAAAGACTTCTTGAAGAACGAATTACAGGCATCACGGAGGAAATCAAGTTGCTCACATACATTGGATACCTCAAGAGCGGCCTTGTTGTAAAGTTCGTTCTCAGCCTTTGAAAGTGCAATACGCTTACCCCTTTCAATATCAAAAGTATCGTTTTCGTGACAATACGCCGTAGTAGTCGTTGAGTATTCCATTGGCGGAAAACTAATGCCAGCCATCATCCACTCCTCGTAGCAGCAAGGGCCATCAAGCGACCCATTCAACTTACAAGTCACTGTACGCTTTCTCTCATTGATATAGAACATTGGTTCTTCAAGAGAGAGTTTAATGTTATTTCTACTATATCCTTTCATATTATTCTTCTTTCTTTTTAGTTGTTTTTTTAGTTTTCTTTACTTTCTTTTCAGCATCCTTAACGGCCTGTTCCTCTTTCTTCTTAGCCTCAATCTTAGCCTTCTCTTCCTCGTCAATAACAAGGTCGTCCTTTTCTATCTTGAGGGTATCAACGAACTTCTCAAGAGTGAGGTCGCAATATTCGTCAATCCAATCGGTAATGTAGTACAACTTGGTAGAACCTGCAATTACACCGAATACGATAGGGTCACGCTTCTTAGCCTCTTCCCTTGCGGTGTCCTGACGAGCCTTACCCTTAGGGTCATAGTGCATAATAACATAGTTATCAAACACTTCCAACTTGTCAGCCTCGGCAATCTTAGCAACTACCTCATCAGGAATAGGGCGAATGAAATTCTTCATATAGTCCAAAGAAATACCCCTTTCAGACTTTTTAACGAAATCAACCACCTGTTGTTCGGTGACTACATAGTAATAGCCTTCGGCTGCAAGGAACGACTCATACTTGTTAGCAAGCATTTCCCTTGACAACTTCTCAGCGAGTGCGTCCTGCCCAATAATCTTGGCATTATGAATGGCAGTAAGGTACTTATCAACCCTATTAACATACCCATTGAACGACTCCTTTGAGGTGGCCTTAATGTTAGCGAAGAATGAGATAACATCCATTTCTGGTTTCTCTGTTTTCCTGAACAAGAGTTTAATCTTGTCAAAAAACTTCATTTCCTTAACTTCGTCCTTTTTCCACTCAACAAACGGAAGCTCGTTGGGGGTTACATAGTTGTTGTTATACCTACCTGTTTTTGTAAGCAGATATGTAAAATTGTGGTCATTGATAAACTTATTAAGTTCTCTCAACTCCATTGATGCAACTTCAGTAAGGTCGTGCTTCTGAGGCTCTTCTGAGCCATCATCTGACATTCCCCAACTCTCATTAGTAGCACTGTTGATAATGGTAATACCAGGGCCGTTAATTGTACTTACAGTGCCGATATCAACAATTCTAGCTGCTGTCCCCGTATCGGGATTAATCATTGTTTGTGGAGTGATGAAAACATTTCCTGTCTTAGTTACACCCTTCTTTGCGTTTTTCCACTTGGTAAGTGAATAATTGATAGAAATGCCGTTGTCGAACAACGCCAAACCGTCTTTACTTGAGTTTAAAATATTAGCCATATTAGTTAAAAAATTCGTATTTCTCTAAAAAGTTATTTCTGTTATTTTCGTCAGTAAGGTCGGTTCCGTCGTTAGCGACCCATCTTGTCCTTGTATACTGAGTGCCGTCAAATGTGGTAAACTCATAGTCTTCTTTACTAATAATTCTACCATATTTCTCGTCGTCAGAACAATCCCTCCAATCCTTACCCGCTTCATCAACAGCCATAAGAACTTGTTCGTCGGTGTTGTGTTTGAGAAGAATCTTGTGCGGAAGATATGTTTGAACGAACTGTTGCTTACTGTTTTTAACACAGTCAATGTTCCTAAACAAGAACCAGGCAAACGCATCGTTAGCATTATCCACATCCCATACCTTACAGTCAAACTGATATATGGGTGCGTTGGAAATTTGCCACGCAATATCGTCCCTTGTAAGTTCATCAGTATCAAGGCCCAATATCACTCTCGTCATTGAAAGTTGGTTGAACTTAGAGGTGGCAAGTGCAGCAATGATACTCTGCATCTTACAAAGCCTACCACCGAAGAAAATGTCCCCTTCAGGATTATCCTTCTTAATTAGAAGGCTTATCTCGTCGCTTTGTACATACGCAATTTTGGCCCCCTGAACATTCTCACAGAGGTAAATCGCAGTCTCATTCATCATATCAATGAATGTCCTATCGAATGGTCTTTCAAATTTGTTTTTAATCATATTCGAAAAACTACGGCCATCCACATGAACAAGAATGTACTTGTCCGTGTCAACATAATAGTCTCTCTGTTTTTGTAGGCGTTTGCCTTTTTCTTGTAGTGTTTCGCTCATTATAGTCTTGTGTTTTCGAGAATAGTAATCCTACTATTTGCTCCTGTGTAAATACTGTCAGTAGTGTAAAGTTCGCCTACTGTTCCGTCTTCAAGTTTCTTTCTTAAAGTACCCTTTTCGTTGTCAAGTACGCTGTTCTCAGTGTGGGTAGCATAAGCATATACCTCGGTCGCGCCAAGTTCCTTAAGTTTCGCACCTGAATAGGCAAGTGTACCTCCATAAGAAACAATATCATCAATCATAAGGACAGTTACGAAGCCGTTTCTTGCGTATGGTTTGAGAGTAGTTAGTTCAACTCCGTCTCTATCGCAAATCTTAAGTCCTTTAATAGTGCCAGTGTCCCAATCACGGTCTTTCTTGCCGTAAATCATAGGCCTGTCCTCAAATACTTTAAGGTCTTTGTAACGCTTCATAGCGCCTTCATCAGGGAAGTAAATAACAGCCCGTCCGCCATACTTTTCACCCTTATCAATGCCAACACCCTCAATGTCGTCAATAGCCTCCTTGATATAAGGCTCAACGCTATCAACCACAACATTGTTAATGAGGGCAGTAGTCACATTTGAGTGAGGGTCAAGTACTCTAACAGAACTGAAATTAAGTGAGTTAATAATCTCAGCGAAATATTTTAGAGTAAACACTTCGCTGTCGCTTTTAGTTCTATCCATACGGGCGTGAGGCACATACGGAAGTACAAGAGCATTCACCGCTGTACTATTAATCTTATTAATCTGTTTAACAACACAATATAGAGTGAATAGCTCAGCGTCGTTTTCGTAAAACCAGATAATCTGGTTTTTTGCAAAGACATCCTGTGATGGGAAGTCAAGCAATCTCAGAGTGCCGTCAGGAAAACGGTTCTGATTAATTAAAACATCGTTAAGTGTAATCATAGCGCTTCAAATATACAAAATAATTTTTTTAAAAACAAAAATGCTAAGGATTACTCCTCAGCATCTTCAAAAGGCATTACCAATGCGGCGGCTAAATAAACTACAAGTCCTGTGCCACACGCAAGTGTTAATAGTATTGTGCCAAGCCTAATTATGGTTGAGTCACACTCTAAGTATTTTGCGAGACCACCACAAACTCCGCACAACTTTTTGTCCTTACGACTCTTAAAAAGTCTCTTTGGCTCCTTTGGAGTCCAATCAGTTCCCAAGTCTTCCATAATAATCGTCAATCCATTTTTTATAACTACTATCCTTAACATTTTTTACCCAATGTTGGTTGTTAAGATACCAATTTAAAGTCTGCCACACCGAATCTTCGAATGTGTACTGAGGCTCCCACCTTAGTTCATCCGTAGCCTTCTTGTGGTTAATATCATACCTGAAATCGTGTGCCCTACCTCTTGGGTCAGGAATAAAGGTGATTAGTCCCTTGAGTTCAGCAATCTTGGCTTCAAGCCTTTCGGGCGTGTTGTTTCCGTCATTAGTAACCACCGTTGCATACATTTCAATCAATGTATTAATAATGTCAATGTTACTCCTGCAAGCGTCACCACCGAGGCAATACATTTCACCTGGGCGTCCGTGTTCCAATATAATATCCATTGCTCTCGCAATGTCGTGTACATTGGTCCAATCCCTCATTTGGTGTCCTTCTCCATAAACAGGGATAGGCTCCATATTTACAAGCCTATCAATCACGAGTGGAACAAGTTTCTCAGGGAATTGGTTAGGGCCAATCGCATTACCACAAGCAATGTTTATAACAGGTAGGTTAAACGCATCGTAATAAGACTTAGCCATAATCACAGCCGCAGTTTTTGAAGCACTATAAGGGCTATGTGGGTCAAATGGCGTGTTCTCGTCAAATGGTTTATCGTCAATATCAAGTGAGCCGAAAATCTCATCAGTGCCCATATTAATGAACCTATGCAGTCCTCCATCTGTCCAATGATTTTTCGCCGCCTCAAGTAGAGTTACAGTGCCCACTATGTTAGTATCAACAAAGTTAGTAGGATTAACCATACTCCTGTCAACATGGCTCTCAGCCGCAAAGTGAAGAATGTCAGTAATCTTGAACTGTGTCATTGCCTCATTAACGGCATTATGGTCACACACATCACCCATATAAATTATATAGTTAGGCTTCTCATACACATCTTGCAGGTTAGATGGGTTACCCGCATATGTGAGTTTGTCAAAGTTGAGTACTAAATAATCAGGGTGGTTCAACACAAATCGTCTAACAACATGGCTTCCAATGAAACCGAAGCCACCTGTTATCATTACTCTCTTGGTGAATTTATTAAGGTCAATCATTTTTTATTTTATAGTATATTCTCTTTATTTTATTTATGTCGTCAACATAATCTTCTTCGTCAGTTTCTTTTACCCTAACACGAAGCATAAAACAAGGGACTGGGTTTTCAAACCTATTTTTTGCAATAACACCTGTGATTATGCCAGTATTCCCGTTCAGGTATTCAACATATTTACCACATAGGTCTTCAAGGAAGAATGGTCTGTCAAATACTTTATTAACGAATAGTCCGCATAAGGCCTCTTTAACCATTTTAAGGTCAACCTCTTCAATTGATTTTTCATTAGCAAGGCCGAGGAAAGACGAGAAGTCAACATCTTTTAACCTTGGTGCGGCACTATCTTTAGCGGAAACGAGCCACAGGTCTTCTGTCATATAATACTCCCAATCAAAATCGGGAACATCAGTAAAAATAAATGACCCTTCACTTTCCTTATCGTAATAATTGTCGCACTTGTATTGGAAAATAGTGTTAGGCTCCATTGAAACGAAACCATGTGCGAACCCACGAGGGACAAAGAACTGACGCTGATTGCGTTCTGATAGATATGCCGTGTAGGTCTTTAGGTAGTTCTTAGAATCAGGCCTTACATCAACAACCACATCTATAACAGCACCGTTGATAACCCTAACCAACTTCGCCTGTGCGTGTGTTCCCTTTTGGAAGTGCATACCACGAATAGTGCCAAATGTTGATTTGCTTTGGTTATCCTGAACGAATGTCACATTGGCAACCTTTTCCTTGAACTCTTCCTCGTTGAACGACTCAAAGAAATACCCTCTATCGTCCTTATACACATCGGGCTCAATGAGAATGGGCCCGTCTTCGTATTTCTTTATAACTTTCATAGTATAACTTTTTACAAAGATACAAAAAATAGGGGATAAAAACAACTATTTATAATAGATAAAAGGAATAGGTATGAAGTTTTTGAAAATTTTCGCAAGCAAGAGTGCGGCTGTTGGTAAAAAGATACCATCACCTTGTGCGGTAAAGTACACACAGGAAAACGCAGTTGACTATTTTATGCCCGCAGGTAACAGAGTGGTCGAAACTGAGTCATATACAATTAAAACGGCTAATGGAAAAAACTATGCAGAATAAAAATGGCAGGACTAAATCCTGCCATTTCTTTTACTTTCCTAATAGTGATTTAAGATAAGCACCGTACTCGCTCTTACCCATTGCTTCTGAAGCCCTAAGTAGGTCTTCCTCGTCAATCCATTCATTGTTGTAGGCTATCTCTTCAAGACAAGCAATCTGCAATCCCTGACGCTTCTCAATGGCCTCAACATATGAAGAAGCCTGATATAGGCTGTCAAAGGTTCCTGTATCCAACCAAGCGAAACCACGAGGTAGGACTTCAACCTTTAGTCTACTCTCACATAGGTACATTTGGTTAATAGAAGTGATTTCAAGTTCGCCACGCTTTGAAGGTGTCACTAACTTTGCACGACTAATAACATCTGCGGGATAGAAATATAGTCCGACAACAGCGTAATTAGACTTAGGCTCTTTAGGCTTTTCTTCAATTGATACGCAGTTACCCCACTCGTCAAATTCGGCGATACCATATCTCTCAGGGTCATTTACATAGTAGCCAAATACTGTGGCCTCGCCCTGAACAGTAAGGTCTTCTTCAACTCTCTCCCTTGCCTCAACAAGTAGGTCTTTAAACCCAGCTCCGTGGAATATGTTGTCACCGAGAATAAGGGCGCAAGGCTCAGTTCCGTCAAGGAATTGGCACTCCTGAGCAATCAAGAATGCTTGAGCAAGGCCTTCGGGCTTTTCCTGAACAGCGTATGTTAATGTAATACCAAATCTACTTCCGTCACCAAGTAGCCTGACAAATGCGTCGTGGTCCTGTGGTGTTGTTATAATAAGAATGTCCCTAATCTCGGCCAACATAAGCGTTGATAGAGGGAAATAAATCATTGGCTTATCGTAAATTGGCAATAATTGCTTTGAAATTCCGTTGGTGGCGGGATAAAGTCTTGTTCCTGCGCCTCCTGCAAGTACTATTCCTTTCATAAATTAATATCGTTTGAAATAATATACAGGAGGCTGAAACAAATGTCAAATGTTTTCTAATTCACTAATGTCAAACCAAGTTGTGAAATGTTCGTTAAGGAACACCATAAGTCCGCTAATACTATCCTCGTTTTTTTTACAAGATACACAGAAACGAACTTTATCTCCGTCTGTTTCACAGTTCACTATCCACCACTCATCGTGGAACGGGTCAAACGGCCCTTTCTGTATAGCACTGATTGCGTAAGAACAGTGGCCATACTCACCTTCAGTTGAAGCCCACGAGAATTCACTTTTAGGTGGGTTGAGCATTTTATCAAGTTCTTCTCTATAAGCCTCAACTTTCTCTTTTGTGTCTGAGTCCATATTATCCCACAGTTTTTGTGAGATAAACGATTTAACATTATAAGTGAGGTTTCCGTTGAACTCTTCTTTTAAGTGCCCAATCACTCCAAGCCTTTCGTTCTCAGGTTCTATCTTTTTCCTAATAGCCCTAGCCTCAGAATCTATTTCAACAAATTCTTTTAGAGTAATCATTACTCAACTTCAATTTGGCAAGACCTCATAGTGTTCAACGCCGCCTCGTGGGAATCCTTTGTGACACCAGCGCAGCAATTTGAGTCAACCTTAACGGTAGCCTGCTCGTAGAAAGCAGCCTTGGTGATAATGGCATTGGAAACAACACAGATATCAGTGCAGAAACCAACGAACTCAACTTCAAACTCTTCGTTACCAACCACTGACTTAATGTCGTTAGGGAGATTGAGTGCACCGAAAGTAGGCTTTTGAACTTCGAATATTTTAATACCACGAAGTTTAGCGGAAATGAGTTCAGAGTTAACCTCGCTCTGAATGTTCCAACCCTCAGTACCCTTTACACAGTGGATAACAGGAAGTTTCTGGCCTTCCTTGGTCTCCATATAATTCTCTCCGTGCGTGTCCATAGTATAGACAATAGCATCACCGTCAAATTCACGGATTTTCTTAACAATATTCGGAACCTTTTTGATGGCCTCTGTGTTCCTAAGAGCCCCAGTGATGAAATCATTCTGAACATCAATGGCAACAAGTATCTTTTTCATACACTGCAAATTTACAAAAAATTTTTAAAAAACCAAAAAACGATTTTCGCCCAGACATGGGTTATATTAAGCTTCTAGTTTTAGCTCACTATTAAAAAAAATCAAATTTATACATTTGGAATAACACAATTTGTTTTTATAAAAAAACCGTTGTATATTTGCACCGTTAAACGAAATTGCTATGAAATTTGATGCTAAAAGTGCTGTTATGGGAGTGCTTGGCACTATGGCTGGTGCCTTTTTCCTACTATATCTTATTTTCGCGCCGTATATGGCAAGCGAAAATGAGTGTAAGAAGTTGAGAGTTGAGTTTGAACAGAAACTTGACTCTATGCGTAGCGTGATTAACGATATGCGTAGTGCTGACACCCTTGTTTTAAAGATGTCGGAAGATAACGCATATAATATAGAGGTATTGGAGGAACAGGACAGCGTAATGACCGTCAGGATTAACAAACTTCAGTGGAAGGTGAATGACATTGACGCTGAACTTGGCAGATTTGACTGATTTGTTTTTCTGGTACGGTTTTTGTATATTTGCACCATAAATCAAAAAAAGTATGAGTGAATATAACGCAATAGTTAAAAAGCACGGTATCAAATTAACCGATAACGGTGAAAAGATTTTGTTTTGGATGGAACTTGAACTACCTAACAACGGTGGTGTAGGTTTTGTCACTGAGGCTTCAACAGAAGATGGTAGTAACAGTACTTTCGCTCATTCAATTAGTGAGGTTATGAAAATACTTGATGTTGATGACTTCGATAATATTGACGGTCGTCCTCTTATCGCCGTATTTGACGGGGAAATGTTCATAGGTTCAAAACTTATTGGTATCAAGCATTTCCTTGATAAGTATTCTTTTATGTATTAACATTTTTTAAATAAACATTATGAAAAAGATTTTTAACATTCTTGTGATTGCCCTTGCCGCAATCCAACTGTCTAGCTGTGCCTGCACGGTTATTGACAACTCCGAGGTCGGTCTTAAGTTTAAGAAGTTCTCCCTTAGCGAACAGGGTAAACTTGAGGCTCAGTCTGCAACAGGTTATGTGTTCTATAACCCGTTTACCGAAAGGGTGTTCTCTTACCCCGTCTTCGTTCAGCGTGTTAACTACGAGCCGTTCGAGGTTACCACAAAGGACGCTGCTGTTTTCCTTATGGACCCTGTTCTCGCTTATGAACTCAAACGAGAGAAGGCTGTTGATGTGTTTACCACTTATCGTAAGCCACTAAAGGAAATTGAAATGGGGTATATGAATACTTGTGTTTACAATGCTTACCGAGATTGTGCTAATGCTTACACTGCCGACGAGTTGATGGCCAATCGTGTTAAGTTTGAAAACGATGTTCGTGCTATGCTTGATAAGAGTCTTGGCGAAGAGGGCTTCCGTGTAAAGGAATTTACTTCAAAGATTGACCCGCCTAAGTCACTTCGTGAGACTATTGATGCGAAGAACGCTGCTATTCAGAACGCTCTAAAGGCTGAAAACCAAGTTAAGGAGGCTGAGGCTAACGCTAAGATTGCTATTGCAAAGGCTCGTGGTGAGGCTGAGGCGTTGAAGATTCAGGCTGATGGTGAGGCGTACTACAACAGAAATGTTGCTGCATCATTGAATGCACTTCTTGTTCAGCAGTATGCAATTGAAAAGTGGAATGGAGAACTTCCTACCTACAATGGTGGTAATGGTGTTCCTTTCATTAATGTAAAATAATTTAACTATGGGTAGTTGGATTTTTTACTTTACATCTATTTTGTTTAACCTTCTCCTCCTTATATGGTGGAGAAGGGGAACAGAATGGGACACTTACGACAAGCCGTCCTTCCCTTCAAGAGGTCACATTTTGATTCTCTTTATTCTCTCACTTATCCCTATTTGGGGCTGTATTCAGTTCATTGTTCTCGCAGTATGGTACATTGTTGCAAGATGCGAAAACGATATTGTTCTGAAAAAGAATAAATTTAACCATTTTTGGTTTGGTACTGAAATAGACGAAGAAGATTAATTATGTTTAACACTAACGCACTTTTGCTTAAGGACTTTTATAAGATGTGCCACCTGTCTATGCTTGATGGTGGTATGGTCAAGTCCGTTTCCTACTACACTCCGAGAATGTCTCGTGTCAAGAGGTGGGACTATGTGGTCAATTTTGGCTTACAGGCATTCTGCAAGACCTATCTGATTGACTACTTTAACGAGAACTTTTTCAATCGTCCTGAGGACGAGGTAGTTGACGAGTATCGTTACTACGCCGAGAACACTATGACTACTGTTGATGTTGAGCCTATTCGCAAACTTCATCAACTTGGTTATCTCCCTATTGAGATTGTTTCTCTTCCTGAGGGTACTAAGGTTCCTATCCATTGCCCTATCTTTGGTGTGACTAATACTCACCCCGATTTCGCTTGGCTTGGGCAGGCTCTTGAGTCACTTATCTCCGCCGAGTTGTGGTATCCTATGGTCTGTGCGACCGTTGGCAACACTTATCGTGAGATTGTGAACAAGTACTTTGACGAGACTTGTGACGATAATGCTCCTCGTAGAAGGGCGTTGGGTAACTTCGACTTCCGTGGAGACCAAGGTCTTGACGCTGCCCTCAAGGCAGGTTCCGCTTGGTGTCTATCGTTTGTCAATACCGCTACGGTTCCTGTTGTTCCTTACCTTGAGAAAATGTACAACTGCGATTGCTCAAAGGAAGAAGTAGGTTTCGGCGCTGTATCCACAGAACACTTTGTGATGTGCTCCAATAGTGCTAAGGATACTAAGGACAATCCTGATTATGAGTATGCCGACATTGACCCTCGTCGTGAGCGTGTGTTCATTAAGAGACTTCTTACTGAACTTTACCCTAACACTTCGGTCTCTTGCGTGTGCGACTCCTATGATTATTGGAATGTTGTAAATAACATTCTCCCTACTCTTAAGGACGAAATTCTTAACCACAATGGTTGCTTCCTCGTTCGTGGAGACAGTGGAGACTGTGTAAAGGTTGTTACTGACACGGTGTTCCGCCTTTGGGATATCTTCGGTGGCACTGTGAATTCCAAGGGTTATAAGGTTCTTGACCCTCATGTGAAGGCTCTCTACGGAGACTCTATTACTATTGAGAGGGCTGAGAAGATTTACCAGATTCTCAAGGACAACGGCTTTGCTGCAAGTAATGTGGCTCTTGGCGTTGGTTCATTCTCTATGCATTGCATTGAGGAAGATGGTGTTCTTCTCCCGTTTACTCGTGACACCTTTGGCATTGCTATCAAGGCAGTCTATGCTGAATGGAAGAACGCTGATGGCACTATTGAAAAGATGCCTGTTTATAAAGACCCGAAGACCGACCGTGAAGACGGAGGTGGTAACTTCAAGAAGTCTCAAAAGGGTTGTTGCTCAGTTATTTGGAGAGACAAGTGGACTAAGGAAATCACTTATGTTGATGGTCTGACTTGGGACGAGTCAATGGAGGACAATCTTATGGAGACCGTATTCAAGGACGGAAAGATGGTCAAAGAAGAAACGCTTTCTGAAATCAGAGCAAGACTCAATGACAACAGGTTTTAACGAATAACGCAGGATTTGGTTCCTGCGTTATTTTTTTGTATATTAGTATCATGGCGTATAACACATTTAAAGAATTGTATGAAGATGGTAATCAACTTCTCATTGAAGAAGAATTCGCAAAGCGAGAGCGTTTCAGATATGAGGAGTTGATGACGGCGATAGCGAATACCGCAAAAAACAAAGAGGCTGCTGCTTGGGCTAACATTGACAATGCACGAATATGTCAGGCCATGTTGCACGAAAAAGAACTGTGGGAAAGCGTTAAAAACCGAATCCAAAAGGAAATGTACGAACTTCGTATTCCAACACCTTTATCCCCCGATAGGGATACAATAAGAAATAAGGTTGACGAAATGGTTTCTTACATTGTTTATCCTGTTTATGGCGACAGAAATAGGTATAGGGGGTACGGAGAAGAATATGATAATAGGCTTAGGGCCGAAAGGGCTGTTGTCCAAAGGGCTGAAAATTTGATAAATGATATATTCCAACTTGGTTTCAAGGCAGGAGCAGAACACGACAAATATGAAAATTGTTAATATAGACGGAAATTTGCTTGATAGTAAGGCTGACATTATCATTCATCAGGTAAACTGCCAGGGTGCAATGAATTCAGGTGTTGCCAAGGCTATACGAGAAAAATGGCCAATTGTGTTTTTCAAGTACAAGAAGTATGTCAATGACTACTCCAATTTACTTGGAACTGTATTGCCTGTTATGGTAACTGAGGAACAGCGTGTTCTTAACATGTTTGCCCAATTTAACTATGGTTATGATGGCGAAAGATACACTTCGTATGACGCTATTGACACCTGTCTTAAAAAGGTTGCTAAATTCTGTGTAGAGAAAGAAATAAAAAGTATGGCACTGCCTTATCATATGTCCTGTGATAGGGGAGGGGCCAATTGGAATATCATTATGGAAATGATTAACCAACACTTTAAAGATTTAGATATTACTATTGAAATATGGAAACTGAAATGAAAAAGAACCGAGCCGTTCTTAATGAGCTCGGTTACGAGGATTCTACAATTCTCATAAATCACGATTATGACGAGGCCATTATCGGTGTTGATTCAAACGATAGGGTAATTTACGATTTTGATAAAATGGTAGAATGCCTTATGACAAACGATAAGATGTCCTATGACGAGGCCGTTGAGTGGATTGACTACAACACTATTAGGGCACTCCCTTATATGCCAAATTCGCCTATTGTTATGTATCCGTTCGACGCTGATAGCGATGGTATAAATGAAAACCTTGAGTATCATTTTGACCCGAAGGAACAGAAAGATAAGATTGTTGAATGGATTCGTGCTTGGTTTGAGGAAAACGGAAAGGGTTGTAACGCTGTTATCGGCCTATCAGGTGGCAAGGATAGCACTATTGCTGCCGCACTTTGCGTGGAAGCACTTGGTAATGACCGTGTTATAGGTATTGCACTCCCCGATATGCTTCAGGGTATTAATGAGGCTGATAAGATTGCTGAACACCTTGGGATTAAGTTTATGACTATCCCAATTGGTAATGCTTGTTGGTATTTGAAAAAGGCTAAAGACGCTTCGGGCGAGGTGTTTGAGTGGTCAACTCAGACAGAACAGAACATTCCGCCTCGTATTAGAATGGCTATGCTGTATGCTGTTGCACAGTCTTTCAATGGCCGTGTTGTAGGTACTTGCAACCTTTCTGAGAACTATATTGGTTATATGACTCGTTGGGGTGACCAAGCGAGTGATTTTGAACCACTTGGAGCGTTGACTGTTACCGAGGTTAGGGCTATTGGCCACGAACTTGGGCTTCCTGCTGAATGGGTTGATAAGGTTCCTGACGATGGTCTTCCTAAGAGTTGCCCTGACGAAGAGAAGTTTGGCTTCTCATACGAGACTCTTGACAAGTATATTAGGTTTAAGGTGTGTGATGATGAGGCTATTAAGGCCAAGATTGACGCTATGCACAAGAAGAACCTATTTAAACTAATGCCCCAGCCAATGTACAAGCCTGACCTATGGCAATAATTGTATATAATAGGGCTGACGAGGACCACTCATCAAGCGAGAATAACTATCCAATATACCGAGGCAAATCAATCCTTGGAAATCCTTATACTGACAAGCCACTTGGTAAGACTATGGCTATCTATCAGGCGAAAACAAGGGAAGAGGCCATTGAAAGGTACGATAGTTATTTTGATATGATGTACGCTAACAACCCACCGTTCAAGCGACTTGTAGACGAAATCTATGAGAAGTATAAGAACGGTGAGGATGTGTACCTTGAGTGCTACTGTAAGCCAAAGCCGTGTCACGGGGATGTGATAGCGGCCAAACTCCAAAAGCGTTTGCTTAGGGAGAAAATAAGCGAAGTAAAGAAGAAACGAAATGAAATGGGACGAGTATTATCACCTTCCCGAAATAGAGGAGATAAGGAAGAAAATACTTGATACATATACCAATAAGTTGGTGTTCCTTGAAGAACCGCACGAGTACTATCTTGACGGCGTTCAATATATGTGCGTGTCGGATGTTACCCATAGGTACGACCCTAAGTCAAGTGAGCAAATGGCTGAAGGGTGCGTCAGAAAATGGCAAAGAGACCAAGACCCGTCGTACAAGTATTACGGTATGTCCAAGGAAGAGATATTAACTTTATGGGGCAAAATTTCAGGTGAGGCTTGCGAATTCGGAACTAATGTACACGCCTTTGGCGAAAGTATGTTCTATTATATGACAGACCAACCTGATAAGATACTACCTGAGTGCAGGGAACAGTTTGCGGACGGGAGACCACACCCTACTAACATGCACGAAGAGGCTGTTGTTAAGTTTTGGGATGATATTCCGCCTAATATGGTTCCTGTACTCGCCGAGACTAAGGTGTTTAACAGGAGAGGAACGCCATATGCAGGGACTTTTGACATATTGTTTTACTATGTAGAAGAACCTAATTCTCCTAACAATGGACTAGTTATATTTGATTATAAGACCAATAAGAACCTGTACAACAATTTTAAGAACGAGGTCTTACTATGGCCGTTCAATGACCTATTAGACCAAAATGAGTCTTATTATATACTTCAGTTGGGGTGTTATCAGGTTCCACTTGAAAACCTTGGTTATAAAGTGATAGCGAGGAGACTTATATGGCTTCTTCCTGATGGTACTTATAGCAAGATTAGATTACCTGATGTATCGGGTAGGGTTAGAGACGCTTTGGATATACCAAGTGCCGAAGAAATAATTGAAAAAAACATATTGTAATGAAACAGGATAAAGAATATCAAGTGATTAAGGCTATTCCGCTTGGTAACGGAAAAGAGATTAGCAAGGGTACAATGATTACTCGTACACACGGCGTATATTATATGAATGGTGGTATGCTATCACAGGACTACCAAGAAGATTTTGACCTGCTCATTGAGAAAGAAGAGATTGATGGGTGGCAATATATATGCCCTATTGTTAAAAAAAGAGCGTTTGGTAACAGTAAAGAGACTATTTAATAGTATATGAAAAAGAATATTGTATTAACAGAAAGGGAAGTGGCTAAATTGATATTAGAGATAGTATCTCGTTTGAGGCCAACGAAAAAAACCCTAACCAAAGAAGAAAAGATAGAAAAACTATTTGAGTCAACTAACCCTAAGAAGGCATTTAAAGAAATTAAGTACTTCTCAAGGGATGGGTCTTCTATGCCTAATGGCAGTGCCATACAGAGAGGCGGATTCTTACACGAGTGTAGGATGAACAAAGAGGCCTTTGTTATTGATGAGGCTATTCACAGCCAACAGTATGGTCTTGGCGATTATAGGGGAGGTATCATAGTATTCTCAACAACTGTCAATGCTGTTAGTCTTGACAAGAATAAGATAAAGAATAAGGTTAAGCAAATACTTGCCACTATTGGGCAAAGGTTTAATGCTGGTAACATTTCGCACAAAATCATCAATAAGTTCAATAAGTACAACGAAACGGGAGAGTACATTGGTGCTTACTCAGTAGGTAATGCGTTCAAAGGCAAATATGTTGGCGATAATGGAGAACAATTCGACGAACGCTCAATCACAATTGAGGTTGGTGGATTGTCTACTAAGGGTCTACTAAGACTTGGTGAAATGATTGCTAAAGTTTTCCACCAAGAAACTGTGCTTATTAAGGACATGAATAACTTTAAGTTCTACTTGGCTAACAGTACGAGAGTGAAAGGAGAACCTGATTTTTCAAACATAAACAAGAAAGTTTAAGACAAGCCCGCAGAAATGCGGGTTTTGTTTTTATGGCACAGTTTTTGTATATTTGCGGTATATGGAAGGTATTGACAATTGTAGTATTGACATCTACAAGGATGTCCCTGATGTAAACTTACTCCACGAGGACTGCGAAAAGGTGTTAAAGCACCTTAAGGAAGAGTATATAGACCTCGTGGTTACTTCGCCACCATACGATGACCTTAGGAGTTATTCTAATACGCTTGACGATTGGAGCGAGGATAAGTGTAGGGCTATTATTACTGAACTATATCGTGTAATGAAGCCTGGTGGGGTTGTCGTATGGGTTGTTGGTGATAAGACCTCAGGTGGTTCAGAAACAGGTACTTCGTTTAGGCAAGCACTTATGTTTATGGAGGCGGGTTTCCTACTCAACGATACTATGATTTGGGAAAAGAAGAACCCTATGCCACAGGTAAGACAGCCAAGATATAGCCAAGTGTTTGAGTATATGTTCGTGTTCTCAAAGGGCAAACCTAAGGCATTCAACCCTATTATGGTTCCGTGCAAGTGTGCAGGTCAGAACTATGATTCCACCTGTAAGAATATGGGCGGCGAGAGTGGCAGAACCGAGAAACACTTCAAGATAAACAAGGAGAAGGTTGATTCAAACATTTGGGAAATTGCTATTGCTCAGAACAAGACGGGACACCCTGCCGTATTTCCACTTGAGTTAGTAGAGAGACACATACAGTCGTGGTCGAATGAGGGTGACCTTGTTATGGACCCGTTTATGGGGAGTGGAACAACAGGCATTGGCGCAATCAAACTAAAGAGAAAGTTTTTCGGGGTAGAAAAAAACGAAGATTATTACCTTATTGCAAGAAAAAGAATTATTGGAATTTAAAATTATGTGTATTTTCAAAGAAAAAAGAATGAACAGGGAAGTTGAACTTAAGTCCATTAAAAGGCCAGGTTCAGAATATAGGCATGTGGTTTACAGCCTTAAGACCGACAATCCAATTAAGAAGTTTTTTGCTAAGAAAGGTATGCTTTTTAGGGCGTTTTATTGTTCCCCAGGTCTTACAGACCTTTTTTCCTCAGACGAATTTAAGGAAGCCGTGAGGGAAATAAAAACTTATGCTGATGTTAAAAAGTGGCAAGAGAAACAGCGTGAACTTGATAAGGCTCATAGAGATTACGAAGAAAAGGAATGGGTGATTGGCGATGAGTAGTTGTGTTTTGGATTTTGATTTTGTATATTTGCATTAGTTAATTTTGGAGATAAAATTTTATGAAGATTATTACATTTGATGGCCGACTTGGAAAAGATGCTACTGTGAAAGTCGGTAAAAGTGGAAAAAAGTTTTTGAGTTTTACAGTGGCTAACAACTCTTTCTATGAGGGCCAACAGAGAGTTGATTGGTTCGATGTAGCCTGTTTTGACCCGTACCTTGTTGGTAGATTCACTGACGAGAATGGCAATGTCAGGCTTCTCAAGAAAGGCACTTATGTAATCATTACAGGAACCGTCAATAGTGCAGTTAATACGGGTAGTAACGGAAATATGTATATCAACCACAATGTGAATGCTACTTTTATTGACAGGCCCAATGTCGGCCCTTCGTCCGACTATCAGAAGACCGAGGCTAACACTGAGGATGTACCTCAGGTGTCTGTTTACACCGCAAACACTCAGACTCAAAAGGTTGAGCAGCCTGCACCACAGGCACAGCCGTCTTATGCCCCTGCTTATAGCAGCCCTGTTGATGTAGAAAATGGTGACGACCTTCCGTTCTAAGATATGACACAAGAAGAGAGAATTGAATATAACAGTAGGTTCGAAGACATTTGGACGGAATTTACTACCAAATATCCCCCATATAAAGATTTTCCGATTAAAGACATTGCAAGACATTTCTTTGAAATGGGAAGGGCCGATATTATGGATAGAGTTTGGAAAGAATTAATGAAATAAGTGACTACTATGACACAGGAAGAAATTAAAGTGCTTCACTACGCCTTGTTCTGGCTGAAAGACGGTCTCTCAACTGGTAGATGTTTGGACAAAACCTACCTATCGGCAGATTTGTCTCTACTTGACACCATCAATGCATTGTCTGAAATGACGGTAAAAAATTCAGATATTAGTTTGAATTCGGAACAATTTAAGTCATTGTTTGAAGATAAATGGCAACATATTAACTTCATAAAAAAAGGATAAAATACACACACATAGGTTTTACTTGGGAAGTCTTATGACTTCCCTTGTTTTTTATTAGCCAATTTTGTATATTTGATAAAAATATTTGTACTATGATTAACATTAGAACGCTCAAGTCTGTTGAAGACTTTCATAATTTTCGTGATTTGGAGGGTGACGAACTCCATTGTGTAAAACTTAGTGCCCCTTGGTGCGGGCCTTGTAGGGTATTGGGTGAGACTATTAGGAACCTTGATAAGGATAAGATAGGAAATACCCTATTTGCCGAGATTGACATTGATACTGACGAAACAGAGGAAGTCGGTGTTGAATGTAAGGTTCGTGGTGTTCCTGTGCTTATTTTCTATAAGAACGGTGAAGAGGTGCATCGTGCAGTAGGTAATATGACAGCCGAAGAACTATATAAACTCTTGCAAGATATTTCATAATGGGTTTCTTATACGGTTTACTCAAGTTTATTGTGGCTTTCATTGCGATAGCAAGTACGCTGCTACTTATAATGTCTTCTATAAAGGCCTTGACTAACCCTGAATTGGTTAATACTGAGCGTGGTATTGTGGAGAAAGACACTAACGCAAGACTTTGGTATGGGTTAACGGCCTCTGTCTTTTGGGCGTTGGTGATTGCTTTATGCTAAATCTAAGTTGGTTAGACGAACAGTTGCCAAGTCTTAAAAGCGGGAGTTGGATATATAACACCATTTGTTTCCTTATGGGGCGTAGGAAGAAAAAACTTACCTATAAGGAATATATGATGCTATCATATGGGCTCAATAGAAAGAAGTTAGGAGAAGACGAATCTATGAACAAAGCAATAAATAAGGTGCTTGAACTTTACAAGTACCACCATAATGGGAGTCTGCCTGAAATGGCAGAATTAGAAGAAGATGATGAACAATGATGACTACCAACATTTTGTATGTATAGTAGCAGGAGAGGACCCATCTGTTTTAATGGCTGAGTATGATAAAAATAGATTAGGAAAGAAAAGGTTGGTCTACAAGTTCAAGGATGCTAAGAAGATTAAAAATTCCTTTATAAAGGTATATGAAAACGCACTTAAGGAAGAACTTAGCCATGAGCAAAGGGAATACATTAAACTAACTATTCAAGACCTCGCAGAAATGGATGATGAAGAATTTTATGAGGATATCGTTAGTGAGGGAGATTTTGAAATTGATGAGGAAACAGGAGACGCTTACTCAAGAAGTAACGAAAACGGAAAATGGTCGTTCTACAACTTAGGCAAGTTATTTAGTATGCCATTTTTAACGAAGGACGGAAGAGAAGTGTTCCAAGCGAGAAAGAAAGACATAGATTGGCCTCATATACACCTCAATGGTGGTGAGATATACGAACGAGCATGGGAAATGGTAATGGACGCTTCTGACCCACGAAACGATTATGAACAGACAATCTATGAGAATATGAAGGATAAGAAGGCCTATTTTGAAAAGTTTGAAACTAAAGAAAACTATGTAACGAGTAACACGGCGTTTTGGGGATATGCCTTTTTATCAGAAAAAACAGGGTGGATGGACGCTTCAAATGAGCCTAATCAGTTTACTTGGATGTCCAACTTTTACGATATGTTTATTAAAAATCTTCCTGAGGATACTTTATTAACAATTTATGAATGTAAGAAATGATGAAAGAATTTGATATTGATAAACTTTATGATGTAGTTACGAGGTTGAAGTACACCCGTGACGAGAGACGAGACTGTAAAGCAGCATTGGCCAAGAGCCCAAGCCATAGTTTACGAACGAGGCAGGACAAGGCAACGAAAGAGTATGCCAAAGCCCTTGAAGAGTTTGACGAGTTGGTTGAGGCTTATACTATTTGGAAAGATGAAATTGATGATGAATAAACGCACCCCGAAAGGAGTGCGTTTATTTTTATTATTGTTGTAAAACAAGTCCAGAACTATCAAGTTTAAAGTATTTCATTGCGTTACCAACTTTTCCTGCAAATGAAATAACTTGTCCTTGCTCAGAGTCGTTCGCCGCAGTGAAATAGAAGCCATTACCCAAGAATATTTGAATTCCGTTGCTTCCAATTCTCACGAATTGCTTATCATCAGCAGCCGATGCGACAACTGTTACACATTGAGACGGTATTGAGAATCGTATGTATGGATTCGTCCAATACGCGCTATATCCTTCAACCCACACTTTATAGCCCCAATAATATGTTTTTCCTGTGGCCGTACCGTTTAGTGCTTTTGTTACGGCTGGTGCTTCTACAGTACCGTTAGCATATCCACTTCCAGTTATTGTTTTCCATCCAGACGATGAATACGCAACGCATTGACTTGGCTGAGGAGCAGTACTTCCGTAATATGTTGAAGAGCTTGTAACCCAAGTAACTGCACATACCATACATTGTCCTGTATTAGATTCTCCATATGTTGCAACATCAACAGCGATATTACAAGCTGGTATATTAACAGTGTAACTTGAACCCGTTATTGACAATTGTCCATATGTCCACCCTGATAATCCATTTGTTGGGTTGTTATAATGCCAATTATCATATGACTGTGTATAGTAAGTTCTAGGCACATATTCTATTGTTATAGGACTATTAGCGATTTCAAATGTATTGTCAGTGCCGTCACTGAATCTCAAAGATTTGCCTCCAAGTATAATATCAGATGCGTCAATGACACCGCTAAAGTGTCCATTTGTTGCACTGATTGAACCCTTGAAATAACCGTCATTAGCATACACAGTACCATTGATAACTGCGTTTTGTGCTGTCAAAACACCTGCCGTTGTAACCGTCATATTGTTATAAGCCCTGCCTAACTGTAAGAACCCGTCAGTGCTTGGAACGCCAGTAACATTTTGACCGCCAAGGTATAGCGATGTTGCTGTAATAGCACCACTGAATGAACCTGTAGCCGCTTTGAGTTCTCCCTTGAAGTAACCGTTTTCAGCACTTACATTACCCTTGAAATAACCCTCGTTTGCTTCAACTTTACCCTTGAAGTAACCGTTAGTAGCATAGACACTACCGCTAATAACAGCATTCTTAGCAGTGAGCAAACCACCTGTAGAAATCGTTACAGAAGAGTTAGAGCCACCAACGGTGTTGCCAAGTTTATAGAACTTGTCAAGGTTAATTGCGCCACTAACCGATGCAGCAGCGTTGCTGCCAAGTGATAGTGATGTTGCGGTGATAGCACCATTGAACTCACCATCATCTGCATATACAGTTCCATTGAATACACCCCTATTAGCGTAGATAGTACCTGAAACTACTGCATTCTTCGCTGTCAATAGACCGTTTGTTGAAATGGTAACGGAAGATGTTGTTCCATACTTATGGTCAATCTTTACAAAGTCGTCCTCATCTGGAATACTTGATATTACATTGTTTCCAAGTTGCAATGAAGTTGCCTTAACAGCACCGCTAAACTCACCACCAGTAGCATATACCTTTCCGTTGAACACACCTCTTGTGGCGTACACACTACCTGAGATAACAGCATTCTTGGCAGTGAGTAGACCATTTGTTGAAATGGTTACAGAAGAGTTAGAACCACCAACAGTAGTACCAACCTTGTAGAATTTATCAAGGTTAATTGCACCACTAACAGAAGCGGCAGCGTTGCTGCCAAGAGTGAGGCTATTTGCTGTGATGTTACCCTTGAAGTAACCGTCATCGGCCTCAATCTTACCCTTGAAGTAACTGTTTGTAGCACTGAAGTTAGTTGCGGTGACATTGTTGAACTTACCGCTTGTAGCATATACTGTACCACTTACAGACGCATTGCTTGCAAGTGTAAGGCTGTTAGCAGTAATGTCACCCTTGAAGTAGCCGCTATCGGCATAAACTTTACCATAGATAATAGCGTTGTTACCGTAAACATTACCGCTGAAGAAGCTGTTGTTCATTGTCAAGTTCTTACCTGTGAGGTTTTCAAACTTACCATTGGTTGCATAGACAGTACCTGATACATATGCGTTGTTTGCAAGTGTGAGGCTGTTAGCTGTAATGTCTCCCTTGAAATAACCACTATCAGCACGAACATCACCCTTGAAATATCCACTAGTAGCATACACACTACCTGAGATAATAGCGTTCTTAGCCTGAAGAAGGCCACGATTAGATATTAGGACTTCTCCGTCAACACCTGTTATAGCACTATTGACTTTAATAAACTGGCTTGTGTCAATACCAATAGCCTCAGGTGTAACATCAATTTCTGCACCATCAACGAGAGTCAATGAGGTTGCAGTAATAGCACCATTAAACCTACCGTTGTCAGCATAAACATCACCATAGAAATATCCGTTCGTTGCACTAATTGAACCCTTGAAGGCCACATTGTCACCGAACATATATTCGTTAGTAATGTTGATATTAGTACCAGAAAGTCCGTTGTTAGTAATGGTTACATTTCCAATTTGTCCTTCCTTAGCGACAATCTTACCATTAAAGTAACCGTTGTCTGCTGATACAGAGCCCTTGAAATAGCCACTGTCAGCACTTACTGCACCTCTAAACTTACCGCCATCAGCATAGACAGTACCATTGAAGATACCATCTGTTGCGAATACAGTACCTGAGATAATAGCGTTCTTAGCATTAAGCAATCCATTCTTTTCAATGGTCAATGCACTATTAGGGCCAAGAGGTGTTCCAACTACATAGTAGTCACCAAGGTCGTCAAGAACTACCCACTGATAATCTCTTGCTGCACCACTAATCAATTCGTTAACATCCTGAGTTGTAAGACCTTCACTACCTGTTGCAGCGCTTACCTTACCACTAACATAGTCTTGGATAGTTTGGTCACCCAATCTCAATGAGTTAGCAACAATATCGCCGTGGAAATAGCCGTTATCAGCAGAAACAGAACCCCTGAAATAACCGTTATCGGCGCTTACTGAACCCTTGAAGTAACCTTCAGAAGCATATATCTTACCATAAATCAATGCGTTATATGCCTCTAATAGACCGTTCCTACTTATGATAAATCCTCCTGTGCTTCCAGAACTAAGTTCACCTAATCCTGTATCAACAAGTAGATAGTCTCCAGTATCAACAGTCTTCCAAGTGTATGACCTATCACCAATCTGTGCTGTATGTGTAGTAACGCCCGCACTTGTAGTCTCACTGAATACCCTTGAAAGTTCTGAACGAACAATAGCACTTACAACGCCCTCGTCAATCTGACTGTCAGGGTGTGTTGCGTTCCAATTGTTAACCCATTCTGTCCAAGCGGATTCGGTCATATAACCGTCCATAGTAATGCCTGAGGCCTCTAAGTAGTCGTTAATCAACTGGTTAACCGTTTCGACATCCAATCCGCTAGTTGCGGCACTTGCAATTTTACCGTCAACATAGTCTTGGATAGTTTGGCCGTCTCCAAGTTTAAGTGACCTTGCTACAATATCACCCTTGAAGTATCCGTTATCTGCTGATACAGAGCCTTTAAAGAAACCTTCTGTAGATTCAAGCCTACCTTTGAAGTATCCGTTATCAGCACTTACTGAACCCTTAAAGTATCCGTCTGTTGCTGATACTGAGCCGTGGAAATAACCTTCACTTGCATAAATCTTACCGTAGATAACGGCATTGTTTGCTTGAAGAAGACCGTTCTTTGAAACAATGAACTTGGTTAATTCGTTACCGCTAATTCCTGAGAACACGGCCCCAAGAAGCATATAATCGCCAGCGTCATAAGTAACCCAATTGTACTCCTGTCCGCCGATATTCATTGTATGTGTGATACTTCCATCAGGATTTCTTGTTAGGCCGATAACATTAGAAATCTCAGCACCAACAACTCTTTCGGCCAACGCCTCAATCTCCTCGTCAGTAAGAGTTTGTCCTGAGTGCTGTGCATTCCATTCAGCAATCCAACTTTCAAATAGACCGCTTGTTACATAACCTGTTAATGCACTGTTGCCAACATAGTTGCGTTCGTTCAAGAACTCCCTAATGGCCTGATTAACTTGGTCATAGTTCATACCGCTATTTGCAGCATAACCAGTAATCTGACTGCCAATGTAATCTTCGATAGTTTGGTTGTTTCCGAGAGTGAGTGAGTTAGCGTAAACATTACCACTAAAGAAACTGTTGTCCATAGTAATGTTGGTAGCACTCATATTCTTGAAGTAACCCTCATTAGCCTCAACTCTACCCTTGAAATATCCATTGTCGGCACTTATGCTTCCCCTGAAGTAACCGTCGGTTGCACTAACCGAACCGTGGAAATAACCCTCAGAAGCATAAATCTTACCGTAAATGATAGCATTGTTTGCTTGTAAGAGACCGTTCTTTGAAACAACGAAACTTGTCAACTCATTTCCTGACATACCTGAGAATGTAGCACCAAGGAGTACATAGTCACCAATATCGTATGTGACCCAACTATATTCTCTGCCTCCAATGTTAATTGTATGTGTGATACTACCGTCAGGATTCTGCGTCATACCAATCACATTTGAAATCTCAGCACCTACGACTCTATTTGCGAGGGCTTCAATCTCTTCATCAGTCAATGTCTGACCTGAATGTGCGGCGTTCCAAGCAGCAACCCAAGCGTCAAATGAGGCTTGGTCAATGTATCCCGTAAGGGCAGAACTAACATCACTAATCTGTGTCTCAATGAAATTGGTTAGGTAGTTCTTAACAGTAGCACTATCAACTGAGTTGTCAGTAACCACACCCTTAATTGTATCTAACGCACTTCCACCAAGTGTTAATGAGTTGGCAGTAACATCTCCCTTGAAGTAGCCTTCGTTCGCTTCTACTCTACCCTTGAAGTAACCGTTATCGGCTGATACTGAACCACGGAAATAACCATCAGTAGCGGAAACAGAACCGTGGAAATAACCTTCTGAGGCGTAGATTTTACCATAGATAATTGCGTTATTAGCCTGAAGAAGTCCCTGTTTTGAAACAATGAATTTAGATATGCCACTTTCTGTCTCACCTGAGAACATTGCTCCGAGCAAGACATAATCACCTATATCATATGTTACCCAATTGTATTCCCTTCCACCAATGTTCATAGTGTGGGTAATACTTCCGTCAGGGTTTCTTGTGAGACTTATAACATTAGAAATTTCAGCACCTGCAATCCTATGTGCCATTTCTTCGATTTCAGCGTCGGTAAGTGTCTGACCTGAGTGAGAAGCGTTCCACTGCTGAATCCAAGTCTCGAAGAGGTCTCCTGTCACATATCCTGTAAGTACTTGACCCTGAATATAATCGTTGTCGTGTAGGAAAGTATCAATAGCCTCATTAACCTGATTGTAGTTCATTCCGCTATTTTCTGCGTAGTCGTTAATCCTACCACCCACATAATCTTCAATACTTGTATCTTCACCGAGGGTAAGAGAGTTTGCTGTAATAGCACCCTTAATCTGTGCGTCTGTAGCCACAAGCCTACCATCGTAGTAAACCTTGAATGGGCCATCGCTTGGGTCTTCGGCTCCTGCCCAGAAACTAACACCGTTTCCACCAGCAGCACCTGCTGTGATATTACCAAACCTATCCCTTAGATAAATCTCATTACCTGTTAAGAAGTCAATAGAAGCATTCTTAGCAAGTAACAACTTAGTTGCAACAAACTCAAATGATTCGCCCTCCTGCCAGTGGTCTTCTACAACATCCTCCCAAGGAGAAAGTCTTCCGTAGTAACCAATCTTACAGGCGTAGTACTTTTGGTCTTTAGCGACGATATCAATCCATTTGGTGTTTTCAGGACTTTCTTCCATTTCTTCACCGCTGCACCACCACCTTGTCTGTGCGGAAATAGCGTAATAGTCATAAGGACCTCTTACAGCGGCACCAGCGCGGCCTTGTTTACCGTCTTTACCGTTGAGTCCGTCCCTACCATTTTCTCCGTCACGACCATCTTGTCCATCACGACCGTCACGGCCATCACGCCCGTCCTGTCCGTCTTTACCATCACGCCCGTCACGGCCTTCGTAACCATCCTTACCGTCTTTACCGTCCTTTCCGTCAATACCATCACGGCCATCAACACCATCGTGTCCATCAACACCATTTGTACCGTCCTTACCGTCTTTACCGTTAGAACCCTTTGGTCCTTGAACACCTGCTGCACCGTCTTTACCGTCAAAAATTGGGAACTCCCTTACTTCGTTATTAGTGAGGGTAACAACCAATTTTCTTGTATTAGTGACATTTGTGGCCGCTGTGGCAATGTTTGAGATACCAACACCGTCTTCGCCTTTCCTACCAGCCTGCTCGTTTGCTACATCAACTGCAAACTCCACAATGCGTATAAGGACATCTTGTAAGTTCTGACCTGTTATTTCTCCATTGTTATTAGGATAAATCTTTCTTTCGATTTCTTGAATCAACTGAGTTTTGTCCATGATTTACACTTTTTATCAAATAATAAATAGTCTCGTAACGGGTAGAAATAAAAAAAACGCACCCGTTAAGGTGCGTTTAATGCTTAGTTTTTGTCCCTTAGTTAGCGAGATAATCACCGAAGATTGCGTCGTCAGCGAAACCAATCTGTAGTTTCTGTCCAAGTTCGCCTGTTTCAGTTACCTTAATCTCTCTATCAGTACCAACAAACATAGTCTTAACAATGTTCCTTACCATTGTTTCGTCAATGCCAGTGGCTGCAATATCATCAACTCTGTGCTCAAGTATTGCAACTCTATTCTTGAGTAATGAATTTTCATTTTCAAGTGCGGCAATCTTGTTTTCGAGCGTGTTGATATAGCGGTTCAAAGATAATGTATAACCATCCTTGTCCTCAGCCAACATATCCTTGGCGTTATTTGAAACAAAGTACTTAGTCTCTCCATTAACGATAATCGTCCTTATCAATGAGTGATTTCTTGCATCGTCAACAGTAACTGTTGTTACAGGAAGACCCGCTGTTAGAAGTGTTGTGTTAAACTTATCATCAACTGTGTGTTCAACAGAACCCGCAACTGACTTATCGCCATTCAACCTGTCAATATCTTCCCTATTTTCATTGTTGGCCTCAACAAGTTCGCCAATTACTGCTGTCATTGCTGACGCTACATCGTCAACATACTTGGTGCTTGCAAGAGTCTTCTCAAATCCGTCAGCCTTATCAACAATAGCACTGAGGTTTGTTCCACTCATCTTCAAGAATGCCAATGAATCCTGACCAACACCATAAACATTAGATAGTTTTGCGAGAGGGATATAAGTCCTTGTGGTATCATCGTCGTTCCAAACGAATACAAGCCTTTCATTACCTTCGTCGTACTCAACCCTTGTAAGTACGCTATCCTTCAAGAAGTCTTCGGCAGGGATACCATCTGTGAGACTGCCGTCAGCCTTGACGAGTTTGATATACTTTGAAAGGCTGTCGAAGTAGAGGTCATTAACCTTAACGGCGTTAACAGCCTCAATCTGTTCGTCTGTGTAAGCCTTAGCCTCTTCAAGTGTAGCACCACTAGCGTCGGCAATACCATTCTCTAACTGTTCCTGAATGCCATAAAGTTCAGTGATAGTATCGTTCAATGTCTCTGACAATACAACAGTTGAAGAAGATAATGTGCTAAGTTTGTTAGCGTTATCATTAGCCTTTGAAGCGACATTCTGAATCTCGTTAGTATTTTCTGAGTTCTGAGTTTGTACAGTTGCAGAAAGTTCGCCAAGTAGGTCGTTTGTTGCTAATAGACTGTCAGCCAATTGGCCTTCTACTGATGTAGCCCTTACTGTTTCTGCACTTAGAGCCTCCTTAGTTGCACTTGCCTCAGTGAGTTCATCAATTTTTTCGTTAATGTCTTCAACTTCGCCATCCACCTTTGCTTCTAAGTCGTTGATTGCGTTGTAGGTTTCGGCTGAAAGATTTGCTACATTTATTGTAAATGACTCAATAGTTGAGGTAACCCTTGTATTAACTGATTCTACCCTATTGCTAATAGCATTCTCATTTTCAATAGTACTTGCTGATAATGTATTTAGGTCTTCCCTTAGGCTATTGAGTTCTTCAACAGTACCTGCTGAGAATTCATTAATGTAAGTTAGGAAATTGGCTGATACCTCATCAATCTTATCATATACTTCTGCGTAGGTGTCAATAAGTTGGTCTTCGCCATTTGCATCCTTTACAACCCTCCACTCGTGTGGGCCTCTATCAAGGATAACTACTGATTCTCCTTCTTTTAATCTCTTCTTACTTCCATCACATTCAACAATGAAATAAGAGTAGTTTGTCAACTGTGGTACATTGGTTCCCTCAATTGTCTTTCCACTATACTCATCGTTTCTTACTCCGTAGAAGTTAGAAAGTGTCCATACCTTAGAATAGTCAACGCAGATACCTGTGATAACACCGATAGGATAACTTGAACCGAGGATAGTTTCATATTCCTCATCACATTCGTGGGTGAATTCCTTAACTAGCCTAATTGAGAATAGTCCGTCAGGCTGTACGCCCCTTTGCTCTACGCTACCACCTGTGTTGAAAATCTTAACGAGAGGTAAGTCGGTGTCGCAATATTCTTTATCAGAGAAAGCCCAAAAGCCTGCGTTAGTACCAAATAGTTCAGCCTGATTGTCGTTGGTTGCTGTCTCAGGGAATGTATCGTAGCCAACAGGTAGCATATCAAAACCTGTATAATGTTCTGTATGTTCGTTAGTTGTTGTTCCGTTTGGATACTCCCAAAGTCTATTTGACTTAAGCACATCACCTGCTGTGTTACCTACACCGTGACGAAGTTCATCACAATAATCTGCGTGTAGTCTATCCTCCTCGTCAATTTCCATTGCGTTTAGGAGTTCGTCCCAATCTTTCTTGGTAGCAACTCTCCAAGGGCTATTCTCAGCCTCAAGTGCCGCCTGAATAGCCTCAGCCTCTCTGTACTCATAAAGGTGACCATAGTCATCAATAAGTTCCTTAGTGAGAACTCTCTTTCCCCTATAATCCTGAACATCACCACTCTCCACAAGTGTCTCCACTGGCGCGAATGTGCCTGTTCTCTCAAGCCTTGAAAGTGATAGTGGACTGTATTCAGTGCCGAGGCCTGTTAGGGTGCTATCAGTATAAACTTTAAGGTCATACTTGCCTTCGTCAATAAAGAAACCTTCAACTTCCTTTTCCTCTCCGTCAGGATAGGTAACTGTCAATTTACCCGTCTCAGGGTCGTAAGCATACTCAGGGCGTGCTTCTTTTAGGTTAAGGGTAATAGGTTCGTATTCGTCGTTTACCCTTGTGATTACAACTGTTCCAGCAGAATAGTTAAGTTCAACATTCTTAATGTCGTTTCCACTTAGGAAGTGGAAGTTGCTATCAATTTCAGCACCAGTAAGACCACAGAGCCTCTGTTCGTCTTCGTCGTATAGGAAATACTCAGAACCAAGTTTGAAATAGTAGATACCTTTCTCCTTGAGTCTGTTACCTGTTTGAGTACCCGTTGTAATTGGTGTTGCGCTTTCGTTATTAGCCATATATTGCTTTAGTTTTTTGCACGAGATTATTTTATGATAAATAGTTTGCTATGCTTGAATAGTTGATAAACCCTTCGTAGATTTTGAAAGACTTAATGTCCCCAATAAAGGTTCCACAGAAGTCCCTCTCAATAGGAAGAAGATACTCAGGAAGTGCGTAGTAATCAGGAAGAATAGTCTCTAAAAGGCCAATAGAACCTCCTCCAAGTGACATATTGTAAGGTACTGCCTCCTGCCTCTGATAGATATCGTCAAGAGCCTTCATTAACAGTGTGTCAAGTTCCTTACTGATAAACACCAAGAACCCATTCACATAAATCATTAGCCTCATCTTCCTCTGCCTTAGGTCACACTTGTCAATGGCGGGGTTGATTACGGCAAAGCGAACATTGATACTGTTCCACTTGTCAAACTTAATGATACCAGGCTTTGAATACTCTTCCTTGACCTCGTAGTGATTTACATTTTCCTCATCGTCACAGTTCAATACACCATACTTGTAGCCAATTGAACCGTCCTCGTTGATTTTAAGTGCAAACACATTTCCACGAATATCCTTATATATGTTGTATTCTTTCTCATAGAGTTGCTTATATTCCTCAGTGTTTCTATATTCTTCAATCTTATCTGTTGTCAATCCTGTCTCAGTCCTGTTGAAGACCAAGAAGTAATTCACATCAGGCCAATGTTTCCTTCCTTCAAGTTTAACCATCATACCTTCCTCATAGGTATCAGTTGTAATACCATCAGGCGTTCTGTCAAACATAAGGAATTTATTGTCAGTGGTGATTGAGTAGAATCCTCGTTCACTTAGGCCGTGGCCCTCAGAGTCAGTATAAGATTTCCCTGTTTTGTCAATTTTGACATTATCAATTGCAATGAATTCAGGCTCAATGGCTTTGTCATATCCCCTTTCACAGCAATCATTTGCTTCGTAGATGTCGTGTATGCACTTACAATCACAAGGATAACAGTCTGTTTCTTCCTCTTCTTCTTTTTTATCACACCCACATTCTCCACAACCACAATATGCGTTAGGGTAGAAGTCGTAGGTAAACATATTGATAGGGCGGATAGCGTCGCTACAACCTGAAGAAATAGTTACCGCTACATCTTCCTTTGGAAGTTTTTCTTCACAGTTACAATCAGGGTCAACGCCTTCGTCAATGAAATAACCGTCACCAAGGAAGAATCCGTTAGGGCGATAATACCTAAGTCGTTCACACGCAGTATCTTCCTCGTCCAACAGCCATTCGCTCTTGGTGTTCACATCAACACAATCAGGTAGATTGTCCTCTCTATCCAACTTCATTTCTGTTAGAGCAGATGACTCCTTGTAGAATGGGAAGAACTTGTTCTCAGCCCTCGTACCCATAAAGAAGAAAGTACCTGCGTTCTCAGGGTGAATGTCATTCACCACACCGCTAACAGTTTCGTAGTCAGTCCTCGGTCTCAATTCAAAGTGGAATAAGTACTCTCTGTTATAACTTGTTGGAAGTATCTGATAATCAAAGCCTTCAAGTTTTACAAACCCCTGATAGAAGCCACCCTTAAGGGATAGATACCTACCTTCTGAGTCGTTGACGAGGTACATTGGGTACTGATAGAGTTGTGTATTTCCTGTTACAGGTGTCATAAACAGCCTCATATCGCCCTCGTCAATGTGGTACTTACTATTAAAGTATATGTCTAAAAACTCTTGGTTGGTGATGTTGTATTTGTCAAACTTAATGAGTCCATTATCAACACCTGTCATACCAATATCTTCCATATCAACACCGTCGTTAATTGCGTGTTGCCAAGTAACTGTAGAGTAGAGTATTCCGCTTGCTATATCCCAAGTTGAGAAGTCGGCTATTGCCATGTTCTCAATGTCTTGTAGAGATTGGTAAGCAATCTCACCCTTGTAGAGCATAAAGTCGTAGTAATAGCCGTTGTATAGTTTTGAATCAAGTATTTTTGTATAATTGTTTTTAATGTTTTGACTCATAGTGATACAGTTATTCTAAGATAAATAGTTTTGGTTTTACTATTATTTTTTGTATATTTAGGCCAAATGAAGAAGAGACCAAAACTAAAATATTTACAGTTTGCCAATTGTCCTATATGTGGCGAACCGTTAGAAAAACTAAAAGTGATAAGACTACTGAGCAGTGAGAAAAAAGGTAGGTACTTAGTTTGGTGTAAAAATAAACATAAGTTAGAGTTTTTATATAGACAGTTCTAATGGAAAGAAAAGATTATTACGCAATACTTGGTGTTAGTAAAGACGCAAGCGAAGAAGAGATTAAGAAGAAATATCGTTCAGAAGCAATGAAATGGCATCCTGACCGTTGGGCTACAGGTACTGCTGAGGAAAAGAAAATAGCCGAGGATAAGTTCAAAGACCTGTCTGAGGCTTACGAAGTGTTGTCAGACCCTCAGAAAAGGGCAGAATATGATAACCCTAATAGCGGTTTCCAATTCCAAGGTGGTATTGACCCTATGGATGTGTTTAGGCACATGCAACAGGCTATGGGTGGATTCAGTTTTAACTTTGGCGACGATGATGACGGGTTTATGGATATGGGCCCATTTGGCCGTAGGAATAGGGTAAAGAAGGGTTCAAATGTAAATGCCAATGTTACCCTCACGCTTAAAGAAGCCTATAACGGCGGTAGCAGAGAAGTAGATGTTGATGTAGTTGAGCAATGTGACCACTGCCACGGAACAGGTGATGAAAGTGGGAGACCTACAACTTGTGAGCATTGTGGTGGCTCAGGGCAAATTCAGGAGTTTACTCAAAATGGTGGTGGATTCAATATTTTCCAACACCCTTGTGGCTTCTGTCACGGAACAGGTAGAATCATTAACCACCCTTGTCATAAATGTGGAGGCTCAGGCCAAATCATAAAACATAAAAAAGTAACCGTAGAACTCCCTGGTGGGCTTTATGATGGTGTATCACTTATCGTTCCTGAAATGGGTAACCCTATTGAGGGTGGTAAAAACGGTGATATGAGGCTTAATGTCCATGTGATTGAAGACCCGTACTTTACTCGTCCCGACCAAATGAATGTTATTCACTACGAGGAAGTTCCGTTCAACGAGGCTTTGCTTGGGTTTAGAAAAACCTTTAAGTGTATTGATGGAACAGAGGTATTAGTCAATGCACCTGAACTGACCCCTCACGGAAAGGCATTCATCTTCAAGGGTAAGGGTATGCCTAACCTCGGTGGCGACGGGTATGGTGACTACGCTGTGGTAATCAATCACAAACTCCCAAACAAACTTACTAATAAACAGAGAGAAATGCTTAAACACTTCAATGACTAATGGAAAAATATATTAAAGACGCTGTTTATTGGAACGGTATTGTTAGGGCTTGGCTAAGGATAAGTGACCTGAACTTGGTGGAAAAGGAGGATAAGACATATTATACTCCTGCCCACCAAGCAAGTAGGGCAATATTCATGATACACAAAGATTGTGCGTTTCCATACGAAGATTGGATGGACGAATACATAGGGACAGATAAAAATCTTAAGGCAGACGAAAGATTAAATGGATAGTTTGGCACGGTTTTTGAAGTATATCAGGTAAATTATTATTTGATTATGAAAGGAAATTGTAGCGACTCTTGCAAGCATTGTTTAATGAGGGAACTCAAAGAGAGACACGAACTCAAAGATGACAATGGGAATGTGTATGGCGTAATCAACGAGTTTGTTGGTTACGAGCATTACTGCGATAAGGACCAAGCGGCATACGATGCTTGGCACGAAAGGAACAAGGACAACACTTACGAGGTATATAAAAACGATTACATTGATTGTTTTGAACCTACTGAATTCGCTGAGTCTTTGGATAATATGATTTCGTTGGCTGAAGAAATTTTGGAAAACCTTAATAAGTAATATGGATAATCTTAGAGCAATGAGTATGGCTATCCACAAAGCCGCATCGGGGTATGCAGAAAAGATTACGAGAGAATCTGGTGCCCTTAGTCGTATTCAGTGTCCCGCTATTGACTTTGGCATTCGCAAAATGGCGATTGACCTTGTTAATGCTGGTGTTGTTGACGCTGATGCTATGTACGAGTTTTTGGATAAAAGGCAGTATAGGGATTATACCCCTGATATGTGGTGGCTTGACAAGTAATTAGTTGTATGAAAAAGGAACCTAAGTGGCTTTATCGCCTTGAGTTTAAGGATAACTCTTGTGGCCTGTGGTATAACGGCAACGGCGATTGGTGTTTTGAAAACGGAATTGGGGCACTTGGTGACGAGTGTAAGACCAAGACTCTACCAATGGACTACGATTGGAGGTACAAGCAGGGTGGAAGAGATTGGTTCTCGTCTTGTAGCAACATTGAAGACCTGCTCCATTGGTACTCTAAAGAGGACGCTACCAAACTTATGAACAATGGCTTTGTGTTCACAAGATATCTCGCTACTGAGTATGTTGAGTATCCAATGGAAACTGTATTCATTAAGGAGACTTGCCTTAAAAGAGAAGAAATTGATTTTTTATCCCTGTTTGACAAATGATTGACAACAGCAAAGAATATGTACTTTGTGCCGCCATATGGTATCAAGATGGCAGTGAGGCACTTAAAGGTATGATTGCTCAGAACATTGACAGTGGGGTAGTCATTGGCCAATGGCGACATGGAAATTGTATAAATGTAAGAGCCACGAACCGACTTTGGAATAAGAAGATGTTGAAGGACAGGTTGCAACGAGACTCGGACGACATTCCAATGAGGATTTCAGACGAGAAGCCTGATGCTGAATATAGCTATGTTGATGGGTTTATTACAAGCGAGGGTCGTTTTGTTGACAGGTGGCAGGGAATGGAACTCGCCCTACTTGCGGGTCAAGTAGACGAAGAATGTGCCATTAATAAAAATTGGAATGGCGATGAAGAGTATATGAAAGATTTCCAAAAACAAACTCCGCATTATAGGGGTGGTGAGGAAAGAAATAAGTGCAAGTACAGAATGATGTATAGCGAAGACCTTTATTGATATGAGAAGAGAAACAAGGGAAAAAACAGTTACATATGATGTATATGTGGCAAAGGACGGAAAAGAATTTTCGTCTATTGACGAGTGTATTGGTCACGAAAAAATGTTGGATGGCGAAAGGATAACATGCCCCGAATGCAATGGAAAAGGAAGAGTGAACGAGCGTTCTGAAAGAGTGTTTGATGGCGGTTTGTACGGCGACCATCAGTACCACACTTATTGGACGAGCGATAAGTGCGAAAAGTGTAATGGTAAAGGATATCTTGAGAAAAAAGTAACTTGGGAATAATATGGAAAAGGTTGACGAAAAATGGCTTAAAAAGAATGGTTGGACATGTAGTGTTGATGATATTGCTGTTGACATAGAGAATGAATACGGTAAAACAATTAGGCACAGTGTAGTTTACGAAAAGACAATTGGTAATTTTCGTGATGCGAAAAACTATAAAATAGCCAGGTGGGACCATACCTATATTAGGTATTATCGCACTAACAAAAAAGGCGAAGATATACCTGATGGAACAAGTAATTTCTATGAATTTGGCTGTCATGGAGACGGTTTTAGTGTTAACATGGGTATTTCATATCGCAAATTTGATGCGGAAAAAATTAAACTGGCTACTAAACTTTGTGGTATAGATGAGTGAAGAATATAAAAAAGCATTGACTGATGTTAAGCTGAAACTGATTGAAGAGGCTAACACAATTAGACCAATATCATATAGTGTTGACTGTGATTTCGATTGGGGAAAACTCAGGGGAATAAACACAGCAATTAAGATAGTTGAAGATTTAGAAAAAGGTGAAGGTAATATTTCTTGACATAGACGGGGTTCTGAACTACACACAGTGGTATGTTAGTGACAGGAACCCAGGTAACATCAATGGGCAGGAGGGTGATATTGACCCTATGTGCGTTGACAGGGTTCTTCGTATATGTAAGGAAACAGGTGCTAAAGTTGTTATTTCAAGCGATTGGAGAATATCTTGGGAAGGTACTCTAATGAGGCTTGAGAGAATGGGCCTTACGAGGGACATTGTTATTGACAAGACTCCCGAACTCATTTGGACGAGAATGTCTATGCACGACTACATGCTTAGTGAGGAAGATGAAGGCTATGAGTTTAGTCGTGGAAAAGAAGTTGACCTTTGGCTTGAGGCACACCCTGAGTGTACCAACTTCGTTATCATTGATGATAGAATGGACTTTACCGACGAGCAAGAGCCACACTTCGTCAAAGTAAACCCAATGTGTGGCCTAACAGATGATAATGTTGATATCGCTATTATGACACTGAACCATCATTGATTATGAAAGAGAAATTTTTAGAACTAAAAGGTAAACCTTGTGCTGACTTATATGTTTTGCATATCAAGGCTGATAGTGGTGAAGAAATATTCATCTATATGAAAAATGCAAGCGTATCGAAAGACGGAAAATTTTTAGTACTTAAAGGGTGTTATAGAAATTTTTCGTTTGACGAATTAACGGAAATGGAACTAACCACAGATTAACCATCACTGAAAAGTGGTGGTTTTTTGTTTTATACATTATTTTTTTGTATATTAGCCTTGTATGAGTGAAAGTAAACTTACAAAAAAAGGCTATGAACTTGAAAGCGTATTTGTTGTTCAGGCAGAAATTTCTACAATTGCACACAGAGCAGAGTGTGACCCGATGATTACACTGTGCGGTAGGCGAGTATATCCTGTCATTGTTGCCCCTATGGGCTCAGTTACTGATGAGAACAACTATAAGATTTGGTTGGAGAACAACTTTATCTGTGTTGTTCCAAGAACTGTTGATTTCGAAAAACGAATTGAGATAAGTAAGGAAACATTTGCCTCGTTCTCTCTTACTGAGGCACAGTCACTTGCAGGTAGAGCATTAGTTGCGGGCCCTGATGGTGTTAAGAACAAGAGATATGTCTGTATTGATATTGCTCACGGAACAATGTCTGAACTGTATGCAACCTGTGATATGCTTAGGGAGGCATTTGGTGATAAGATTGAGATTATGACAGGTAATGTCGCCAATCCTAAGGCATACAAATACTATTCTCAGCACAAGATTGACTATATGAGAGCGGGTATTGGCGGCGGTAGCCGATGCACCACAAGGTGTAATGTAGGCGTTGGTTATCCTATGGCAAGCCTCATTGATGAACTCCGTATGGAGCAGGAAGATATGTGCGAATGGGCGAGTGAATGGAAAACTAATATTATCCCTGACGGTGGTATTTCTAACTTTGACGATATCCAAAAGTGCATATGTCTTGGTGCTTTTGGCGTTATGAGTGGAAAGGTATTCGCACAGGCTAAAGAAGCGTGTGAGGAAATTGTGTTCTTGCACCCTGACAACCTTAATATGGCCGACGCTATTCCCGCTGAGGAATACTATGACAAACTTGAAGAGTTGAAGGAAAAGAGCGAGAAGTTTGGTGGTGATGAAAGGTTCAACACCTATTGGGATTCATATCGCCGTCTCAGTCTCCGTAAGCCTTATCGTCTCTACTATGGTATGAGTACGAAACTTGCTCAGAAACTTACAGGTGGTTCAGGCAACACAACCGCTGAGGGTATTGCGAAGCCAATTCTTGTTGAATATCCAATTGCTAAGTGGGCTGACAATATGGCAGCATATATGAGGAGTTGTATGTCATACACAGGGTGCAGAACCATTGAGGAACTTCGTGAAAACACGGAACTCATTATAAATGAATCAAGTGATAGGTCTTTTAGAAAATGAAACTAGGTGTTTTAAAAAGGATAGTAAATAGATATGGAGACCAATTTGATGATTATGATGTTTTCATTGATGTTTTCACTGATACCCCAGGGAAACCTGTAAAGTTAGGGTTATTAGGTTGTACCGCATTATCTAATAGGGACAAAACATTCAGTTTAATGGGAGAAATTGAGCCCACAAATAATAACACTATGAGCAACCTAAACGATAACATTATTAATCAATTAAATGGAATTAGATAACAAAATAGCCATATTAAAAGAGGCAAGACAGATAGTTGAGGATTTTCGAAATGTAATAGAAAACCTTAGAAATAATCTGAATGAAATAGCGGCAGATTTTAACAACAAATGTAACGACTTAATAAAGAAATTATCATGTTAGACGCAACACAACTACAAATATTGGAGATTCAAGCCTGTGAGATTGTAAAATACCTAATGAATAAAGTTATGATGGATAACTACAACGAGGAAGATATCACCAAAATTCAAAAGATGTTTAATATAATTAAAGGAAACGGCATAGACTATGGCATTAAAGAAACTAACAGTGACCGATGAGCATGTAAAATTGCTCCAAGCGGTAAAATTCGAGTCGTTTGTGTTTGACGGCGATTCAAGGAATGGTAGAATTGGATGGGGTGTTGACCAATATGCCCCTTGGGGTGGTAATTTCCCTATTGACGACATCGCCCTTATTCTTGGACATTGGGATAAGACTATCCCTGGCACTGAGACTGATTATGATGGGAGAAAATTCCCTAAGGAATTGCACGACCATTTATTTGACCTATACGACGATATAACCAATAACTTTGAGTTGTATTTCAAACTCCTTATCTATATGTCAGACAAGGGTGGACTTACACCAGGCACTTACAAGTGCAATCCGAGGCTTAACGAATGGACTAAAGTAGAGTAGTTATGATACCTATTGAGGACTTAAAAGTTGGTGACATCGTTTGCACCATTTACCACGAAGGCAAGCTCGGATATTGTGGTGCTATTCGTGAGGTCAAAATCATGAAAATCACAGACGACAAAATCGAAACCATCACCAAGGACGGGACCAAGTGGAGTTTCCACAACGACGGTGAGTATGGCTATATTGGCCTTGAACACAGTCGTTTCCAATTCATGAACCTTTTCCTTGGAACCAAAGAGGAAGCCGAGAAAGCCGATAACGAAAGAACCGACCACGAAGACCTTTTTGTGGAGGCGTACAACCTTTTCATGGAGAAATATTATACGCTTCCCTCTGACAAACTCAAAAAAATCATAAAATTACTGAAATAATAATATGGAAATTTTAAAACACGGAAATCTTTCGTTTAAACTAAAATGCCAATACTGCGGCTGTAAATTCAGATACAATCTAAACGACATTAATTTTATCGAAAAAAAAGGTAGTGAATTAAAATATGAATTTGTTGAGTGTCCTGAATGTACATTACGCATACCAGTAAATAAAAAACATACGGAATAAATTATGAAACAATATTGTAAACTTACAGGTATTGACCTATCAAGTGATGGGGCAACCAACGGATTTAAGACAATGTGTCTTAATTGCAAGACCTGTCACTATAACGCTGACAGTGACCAATACACTTGCGACAACGATAATGTTATGGAAATGGGTAAGAAAAAGATTCTCGCTGCAATCCCTGAGGGATTTGAAATTGAGACTCTTACACTCAAGCCTATGACACTTAAAGACCCGACGAAGAAGTGCAAGAACCACCAATTCGACCTTGAAGCGGTGACAGAGTTCATTAATGACTTCTTCACGGCAAGTCCTAATGCAGAAAAAGAAAACGCCTCCGAGTAGGAAGCGTTTTTTTTATTTCTTCATTTTCATTGTCTTTCGTACAGCCTCATAAACAACACGGCTAAGTTGGGCCTCATTAAGAGTTACCTTCCTTCTGCTCTCATTCAACTGATTAGAAGAAATCATTGATTGGAGTTTGTTTGTTTCATCTGAAGAGAATGAGTAAGGATAACCTGCCTCGTTAGGTTCGTGGTTAAGGCACTTCATAAACTTACTTCTTGCATTCTTCATATCATTGGTATCATCACCTTCACGCTTTTCAACATGGTATAGTTGATAGGCATAAGGGGCGATATCAACACCGTCCTGATTGAAGAACTTCTCTACCTGTGCCCTTCTCTCCTGCTCGTCACCATTTTCGTCATTGAAATCAGCCTTTCCACTTTCTGACTTCTTCAATGGCTTTGGTTCATTATCCTCTGAATCACTTGCTTCAAACTGTGAGAAACCACCCATTGATTCAAATGACTCACGAACGATAGACTTAATTCTATTCTTGAGTTGCTGTTCTGCCAAACCCTTTTTGACAGCCTTGTTTATGATGTTTGTAAGTTTTTCTTCACTGATTTTCATAACAAAAACATTTAATCATATATAAATAGTTCGTTTGGCACGATTATTGAAGTATAATAATGCGTTATGAAAATTTATCTCGCATCTTCTCTTAATAGCAACTGTAGAGGTGATATGTACAAGGCAGTTGAAATGCTGAGGGCCAAGGGTATGGAGGTCTACGCACCTGTAGAACACAAAATCCCTAATGCGTGGGACTATCCTAACGACGAATGGGGCCTTATGGTATTCACTGCTGACATTACCGCCATTGACGAGTGCGACATTGTTGTTATGCTTTGCTACGGAAGAAACTCTACTGCGGGGGCCAATTGGGAGGCAGGATATGCCTATGGTACAGGAAAAAAGGTTATCGTCGTTGAAATGACTGACGAGATTATGAGCCTGATGGTGGCCAACGGCAGATATGCCACTGTTAAAGGTCTTGAGGGCCTTGCCAACTATGATTGGGAGGCTATGCCTAAGACGAGAACTAATACTGAACAGAAATAGGTTTGCTTATGTGTATGGAAAAAAGATATTATTTTGGCGGACAATTTAACTTTCGCTACAAAGATTACTCTATTGAGAACATAGCAAAGGACTATCGTTCAAAGATACTTGGAGACTACAACCTTTGGCTCAACACCCCAAGCGGTGGAATGGTTAAGATTAACGATAAAAACTATTATGTCGGCCCGTTTTATTTTACTGAACATAAGGACGGTGACCACATTGTTAATTTTGAATCTCACTGTGTAAACCTTGCTACTGACTGTTTCTTCGTGCTATCAAACGCATCAGCGCCAGGAACTATCACTGAGATTATACAAGCCTCGCTTAAGTGGAAAAATATCCACATATTTTATGTTAAGAAAGACATTCCTACTGAGGAGATTGATACCGAATATAAAAATGACTTGTGGTATCCCATTACATTTGCAATGAGCAACGCAAAAAGTGTTGAAGTTTATGGCTTTGACACTTATGACGAAGCAGTAGAAACCTGTGTTAATCGTTTTAATGAAATGACAAAATGACAATAGAAATACTTTGTGTTATTTTAGGCCTCATACAAGGCGTATTGGCCTACTTGAATAAGAGAAGCAATTGGATTGTTTATGCTCTGCAAATGGGAGCCTTGGTTGGTTTCTCAGCAAGTAACTCGTTGTGGGGTGATATGGTTCAAAACTCAATTTACCTCGTAATTTGCCTTTACTCGTATTTCTGTCTTTGGAATGAGAGTGGTGGATTTGAGAAAGTTGGTACAATTTCGTGGAAGAGTCGTGGTATATGGGTACTCATAACGGCAGTTGCTTCATTATGTATCGGAAAGTTCCTATCCACCACAACTGACCCGCTACCTTATGTTGATGCATTTACTACTGTGACTACATTTGTAGCACTTATCCTAATGTCGTACCATAAAATAGAATGTTGGATTGTTTGGTTAATTAACGACATTGCCTATATGTACCAATATTACGCACTGCCTGACCAAGCATTCTACCTAATGGGCCTCTACATTGTATGGACAGGTCTTGCGGTATTCACATTCATTAATTGGTTGAAAATTTATAAAAAAACAAGTTTGGCATAGTTTTTGAAGTAAAGTAAGATATGAAAACAGTTGATGTTGGGTTGATAGAATTTTTCGTTAGTAAACAGAAAACACTTGCGGAGTCCGCAATTTCAGCCATTAAATCCGAACCTGAGGATTATTCCGATGCCCACGGTTTGATTCAGTATCACGAGGGCATCAAGTCAATGTGCGACACGATGTTCGAATTTGTTAAAGAAGTAAAAGAGAAAAAATAACATTACGAGATATGAAACAGAAAAAAGTAAAGCCCCTAAAGACTAAACTTCTTAGAAGACTTCGTAGAGAAGCGTATTGGAAACTTGGTGTGTTTAAGTTTGAAGATGGAAAATATCGTGTAGTTTACGATAAGACATATTGGAACGATGTTACCGAATTTAACGAGAAACATTGGAAAATTTATGGCGATAAATATCAGTATCAAGTATTCAATAGGAAAGATGAGGTGTGCGACACTCTTGAAGGAGCGAAAAAATTGTGTGACTACTATCGCATATCGTACATTCTCAATGAAGTGAGAAAAATGAGAATGGGTAATGTAAGAAGAATGTATTAACTATGGAAAAGATTGACTATACTGAATATATGCTCTCAGACGAGTTTTTCAGAGCAAATGTTGCTATGTCTGAGAAAGCGGGCGAAATTCATGAAGATGTGAATCAGGAATATGACGATAAACCGTACATTTACCACCTGTTGGCTGTTAGAGGGTTTGCAGTCAAATACCTCCCGTATGTTTGTGAGAAAAAGGAAGATGTTATTCCTATCGTGTTTGGGGCTCTCTTCCACGACACTATTGAGGATGCAAGACTCACCTACAACGATGTTATGAAGATTGCAAAGGAGTATATGTCTGATAATCAGGCTTACCTTGCAACTGAGATTGTCTATGCCCTTACCAACGAGAAAGGTCGTAACAGGCACGAGAGGGCTAACGATAAGTATTATCAGGGTATTCGTGAGACTAAGTATGCCCCGCTTGTGAAGGCCTCTGACAGACTTGCCAACTACAACTATGCCAAATTAACCCATTCAAGAATGGAAAAGTGTTATCAGGAAGAGATGAAAGACTTCGTGAAATCGGCTCTAACCTCAGAAAATGGGGACTATTTGGTTCCTCAGGAAATGATTGATGAACTTTTTATGTAATTTTTTCAAAAAACATTTTGTTTTTAAGAAAAACTGTTGTATATTTGCAAACGAACCTCTGACTGATAGGGGCGATGAAGTTTTAATTGATAAACCGAAAAGATTATGGCAAATATGAGTAACGCATTCATTAAGGTCAATACGATTGGCCCTGGCGCAAATGGCGCCCGCACCGAGAACGGTGCTATTTCTTACAGCACTATTGGTAGTGCTCTTCTTGACCAGTTCGGAAAGGCTGGCGCATATCGTGGTAGAAATATCGCCGATGTGTGGAACGAACAGGAGCGTCTTTGGGCGGAAAACCCTGAGCAGGCTCTTAAGTTCCCCTTCTATCTTCGTATGATTACCCGTCAGACCAATATCATTGGTGGCGGTAAGACAGACGCTGTTCAGAAGGGACAGGGTGCAAAGGACGAGTCCTTTAAGCGTTTGCTTTGGATTGCCAAGTATCACCCTGAGGAGTTTTACAACAACCTTTGGGTTCTCCCTATCGTAGGTTCTTGGAAGGACCTTTGGGTTCTTCTTGCTTCCGACGGTGCTGAAGAGTACCTTGACACTAAGAAGTTCTTCGCTGTAATGGCGGAGGGTATCAACGACGAGAACCACAAGGACCTCGTTAAGAAGTACCTCCCTCGTATTCGTTCTGAGAAGAAGTGTACCACTTCTTGGGCAAAGCGTACCAACGCTCTTGCTAAGGAGTTTGCAAAGTTTGCGGGTTGGACCTACAAGGACTACCGTGACTTCAAGGCAACGGGTAAGGCTCACGAATTTCAGACCTACATCTGCAAGGGCCTCTACAACAACATCAATTGGAACGCTGTTCCTGGTAAGGCTCTTCTTAACCTCGTAAGTGGTAAGTTCCTCAAGAACCACAACCTTACTGATGGGTACATTAAGTGGCTCAAGACTCAGCCTGTGGCTAAGTTCAACGGCTATCCTTTCGAACTCGGAAGGAAGGTTCGTGAATACGGCTATGGTGGCCCTGACCTTGCTACCAAGATTACCATTGACAAGCAGTTCGATGGTCTCATTGAGACTGCTAAGAAGAATGGTCGTCCTATTGAGGGCAATGTCCTTTGTGGTCTTGATGTTTCTGCATCAATGACTTGGGTAACCCTTGACAACGCAGGTACTATGCCTTACGATGTCTGCCTCTCACTTGGAGTTTACTTCTCTGAGTTGAATGAGGGTGCATTCCACAATGTTGTTGCTGACTTCAGCGACACCTGTCAGCTTCGTACTCTTAGCGGTGGCTTCACCGATAAGATTAACTACTTGAGGACCAACTGTCGTGGTTGGGGTAGCACTAACTTCCAGGGACTTGTTGACATTATCGTTGACACTCGTAAGAATCACCCTGAGATGCCTATTGAGGACTTCCCTAAGACTCTCCTCGTAGTTAGCGATATGCAGTTCAATCCTTCTTCTTACAGAGGGCGTGTTACTGAGCAGACCAACTATGAGACCGCTATGGCTAAGCTTCGTGATGTATTCCCTGAGGAATTCGTTAACGAGTTTAAGATTATTTGGTGGTACTGTGCGAACAGGAAGACCTCTGACTTCCCTTCAACTATGGACGACGCAGGAACCTATATGGTTAGCGGCTACGACGGCGCTATCATCAGCTTCCTTCTCGGTGGCGATGTTCCTGTCAAGGTTGATGAGACGGGTAAGAAAGTTCAGCCTTCTATGGAGGATATCATCAACGCTGCTTTCAGTCAGGAGGCACTTGCCCTCATCAAGTAATGAGGGCTTATTAGAAAAAGAAAATGGGCGGAGATTATCTTCGCCCATTTCCTTTATTTTGTTTCTGATATTTTTCCATAGTTGGAAAACCGTATTTTTCACCCTTGAATTGTTTTCGCATTAAATTGTAATACTTTTTAAGAAGGTATTCAGTTTTCTTCTTGAACTTATTCTTAGTGTTTCGTCTATCAAGCCTATTACCCCAAACTAAGTCGGCAACAGTATCCCACACTTTGTTGTTGTCTTTGTATTTCATACACTCATTATAGCTAGATACTAAGTTGTCGAAAGTGGACTTTGAATAGCCATAGCCGTTGTTTGCACCTTGATACACATAAGCCCTTAATTCAAATTTATTCCATAGCATATAGAAAATGCGCCTAAAACAATATGGAATTGAATACGGCAATTGGTCTGCATCAAAACCGTTACCACTCCTTGTCATTTTGAATTTATTCACATCAAGGTAGTGTATCATTTCGTGGTAAAGGACACTGTAGATTTGGTATGGTCGTTCTTTAGGGTCTACTGAAATAAAAATTTCGTTGTTCTCGTCGTCATAAGCACCGCCCATACCATAAGCGCCAACTTTTAATACGATTGGTGGGAAACCGTCAAAATTAAGAGTTTTACTACCTACAATACCGTTTGCTTTGTCAAAGTCTGTTTGTTCCCAACCGTCAGGTAGTGGCAAATAGTTCCTTTCGGGGCCACTTAGGTGTTGGGTCTCTCTTGCACACGCCATTGCTATATCACGCAACTTACTATCCAACTCAGCATCAATAGGAGCTGCTTCGCACAAAATTTGTTTGAGGCAGCTTTCAACCATACTTCTTATGTCAGATTCGTTTAAAACCATTTGAAAATAAATAGTTTGTTATTGCGCTTTATTTTTTGTATATTAACAGCATGAATATAGCATTAGTGGCTCACGATAGCCGAAAGAAAGAACTCATTGAATGGGTTACATATAACCTAAACGAACTGAAAAACCATCAGTTGTACGCTACAGGTACGACAGGTAAACTGATTAAAGGTATTGCCGTTGACCATATCATAGAAGATTATGAACCACTTAAGTGGACACATTCTTCTGATACTTATCAGCCAGGCACATTTGAAACCCCTCATTGGAAAGATTACCCACTTTCAAAGAATGTGGTTTGCCTAAACAGCGGACCACTCGGTGGAGACCAGCAGATTGGCGCGATGATTGCCGAAGGTAAGATTGATGTGCTTATCTTCTTCTGTGACAACCTTATTGTTCAGGGACACCAAACCGATGTATCAGCATTGACAAGATTGGCTTCACTTTATAACATTGCGTTTGCCACCAATAGAACTACGGCTGATATGATTCTCACTTCTCCTTTGTTTAAGGACAAGGACTATAAGAGGGTTATCCCTGAGGCGATTGAAAATTATAAAAACAGAAAACTTTAATGGAAAAAGAAAGAAGGAAAGTTTGGTTCGTTTCTGATACTCACTTCACACACCCCTCTATCCTCTATTTTCATCCTTGGAGGAGGGATGCGTGTGGTGTTACATTGGAAGAACTTCAGGATGATAAGAACGCCGCTCTCGAAAAACACGATAAGTGGTTGATTGACAAGTGGAACTCAACTGTCAAGAAGTGTGACGAAGTGTATATACTCGGTGATTTCTGCCTTGGTAATAGAGTAAAGACCGAAGAAATACTAAAGCAGTTAAAGGGCCGTAAGCACCTCATTACAGGAAATCACGATAAGTCACTTAAGGGTCTTGAGAACTACTTTGAAAGTGTGTCTCAGATTAAGGAGGTTAAGTTCACTAACAATCAGTTCAAGTTCATTGACCCTGAGGAAACTTTCTGTGTTGAACTTTGTCACTTTCCTATGCTTACTTGGAACAGGAGGCCGCACGGCACTTGTCATGTACACGGTCACTGTCACGGTGGTATAGACGCTTGGAACAAGGAATCTAAGGAACTTAGAGTTGACGCAGGTCTTGACTCTGATATTTTTGGTCACGAATTTATTGAGGTGGAAGTCCTATACGAATATTTCAAGGCCATAAGGGACGCTTCAGGCTGCAAAAAGTTTGAAGAGTATCAGGAATGGTTAATGGCTAATCAGGGATTTAGAATGTAATATGGTATCTGTAAATAAAAAAAAGAAGTTGAAAAACTCATACTGTTATAAGACAGTTCTTAAGCACAAGACAAAGGGACCAAAACGAATTGTATTTTTCACTTCATCACTGAGAAAAAAACTTAAAGAAGATGGACAAGAAGATTAACACACTTATTATCCCTGATGTACACGGGAGATGGTTTTGGAAGGAGCCTGTTGAGAAGGTTCTTGCTGAAACTGACGCGCACATTGTGTTCCTCGGAGACTACCTTGACCCGTATCCATATGAGTGGGACGGAGAACTTGACGAAAAACTAATTTCTATTGACAGATTTAAAGGAATCATTGAATTGAAGAGGGCTAATCCTCAGAGAATTACATTGTTACTTGGCAATCACGACTGTGGTTACTGTATAGGTGACGATATTTGTGGTTGTAGAATGGACTATAGGAACAGGAAGGAGATTGAAAGCCTTTTCAGTGACAACGAAGAATTGTTTCAACTTGCCGAAGAGAGGGATATCAATGGTAAACACTTCGTGTTCAGCCACGCAGGTATCCTTAAGGGGTGGGTTAAGGCTGTTTGGGGTGAGGAAGATATGAATCGTGAGGGATTCAATATCGTTAACGAACTCAACAACGCTTGGCTTGTTAGCCATTTTGGAATACTTGATTCTCTCGGCGACTATGACCGCTATCGTGGTTGGGGTGGAATGCAGTATGGTTCTCCTATTTGGTCAGATATTAGGTCTTGGGTAAAAGTAACTCCTGAGGAAACATATGGATTTAACATTGTTGGTCACACTCAGTGTGAAGACCACCCTGTTATCTTTGACACCATTGCCGACCTTGATGTGAGAAAGGCGTTTTACCTTGATGATGAAGGTAATATCCGTGATTACGAAACAGACGAAATTCAAAAAAAGGAAAAACAAGATGAGGAACTATAAATTTAGAGGTAAAACCGACTACGGCGATTGGGTGTACGGTACTTATATCTACACTGACAATAACAAAAACAACCCGTTTGGCAATCTTATTAAACCGAGACACAGCATAATGGCTTGGTTTTCAGGTGATTGGAACATGGGTGGTTGGGCCCCTGTTGATGTTATACCTGAATCTGTTGGGCAGTTCACGGGTATGCACGACAAGAATGGAAAAGAAATCTACGAAGGAGACATTGTTAGGTTAACCATACCTGACGGTTCTGTTAGAAATTTTGCCGTTAAGTGGGGTAAAGTTGAAAGAGAGTTAAAACCACTTGAAGGGTTTGACAATACAACACCAAATGTAGTGGAGATTAACGGTTGGATTTTTGAGTGGAATGACGAACCCCTATTGCCATCTGTTATTGACGGAGTTCCCGATTATACGAAGATGGAGGTAATCACCAACGAGTACGATGTCTTCTACAGCATGGATAAGGCCATTGAAGATGTTGCTAAGTTACACGACGAAATGCTTGAAAAGGGTGAATTAGATGATATTCACGGGCCATATACGATTTAGTTTGGCACGATATTTGAAGTATCAATAACTGATAATTTTTAAAGATATATAAGATGAGCAAGTTTATTCTAAAGGAAGGTGCAAATCCTAACTACCTTTGCACCATTTGCAAGATTGGCGAGACCTTCCCTATAGAAGGTGCTGACCGCCTCGTTAAGACCGTTATCAACGGTTACGATATTGTGGTTTCAAAGGATATGAAGCCAGGGACTATTGTAGCCTACTTCCCTGTGGAGTGTGCTATTTCTGAAAAGTTCCTATCGGCTAACAACCTGTACGAGCGTGGGGAATTTGAAAGGAACGCTAACGCAGAGGAAATCAAGGCCCTCATCGTTGAGGCTGAGAACGCAGAGACTGAGGAAAAGCAGGCCGAAATCGCTGCTAAGATTAAGTCTATGTGTGGCTTCTTCGACAAGCGTGGTCGTGTTCGTATCCTCAAGCTTCGTGGTCAGTACTCTCAGGGCTTTGTTTCGGGCGTTGACTCTCTCGTAAACTTTATGCCTGAACTTGCTGATACCGATTGGGGTAGCCTTGTTGGCACTCAGTTCAACTTCATTGACAATCAGGAAATCTGTTGGAAGTACATCCCTCCTGTGAAGGAAGTTCGTAGCGGTGGTGGCTCTGAGAGGGCTTGGAAGAAGAGGATGAAGCACATTAAGCGTTTTGATAGGCTTATTGCTGGTCAGTTCGCTTTCCACTACGACACTCAGATGCTTGCGGAGCATATTGATATGCTTAAGCCTGACGACAATGTTGTTATCAGTGTTAAGGTTCACGGTACTTCCGTTATCCTTGCTAACATCCTCACCAATAAGGAAAGTAAGTACACCAAGTCTTACCTCAATCGTAAGATTAGGAAGGTTATGAACCTCAAGTACTCTATCGCTTCCAAGGCTCAGAAGAACGCTCTTAAGAAGAAGTACATTGATTTTAAGACTCGTCCTACTAAGGAGTATGGTAATATCTACGCTTCTCGTTCTGTTATCAAGAATCAGTACATCAACCCTAACAAGCACGACTTCTACGGTGGCGACCCTTGGGGTTGCGTTGAGAGGGACTTCGGCCCTTACCTTGACAAGGGTATGACCGTGTACGGTGAGATTGCGGGCTATGTTGAAGGCTCTCAGTCTATGATTCAGGCAAAGCACGACTACGGCTGTAAGCCTGGTCACTGGAAGTTTATGCCTTATCGTATCACTATGACCGATGAACTTGGTGTCAAGACCGAGTGGGATATTGCAGATGTTGACAAGTGGACTCGTGACCTTGTTGCTGCACACCCTGAACTTGAGGAAAAGACTATGTTCTTGACTATCCTCTACCACGGTCGTTTCGGTGACCTCTATCCTGACATTGACGAAACCAAGCATTGGCACGAAAATGTGCTTGCAAGGATGAAGGCTGACAGGAAGAACTTCCTTATGGAAGAGGACGAACCTCTTTGCAAGAACAAGGTTCCTCGTGAAGGCGTTGTTGTTCGTATTGACGGAGACAAGTTCGCTCGTGCGTGGAAGTTGAAGACTCTTCGTCACTATGGCAAGGAGGCTGAGGCTCACGACAAGGGCGAGGCCGATATGGAGGAAACCGCCTAACTATCAATCCCGAAGGAAACTTCGGGATTGTTTTTTATTATATTATTTTGTATATTTGTCCCGATGAAAGATACTGAAAAAGAAGAATTGTACCTTAAGGCGATAGATACTTGGGGTCAAATGCCGCAAATTAATATGGTTAATGAAGAATGTGGTGAATTAATCACATCTTTGGCACGATATTTGCGAGGAAGAGATACAGCAGACGATGTTATTACCGAGATTGCCGATGTTTCAATTATGATGGAACAAATGGCCGTCCTATTTGGTAAAGAACAGTTTGAGAAAGAAAAGGAAAGAAAACTTCAACGATTGAAAGAAAGATTGGAAAAATATGAGTGACGCACTTTTTATTATCTTATTTCTTGTGGTGTACTTCGCTATTGGGCCGATTTTGTACGGGTTGATGCGTAGATATGACCCAAGAACATTTGACGGAGAAGCCCTTGGGGTTGGCCTGATTGTGTTTTGGTGGCCAATACTCATTCCGCTGTATTGGTTCGCCATTTATTGTGATAGATGCCTTGTTTGGTTTGAAAAGAAAAAGTAATTATGGAACCGATTAATACTAAATATCCGAGAACTTACCACCTCCCGTGGTCTCCTGGTACTACTTCCGACGATAGAAAGTTGTCGGGAAATTGGTTTGATGCCTATAGAGGAAAGGAGATTGTTATTACCGAGAAGTTGGACGGTGAGAATAACGCTGTGACCCACTACGATGTGTTTGCTCGTAGTCACGGTGCACCTACTCGTTCTGATTGGTCAAGGAATATGTGGGAGATTGGCGGTATTTGGCAGAGGGTGTACGATAAGATTGCCCCGCACGAAACTGTATATGGTGAGAACCTTTACGGCGAACACTCAATCCACTACAACAGACTTCCGTCCTACTATCACATTTTTGCTGTTCGTGACGATGACGCTTATGTGTGGATGAGTTGGGACGATGTTAAGACCTATGCCGATGTGCTTGGTCTTCCTACTGTTCCTGAACTTTGGAGGGGTGTGATTGAAAGCGAAGACCAACTTCGTGTGCTTGTTGACAAGTTCGTTAATGAACCGTCAAAGTATGGCGAAACGAGGGAGGGTGTTGTAATTAGAATCGCTGACGAGTTCCCTATTGACGAGTTCAGCACACATGTTTGCAAGTGGGTTCGCCCCAACCATGTTCAGACTGACGAGCATTGGACTAAGAATTGGAAGAGGGCAAAACTTATGTGGGAACTTATGGATGAACCGAAACCCGAAGACGAATATACCTTATAACTATGGAACTAAAAGACAGAATCAAAAACATTAAGACCATTCTCCCTTATTGCTCAAAGTGGAGTAATGAGGTTGATATTGTTGACGAAGAGGTTGGCAAGTTTTTTGCCGAATTTTTCAAGAGCGACGAAAAAAGGTTTACAAGGCCAAAATACGATAGGATTTTTCCGAGAATAAATTGGAGCAGTTATTATGGCACTGTGAGGATTGGCTACTGTTATGATTCCGATAGGGATGGCGAATATTGGGAGACTTATGAGTTTAACGACCCTGATATTGAGCCTTCCAAGTTAGCGCCTCAGAGTATGCTGATTGAATATTCTGAAGTACCTGACAACATTTGGGCTATCATTCAGGATAAACTGTACGAAAACGCAATGAAGACCGTTCAGAGCGATTTAACGGCTGCAACGAAAGCCGTTGACAGATGCACTAACAAATTTTTAGAGTTTAACAAATTAGAGATTAATAAAGATGAGTAAGAATTTTCCTGGTTGCGAAGACTGTTGGCATAACTACCACTGCTCTATGCCACAAGAGGGTTATGATTATGACCCTAAGACTTGTCCGTGGAATCCAGACAATGATAAATCAGTTGTAAAAAGGGTTTACGACAAGACAATGGGTGGCGCACCAAAAACCCCAATGAGATAAGAAAACGATGAAGCATTACGATAGCATACCGAGAATACAGGACGATGGAACACTGAAAGGAGAGACCGTTTGGGGATTTAATAAACTAGACGGCCAAAACTTCTGTGTCACATATAATTGTAGGAGAAAGACTTGGGGACCTTACGGCTCTCGCACCGTCACAGTTGATGAGAATAGTGAGCAGTTTGGCCCCGTAGTCAAGTGGTTTAATGCGTCGAACTACCCTGACATTCTGTCAGGCATTGTCAGGGCCAATAGTGGAAAGAAACAAGTGTTCAATGGTGTTGACGAGGTAACTTTCTTCTTTGAATGGTATGGGGAGAATTCGTTTGCGGGCAAGCACCAAGAGGGTGACGAAATGCACCTCGCCCTTATTGATGTGTTCCTTAAGAAGAAGGGATATATGGAACCTGCCGATTACTATTCTCTATTCTGTCTAAACGATGATATTGAGACACCTGAACTGATTTGCAGGGGAGACCTTGATGCGGAGATAATTTCAATCATCCAAGAAAATGATTGGACACAGCCTGACGCTGAACTCCCAAATGTGAAAGAAGGTGTGGTGTTCAAGCGTAGTACAATGATGAAGGGACAGCGTAGGCCGTCTGTTAAGGTTAAGACAAAGTGGTGGCTTAATAAACTCCATTCAATGTATAGCGAAGAGGAATGTAAAAAACTTGAGTAATATGGAAGAAAAAAACGAGATTGCAAATAGCGTCAGGAAAATAGAAAATGCATTTACAAACCTTAACATAGAGATAAGAAGGGCAGGATTTACATTGTTTGATGCTAAATCTATGAATGAATTGCAACAGAAACTTAGTGAAGTTTATACTGAATTCTTCAATTATGCCAGGAAAAATGGTTTTTGGGAAGAGTATGTTAAGGAAGAAAACGAAAAAACACTTAAATTTTTAGGTAGCGAATTTAAACAGGACTGTTATGGCCGTTGGTCAAATTCATATGGCGATGAATATTGGACTAACCCATTTACTGGCCTTATTGAGCAAATTGGGTGGGGTATGTAATATTTGAGTAATATGTACAAAGAAGAATACGAAGACGATTTTATGGAGCAAGATATCGTTATCAACGAAATGCTTGCCGATATACTTAACGGTAGGTGCTTTATTGATACTGATATGCCCGAAAGGGTTGAAGGGTTCAAATTTGTTAAAACTAAAACAGGTATTGACTGTATCTATGTTGGTGCTGACCCGTTTTTTACCTACACGCATACAGTACACGAAGATTATGGTACATACAAAGTTAAAGACACTTACTTCGGAACCGATATTATTCTTGTTCAAACTAACTTTTACCTCATTCGTGAAATAGATGAAGAACTGTTCAATCAAATTGTAAAGGTTGTTAACGAACAGGAAAAGGTTGTTAAAAAAGTTGAAAAAGACTTTGAAGAGAAACAAAAGGAAATTTTTAAGCAAGTAAACAAATTTTATGGCAAAGAAAAATAAAAAGGAAAAATATCCTGTGATATTGGTTGAATCGCCGAAAAAGAAGAAAGACGAAACCGAATTTGAATTCAGACTTAGGGTGCTTAGAGAACTTTACTGCCCACCTTATTATTTTGATTAGTTTGGCACGGATTTTGAAGTATAAATAAGCGTTATGGAAAACAAAGACGAAAATGCGTATTGGGAAGAGTTTACCAATACTACTGCTCGTGAAGTATTAGTAAAGTTGGTTGAGAGATGTGATGGCGACACATACGGGGATTTTGCTGAAGAAGCGGTTAGTTTTGCTAGAGCACTTACTGAAAAACTTAGGAATAAATAATATGGATAAATTGACTGTTGAAGACCTCAAGAGGCTTGAGGAGATTTGGGAACAAGTTCAGTACGAGGCTAAGTATTGGCCTTATGACAGAATTAAGTGGTACGCTCCTGTAGATGGCTTGTACCAAGAAGTTTTAAGAAGATTTTACGAATCTAAGTAAGAGAATTATGGGATACTGTGTAATAAATTTAAACGAAGACCAAGCAAAAGACTTTCTTAAGAAGTATATGCAAGACAACATTTCTGTTGTAAACCTTTCTTACGACGATGAAGATGGCATTTATTTCGTTGAATTGAAGTCTGGAAAACTTTTTAATAGAATCCATACTCATTGGCAGTGGAGGGGGTTTCTTTGCTTTGGCAGTTATGAAATGCCTATGGCAGGAAAAAGATTTGATATCGCTTATCCTGACAAAGAACTGATAGAGAAGGCATCAATTGTCGTCAAAGACTATATTGATAAGTGGAACAAAATTAGTCCTGTTTAACATGAAAGCACCGATTAGATTTGTTAAAGTAGGAAAGAAGAAGATTCAGGTTTGGCACGACAATTTTGAATACTTTCAGCCGAATGACCACATCTGTGGTGACTGTGGTATTAGAGCCGTCGCTAAAGCACTGAATTGTACTTGGGAAGAGTCGCTTACCAAACTGTACAATGCGGCTATGGCGATTAAAGATGCCCCTTCTTCAAGAGAGGCTATTGACAAGGTTCTCAAGGATAACGGTTTCAAGTGGGTTCCTACCAACCCTAAGCGTGGGGAAAAGAGACCTACCGTCTCAGGGTTTGCCAACGAGCACAAGGACGGAACCTATGTGTTCAATGTGTCAAGCCATATTGTCAGTGCGGTTGATGGAAAGTATTATGACATTTGGGACAGCGGAGACAAGTCCCTTTATGGATATTGGGAGAAAAAAACTGAATAGATATGGCTGAAATTAAATTTCCTGTTGGGAGTAAGGTTAAGTTCGCAGCTGAACTTACTCGTGGTAGACTTGAAGTTCGTGGGGTTACTTGGTCTGTTATTGACATAATCCCACCTGGATACGAATATTGGATTAACAGTGTAGAACACCCAATGGAACGCCATGTCAATACATCACACGATTATTTGTATCATTGTACATTTTATTCCAAAAAGCGTGGCCATGCTATTCATAGGTTTGTATATGATAACGAGTTGGTTCTTGAAGCACCTATAAATTATGAATAAAACACTACTCAAAAGTAAGGAAGATTTTGATTCTTTCGTAAACTATAATACTGGATACATTCCAGGGCACGGTAATGTGGAAGCTTATTTTTGGTTTGAGCCTGAAAAATATCCGTGCGTTGTTGTTTGGCATATTGAATATGACGGAAACGGTCCTGATAGGTTGGACGGTGACTTCGTGTATTTAGACGACTTTGAGGATTAAAAATAGAGTATGGAAAAGACTTTTTGGGTAGTGGCCTTCACTAAGGGTGTATTACAGCCCGATATTAAACACGGCAAACTCAACACTAAGGTTATTTTCAACAAGTTTAGGTCCGACGAACTGCTTATCAGTACGAGAAAGCCTCGCTATGTTAAAAGTATTGACCAATGGAAGGCAGTTGGTGAGCAGTGTAGAATGAGTATTAAGACACTTAACCTTATTGGTGGCCTTTATAAAACCATTGAAGATTTTTCTGAGCCTAAAAAAGTTAAATTTTCTGCGAATTTAGTAGAAACTAAGTAAGTTTGGCACAATATTTGAAGTATAAAAGGTATGTGGATAAATGAAGTAAAGGACGGCGAAAACATTTTTATCGCCATTATCAGTGACGAGTCTCTGTATGTTGGGGACATTATGTTCAAAAGTTGTGCTGAGACTAGTCGTAAAGAAGTTTGGCAGGATGTGAAAGAAAGAAGCGCTTCTGCTTCCTATTTCCCTATGATTAGAATCAAGGGTAAGGGAAAACCTAAGATTTCGGTCTATGGTGATTTGGATTTTATCAAACAATACGATATTATCCATATTGACAGGGCCGAAATTACAGCCCCTTCTGAAATTTGGGGCGAGGGCGTGAGAGGGGATGTTTATGTTGCTAAAAACAAAGACGAATTCCTTAAGTTTATGCGTGAATATGACTACGGAAAGTTGTTCATTATGTTAAAAGAACTTCGGCACACATATTATGCAAAAATGGAAAGGGCTCAAAAAAGCCATATGATAGCAAGTGATTTAGTTGAACCTTATTTGAAATATTAAAAAGACATATGAGTACAATGGTTTCCTTTGGCGATAACAAACTCGCCACCAATTTTATGACGATGGACCAACTTAAGGCCGCTTGCCCCGTTGCGTTCGTTGAGAATTCTACTAACCCCAAGGTCTCTGAGCGTTACAAGGTGACTAAAACCGAAGAGATTGTTGAAGCCCTCGCCAAGGAAGGGTGGTATCCTGTTCAGGCGAAACAGTGTCGCCCTAAGAAGAATTCTAAGGGTATTCGCTCGTTCCATATGATTGCCTTCCAAAACCCTAATGTTAAGATTAACAAGGTGTATGACGATGGCACTGAAGAGGTTGACACTTTCCCTCGTATTATTCTCACGAATAGTCACGACGGTTACAATTCCTTCAAGTTTATGGTTGGCCTGTATCGTCTTGTGTGCAGCAACGGCCTGTGCATTTCCGACGGTGAGTTTGAGAAGATTTCCATTCGCCACACGCACGATACGGAGTTCATTCGCATCGTCTGCTCCGAGGCCGTCAAGAGAGTTCCTGAGATTGCTGCCACTATGACTACGATGAAGAACACCGAGGTCACTGAGGAACAGAAGGCTGAACTTGCGACTGAGGTGATGAAGATTCGCAAGGATGTGGAAGAGGAACAGAAGTTTGACATTGACGAGGCCACCATTATGGAAATCCTTGAGCCTACTCGTGAAGAGGACAAGAATGACGACCTTTGGACAGTGTTCAACATCTGTCAGGAGAAAATGATTAAGGGCGGTTTCTCTGCTACGGGGAAGAACGATAAGGTTCGCAAACAGCGTCGTATCACTTCCGTGAAAAAAGACATTGAGTATAATCGTCGTCTGTGGGACTTCGCTATGCGTTATGTTCCCGCTAATGCCGCTGCTTAATTATGGTTGAAGTGATTAAAAATGGCGTGGTCACAAAGACCTCGCCAATTGTGATAACAAAGTGTCCGAGTTGTGGCTGCTTATTCAAGTTCGATGCTAACGACGACATTTATCACACAAGAGTATTGTGCGAAGACCGTATTGATTGCCCTGAATGTGGTAAGGAAATAACTGTTCGTAACACAAGTTGTTGGGCAGACGACCCTGACGAAATCATCTGCCCAAGATATGACAAAAACGGAGAACGAGTATGGTAAGTAAAAATGATAATAATTTTTATACTGGTGTAACATTTGATACTATGACACTTGAAGATTTGAAAGCCCTTGAGAAGGCAAGTCGTGGTTGGGATTGGGATGATTTCACCAAAATTAGTGCAAGAGAATTTATGTGTAGGTTTATCAGAAATGGTTATCCTAACGCATATTCGGAACAGCAAATTGCCGAAAGGTCTGTAAGATGGGCTAAGGCGTTGACTGAGGAACTTAAGAAGTTAGAAGAAAAAAATGAATAAGATTTTTGAAGCGATTGGGGCACACGCATATTTGCCTGAGTTTGAAAAGGCCGAAATGGAGAGACTTCGTAAGGCCGACGAAGAGTTTGTTCGTAATAATATTGTCGGTGTGGTGGGTAATCCTGCCGAAGCCGCTTGTAAATCGTATGTAGAGAACTATGATTCAGATTGGGACTGATTTTCAGGGATGGCCTGTTAAGGCATATACCGTTGAAGAAATATTGAGACAGATTGGGGCTGAAGAAAGTGATAGTGTGTTCATTATCAAAAAGGACAACCCCATACTCAAGGCATATCCTCGCCTTCTTGAGGACGATGGTATGGCATATGGCGTTAACCCTCAGTATGTGACGGAGGTTGATACTGAGATATATGATAAGAACATTATCGGCATTGAATATGTCGAAGATAAGGACTCCGAAATTGGATATAAGGAAAATCCTGTATTGAAAGAGATTAAGGTGTTTAATGTTTTCAGGGATGTCCCTGAGAATAGATTAGAAGATGATGACCAATAATGTTCTAGTATATTTTGTAATAGCATTCATCAATGTGTTCTTGCACATTTTCAGGACCGTATTGGTGATTAAAGCAAACAAATTAACAGCATCGTTTTTTAATGCAATTTGTTACACTTTTTCTGCGATAGTTATTAAATTTATTGCAGAATTTGATTTGTGGATTGCTATTGCAGTACAATTTATTACTAACGGAGTTGGTTGTTATGCTGCCTTATGGGCATCAGAAAAGTTTTTAGATAAGAAAAAAGATGACACTGAGCGAAGTACTACCTAAGATTATGAGTGGTGAAAAGGCCCGCCGTAAAAACTGGTGGGTTGGCTATTGGATTGAGTACGATAAAAGAACCTTTACTATCTACGAAAAGGTGTTTTTTAAAGGCTATATCCATGTTACGCATAAAGATAACATTAAAGACAGGATTTTTTGTGTTGAAGATGTTACTAGTGACGATTGGGAAATCGTAGAAGATATTGTTGACGAGTGGACTAATAAACATTTAAAGGATGTAGAAAATGAGACTGAGAAAACTGATTGACACTGAAAGGTGTGAGTACAATTGGAAGAAGATTGAGAAAATAAAGGAGTTCGACGCACTTAAGCACGCCGAGCAGAGCCCTCGTTGGCATAAGGAAGGTAACGCTTGGAACCACACCGTTGCTGTCTGTAACGAGGCTATTAAGGTCGCCAAAGACCCGTATTTCAGCGACGAAGACAGGCTCGTTTTCCTTGCTGCCGCACTCTTCCACGACATTGGTAAGGGCCCTACCACCAAGATTGGTAAGGACGGTAATTGGCATTCATATGGCCACGAGTTTGAGGGCGAGAAGATGACTCGTCTTCTCCTTTGGAACGAAGATGTGTGGATTAGAGAGCGTATTTGTTCTCTTGTTCGCTACCATATGGAAATTGAGTTTATTGCGGAATCTGACAAGTTCCTTACCAAACTCGTTTCTATCTCTAAGGCTGTTAAGAACCTTGATATGCTTATCAAGTTGAAGGAGTGTGACCTTCGTGGTAGCATTCAGGCCGATGAGGATGGTAAGGAAATCGAACTTCTCAAGATGCAGGATATTAGAGAGACTGCACACTCACTTGGTTTCCTTAACGGAATGGCTTCTGTTCCTGAGTTCTATCAGTACACTTGGCAGAAGACCCTTAAGGCCAAGAATTCAGGTAAGCCTTTCACTGTTGTTGTGCCTATCGGCCTAAGCGGTGCGGGTAAGAGTACTTGGGTTAAGGAGAACTACCCTGACGCTGTAGTTATCAGTCGTGACGCTATTCGTGAGGAATTGGGGTTTGTGAAGCCTGGTAGAAAGGCTGTTCTTTCTCGTCAGAAGGAAGATAAGGTCTCTACTGTGTTTAATCAGAGGCTTACTGACGCTGCTCGTGATGGTACTAAGACCATTGTCCTTGATAACCTCAACCTCAAGAAGAAGTACAGGGACGCTTACAAGGAGCAGTTGTCGCTCTATGCAGTCAATTGGGAATACGCCTACATTGAGGCTAACAGCCTCTACACCAACCTTGAAAGGCGTGACGGAGATATTGATATGGAAACTCTAAAGGGAATGATTATGGCCTTTGAATGGCCAAGACCTGACGAGTATGACAAGTTCGGTATCTTTACCAACGGTGACGAACGCAATGACGATGATGGTATCGTTGACGAGGTTATAATCTCAGATGCTATTGTTGATTAATGTAATCATATTTGATTTTAAGGGCTTTGTGAGTAAAATTACGAAGCCTTTTTTCGTACAACTTTACTACGGCTTGCTGTCTTTTTAAGAAATCAGCCTCGTTTACAAATCCGTTATTGCAGATTATTGAGTTCTTGGTTAGTGTAGATACATCGGTGGTGTTTAATTTTCTTATAGCCCTTGCAACTTCACCGTGTGCGCATACCCATTCAAGTACATCCTTACCTTTAACTTCCCGTGCTGTATTAGGATTAAATTTTGCAAAACGCAAAAGGCTAAGATATTTTCTCATTTGCGTAATGAAAAGGCGTGTATTGTCGTCTTCAACTTTTAGATTTATAAGGTTTTTATCTTTTTTAAGTTGTGTTGCATATTCCACTAGCCTTGCTTGCATTTCGCTTGGATTAAATAGGTATGTACATCTATCTTTTACTCCATCTGAGTTGTTTACGCATATGTCTGTAGCCTCCTTTGTTCGCTTTGTTTGGTCAATATAGTGGCTGAGTTCGTGCATTACAGTTGAAAGCAAAATATCACCATAATAATTTAATGCCGTGCTTGAAACGGCTATTTTGCTTTCGTCTTTATAAAAAGTCGCAAGTACATCATCGTGTGGTGGTTCGACAACGACTCTAAGGTCCTTATCTGTTCTAAAATAAGGATTAACCTTGTTTACATATTTAGCCGAAATTTTACCCCCACCAATTTTGGCTATTTTAATAACCCTTTTTGCGAGTTTTTCAAGGCTGTCGCTAATAACATGCCTCACCTCGGTAATCACCTCAGCAACAATGCTTCTTATGTCCTGCTCAGTCAATACCATACTATGATAAATAGTTACTGATTTTTGTTTATGCCGTACAAATTTTGTATATTTGGTATGGTTTTTGTAGTTAAATTATTGTTATGAAAGTTCTTGAATATCATCAGCCAAGCGTTGTTGGCATTTGCCCCCATTGTGGGTCTAAACTTGAAATCGAAAAGGGAGACATTTGGTGGCACAAGGATATTGACGGTGGGAGTTCTCCGTGCGTGACTTGTGCTGCCTGTGGAAAGGGCTTCGATGTAGAAGGATGGAAAGGAATTTATAAACTTTATTAAAATGAAAAACGCAGTGGAATATAACAAACTTCTAAGTAGAGAGGATTTTAAGAGCATTGGTTTTAGTATTCACAATGGCCAGTGCTGCGTTCCTGGCTGTACTGAGAAGGCTGTTGATGCCCACCACATAATGGACAGGAAACTGTGGAAAGACGGTGGGTATTATCTTTCTAACTGCGCCCCTGTTTGTGAAAAACACCATATTGACTGCGAGAAAGGTGTATATACCCCGTATGAGGTTATGCAGTTCGCAGGGATAGATATCAAGTACCTTCAAAAACCCGACGCTATTGATTGGGTTGACGAGGACGAATACAGGCAATTATTTGCGAGTGGATTAATTGATAAGTGGGGAAAATAAATTAAAAGATGGATAAGAATATTTTAGAAGATAAGGGTAAACAACTTTCTTGGTTGTTAAGACACGATGTAAAGGCGTTTGAACTGAGAGGCCTTATTGACGAACACGGGTGGAGAAGCGTTGACGAAATTTGCAGGGATTTTCATTATACGAGAGAACTTCTTGATGAAATCGTTGATACCAACAACAAAAAGAGGTATGAGTATAATGAGGACAAGACTAAGATTAGAGCAAGGCAGGGCCACTCAATCGCCGTTGATGTTGAAATGAATGAAGATACGACTATCACTGAGACTAATCGCTATCTCTATCACGGAACTTCAAGTAGGTTTATTGAGTTTATTAAGGAAGAAGGTCTTATTCCTCAAAGCAGACTGTATGTTCACCTTTCACCCGATATTGAAACCGCTGAAAAGGTAGGAAAAAGGCACGGAGGTAAAACCTGCATAATCGTAGTTGACGCTTGGCGAATGAAGTGTGACGGAGAAAAGATATACCTCTCCAACAACGGCGTTTACAATGTGAAGAAAGTTGACCCGAAATATTTTAGTTTGGTACGATTTTTGTAATATAGTATATGAAAAAGATTTTTGCAATTTTGGCAAGCATTATGTTGTTTGCGACTTGTACTAAGTATGACCACGAGGCCACTATTAAATACAAAGTGTATTACCCTGGCAACACAGTGACAAAGACTTACACATATGAGTCAAGTGATGACCCAAGTTATATCTTGGGTTCTGACAGAGGCAGTAACTACCTTTATGTCAGAAAGGACGATGGGTTTTTCGAGGGGTGGGGAGAAAAACTTGAAAGCACTTCAGCCCCGATTGAAATTGTGTCTTTTACTAAAAGAAAGAAGTAATTTGTATGAAAAAGATTTTTGTGATTTTGGCGAGTGTTATGCTGCTTGCGTCTTGTCAGATGGGCAGGTTTTACGATTATGAAACAACCATCACCTATCGTGTGCATTATTCGGACACCACGGTTACGGAAACATACACATTTGATTCGACGGAATTTCCTGATTACACCCTTAAGTCTGTAAACGGAAGCAATCACCTACTCACATTTAACGACGGAAAGTGGACAAGGGTTGCTAGCACAACCGCCCCTATTGAAGTTGTGTCATTCGATAAAATAAAGAAGTAATATGACGATAGATAAGTACAAAGAAATAATGGCATACCTCAAGGAGGTTATTGACGGGTCTGTTTTTGCGGGCCATGTCTTTGCCGTTGGTGGGTGTGAGAGGGATAAAAGGCTTAAACACCTGATTAAGGATATTGACCTCGTTGTTGATATCCCTAATGGGGGTATTATGTTTGCCAATTGGCTCTATGAGAACAACCTTACTGTGTGGAACCCTGTTGTGTACGAGCATTTCGGAACCGCTATGTTCACCCTTAAAAAGTTCCCTGACATTGAACTTGAGACCGTGCAGACGAGAAAAGAGTCTTATAGGGATATTGAGTCAAGAAATCCTGATACTGCCTATGGTACTATTATGGAAGACTGTACTCGTAGAGACTTCACTGTGAACGCTTTCTACTACGACATTTCCAACAATAAGGAACTTGACCTTAACGGCAAGAGCGAACAGGACCTTAACGATAGAATCATTCGTACCTGCGGAGACCCTGAGATTATCTTCAACGAAGACCCTCTTAGAATCCTTCGTATGGTTAGGTTCGCTACTCGTCTTGGCTTTGAAGTTGAGGAGAAAACATTTGAGTGTGCTAAGAAGTATGTTGATAGACTCAGCATTATCAGTCGTGAGAGGATTCACGACGAGTTTATGAAGATGTGCGACGAGACAAGATATCACATCGCCTGTGATTCATTCTTACTTCTTTGGGACCTTGGTGCATTCAAGTACATCATTCCGTACTTTGACAAGATGAATCATAAAGAGAAGTTTAACTTCATCAACGACCTTAGAGAATATTGCGTGGATATTCCTAATAACAGCAAAGAAGGGTTGTTTGCTAAGATGTTGTTCGAAGACCCGAACGCTGAGGAGGAACTTCGTGACCTTAAGTGTCCTAACGATTTCATTGACGAAGTTATGTTCTTCATTAAGACCAACAAGAAGTTTTTTAATGAATACTTCGGTGAGGATGATTATGCTGACAGTACTTGGCTTTTCAGAAAATATGCAAATATTTGCGGTAGTCAGAAAAGAATGCAGATAATGCTTTCTTGTGGCGACGAACTTGACAAAAGCTATTATTTCGAAAAATACGATGATTATGATAGCTATTTGCCGTGCTTGTTCGACGAATTGTGTAACCGTGAAGATGTTAAGATGTTCTTCACTTATAAACTTCCTGTTGACGGAAATGATGTAATGGCTGTGCTTAACATTGGTCCTTCCAAGGAAGTTAAGGAAGCACTTGATAGGCTTTGGATGTTTGCCTTTGTCAACCCTCAGCATTCTGATAGAAGTAACCTTTTGAATTATTTGGTACAAGTTATTAAAAATGACAAGTAACGGAACAGAAGACCTCTATGTGCAGAGGTACATTACGAGCGACCACTATGTGTTCAACTCCTACACTCAGGCGGTTGAACACGCTGTGGCCGAGAAAGACCGCACAAGTGCTGGTTCTTATGTTGAACAATTTAACGAATTTTATTATTGATTATGAATAAACTAACAATTGAAGACCTCAGAAAAAAGGGGTGGATTGCCTATGAGTATCGTCGTGGGTCACATATGTATCATCTCAATGTTGAGGGTTCTGACGAGGACACTGGTGGCGTGTTTATCTGTCCTCAGTCATACCTCTATGGACTTCGTTCAAACTATCCTGAACAGGTTTCCGACGAGAAGAACGACACCGTGTTCTACGAGTTTGGTAGATGGATTGAACTTCTACTTAAGTCCAATCCTACGGCCCTTGAGAGTCTTTTCGCCCCTAAGGACTGTATCATTGGTGAGGTTCATCCTGCCGTTCAGTTCGTGCTTGACCACAAGGAAATGTTTCTCTCCAAGGAATGTTTCAAGACTTTCTATGGCTATGCCGTGAGTCAGATTGGTAAGGCTCGTGGCCTTAACAAGAAGATTGTCAACCCTGTTGAGAAAAGACTTGATATCCTTGACTTCTGCTACACTTTCAAGAATCAGGGTAGTCAGCCAATTAAGGAGTTCCTTGCAAAAAACGGTCTTGACCAAAAGTATTGCGGGCTTGTAAATATCCCTAATATGAAGGACACCTATGGCGTTTACTATGATTTTGCTGCATATTTCAAATTTGAGGAATATGACAAAGACAAGGAATTTTGGGAAGAAAACTTTAACGACGAAAATTTCCAGAACTGGTGTTTTGATATGAGGTTCAGAACAGCCCTTAGCGATAAGTTCATGGACTATGATTATTGTATGAAAACATACGAAAGGGTTGTAAATCGTGAATTTTTTGGCTATTCAGGTATCGTTCATCCTGACGAACTTGAAAAGTCAAACGAGGTTCGTCTTTCTTCAATCCCTAAGGGAGAAACGCCAATCTGCTTTATGACCTACAACAAGGATGCTTATACCTGCCACTGTCGTGACTACAGAGAGTATAAGGAATGGGAGGAAAAGCGTAACCCTGTTCGCTACGAAGGCAACCTTGGTCATAACTACGATGCTAAGAATGTTATGCACTGCATGCGTCTCGTTCGTATGGCTAAGGAACTTGCTCAGGGTAAGGGGTTCAATGTTGTTCGTGATTGGGATAGACAGTATCTCCTTGATATTCGTAACCACAAGTTCGAGTACGAAGAGGTAATGGAACAACTTGAAAAGGAGAAGGCTGAAATGGAAGAGGCTATTGCCACCTGCACACTCCCCGAACATGTTGACTACGACGCAGTAGATAAACTTCTCATTGCAGCGAGAAGCGTTATTTACGGTGAATAATAACGGATAATGGCGGGAAAAATTGCTTTTCTCGCCATTTTTTTGTATATTTGATATATGGGAAGAAAAAAGAAAAATGTTGAATTGTCGCTGTTTTCCGAGGCTGAACTTGCTGAAATGATAGTTGATTCAATGCCTGAGGAAGCCACTATTGAGAAAGTGGAAGACGACGGAAAACTGTCAAATGCGACAATAATTCGTAATATATCATATGACCAAACTGAAATCCTCCATAACATTGCGAGGCTGTATAATGATGGCAATGACCAATTTGATTGCGATATGACCGCAAGCTCGCTTGGCTTTTATGGTGATGTTCACGGCGGTAAGTATAACATTCCTGAGCCTAAAATCCTTATGGATGTTTTTCCTCAAAGGGAAGACATTATTAAGATTGAAAGGTGGGGTAAACTTCCGCTTGAAGATAACTCAATTCACTCTTTAGTGATTGACTTACCGTTTGTTATCTCGCCCGAACTTGCACCGTCAGCCGTTAATAAAAAAGAAGGGTCAAGCCTCATTTATAACAGATTTGCAGGATATTATCCTGTTGATAATCTCTACCTAAGTTATTATCATTGGCTCTCTGAGGCTTACAGAGTGCTTGATAAAGACGGTATTTGTATTTTTAAGTGCCAATCTTGTATTTCGGGCGGTATTAGGCATAACATTGAAGAATTCAGTTTTATGGCTGCTCAGAGACTTGGTTTCAAGATGGAAGATAAGTTTACTCTTCTCGCTAAAGCCCGCCTCATTTCGCCTAACAAATACAAAAATGGCCAACAACATTCAAGGTCTTACACCTCTCAGTTCTTGGTCTTTATTAAGGATACGAGAAAGCGTCGTAAAAAGGATTTCTTCTTTGAAGATATGCTTGATAGGTGTGAAACCGAAAGCGAAGAAGGATTTGTTAATGTAGTTGAAAAATGATGGAATTTTCTGAAATAGCGGGATTTCTTAGAAAGTGTGGATACTCTGAATACGATACTGTGGAAAAACACAGGGTATTCTATGAGTTTGATAAAATGGATTTCTTATACAGCGACTGTGCTAAAAAGTTTGAGTGTGACTACGACGACGGTAAGGTGGAAAAGGTTATAATGACACAGTACTGGTTTGGAACCACTACTTTCAAGGATATTACTACGATAGAAGAATTGTACGACTCAATTTAAATGGGGGAGGTTTACACCTCCCCTTATCTGTTATAATAGTATGACCGCTGCGTGTGCTACACCTAATATTAGGCCACCTATTACACCGATTACAGAACAAATAAAGTCGTGACATTCGTGCCCACTTCCCCTCTGTTTATCAAAGAAACATTTTGTCATTACTAGTGCTATGCTCAAAACCATAGCCCAAATAGCGGGCACAAACAACATTAAAAAAATAGTGAGTAGCGCTGAGGTTGTCATATTGGCCAAGCCATATACATTTGTCCATTCAACCCCTCTTTTCCAATTGTTTTTTAAATTAATTAACTGCCTTTCTACAAAATTCTTAAACTTACTCATAACGCCGTATTTTTCTGACTATAAATAGTTAAAACTTGAATAAAACTTGTCCCCCAAGATAATCATTATTAGATTTATAGCCTCTTTGATACTGTACTTGAATACCCCATTTATCGTGGACAAAAAAGCCGCCACTTACGACGGCCATTGGGTCAGGATTTGGGTCCCAAGAATTAATTAAATGGCCTACCCCAACAAACGGTGAAACATCTTTAGTTGACTTATAAACTGTCTGCGTCACAACCTTATTGCCTGGTGTAAAATCGTAACTGACTTCTCCAAGCCTATTATATTTAACACTTGTTTTTAAGACGAATTTTCCTTCTTCTTTGGTGTTGAATAGTGTCTTGGTGTATTTCCTCTCAGTAGCCCAATCAGCCATAACTGCGGCTGTGTCTTCTTTAGTGATATATTCTTTAACCACTTCCTTAGGCCACAACTCTTTATAGATACCATCTGCTATGCAAGCCTTAATGATATCAAGCGTGTCAGCGGGTCTCGTTACCTTATATGGTTTTGGCCTATAGATAGTGTCGTGAATAGTTTCGCCCTTAACATACTCTATCTTCTCAACAGGCTTAGGTAACTTCATAGTCTTTCTTCCTGTTGTAAAACCAATGCCAAATAAAAGCGTAAATACTATAGCGTAAACTGAGTATTTAACAAGATTTGATAATTGTTTTAACTTTCCCATAATGTAGTGCTTTTTATATATAAATAGCACGGACATTTATTATGCCCGTGCCATCTAACTATATCATTACTACATCATTTATTCCCAAATGGATTAGTTCCACTGGCGAAGTCGAAATTTCCGAAAGGATTAGTTCCCTCTCCCCCACCTTGTCCCCGATTCGCATTTCCGTCTTTGTATAGTCGTTCTGCAATAGGATTCCATACTTTTTCGAGTTCACTAACTCCACTCTCAGCTTCCTTTGCCCTCTTCTCATTTACAGCGTCTTTAATAGTCTTTATTTTCTCTTCAAGGCTTTTCTTCTCGTCCTCAGTAATCTTACCTTCCTCAAGTTCCCTGACGGCCTTTTCTACCATAAATGCGTATGAATCAGCGGCGTTGAGTTTGTTTGCTTCTTCCATAGCCTTCTTATCCTCTTCAGCGTGCTCCTCAGCCTCTTTCTTCATCCTCTCAATATCTTCGTCAGAAAGTGAAGACTTTGACTCAATGGTAATGTTTTGTTCTTTGCCTGTGGCCTTATCCTTAGCAGAAACTGAGAGAATACCATTGGTGTCAATATCAAAAGTAACCTCAATCTGTGGAATACCACGCCTTGCAGGTGCAATACCATCAAGGGTAAAGATACCGATTTGCTTATTATCAGCAGTCATAGGCCTATTACCCTGAGCAACAACAATAGTTACGGCAGGCTGATTATCCTCAGCAGTCGTAAATATCTGACTCCTCTTGCAAGGGATAGTCGTGTTAGCCTCAATAATCTTAGCCATAACCCCACCCATAGTGTCAATACCAAGTGAAAGTGGTGTCACATCAAGTAGAAGGACATCAGTCTTCTCACCTGCAATAATAGAGCCCTGAACAGCAGCACCGAGTGCTACAACTTCATCAGCATTTACATTCTTAAGAAGTGGCCTGTTAAAGGTCTTTGTAAGTTCTTCCTGAACCTTAGGAATACGGGTAGAACCACCAACGAGGAGAATACCGTCAAGGTCTGAATACTGAAGATTTGCCTTCTTTACAGCGTCTTTTCCGAGGCCAATGACCTTCGTTATCTCCTTATCAATTATCTGCTCAAATTTAGCCTTTGTGAGCGTCATAACAAGGTGCTTAGGGCCTGTCTCGTTAGCAGTAATGTATGGAAGGTTAATGTCAGTAGAAGAAACATTAGAAAGTTCAACTTTAGCCTTCTCAGCGGCCTCCATAATACGGCTCATAGCGATAGCGTCACCGCTTACATCAATGCCTTCCTTAGCCTTAAACTCACTGACAATGTACTGAGCGACAAGTTTATCAAGGTCGCTACCACCACAATAAACATCACCATTGGAAGCGAGAATTTCAACAACTCCATCTGAAATATCGGCGACAGAGAAATCAAGTGTACTACCACCGTAGTCAACAACGAGGTATTTACCACCCTTAGTAGTGTCAATATTAGAAGCGAGGATAGCAGCAGTAGGCTCTGCAATAATACGCCTTACATTAAGGCCCGCAATCTCACCCGCCTTCTTAGTAGCGTCACGCTGTGCGTCATTAAAATATGCAGGAACAGTAATAACTGCGTCAGTAACCTTCTCACCGAGGTAGTCTTCAGCAGTCTTCTTCATCTTAGCAAGAATCATTGAAGAAAGTTCCTCAGGGGAATATTCCTTGTTGTTAATCTTTATGCGAGGATAGCCACCCTTGTTTTCAACATCGTACTGAACATGTGTAATGTTATCCTTAATTTCGTCATAAGTGCCTCCCATAAACCTCTTGATGAGAACTACAGTTCCCTTAGGGTTAGTAATGGCCTGTCTCTTAGCGGCTGAGCCGACTTTTCTTTCACCTTTATCGTCAAATGAAATAACAGAAGGCGTGGTTCTTTCGCCTTCGTCGTTTACAAGAATCTTGGGCTGACCGCCCTCCATAATAGCAACCTCACTTAATGTAGAACCGAGGTCAATACCAATAATCTTACTCATTATATGTGTTTTTATTCTTTATTATCAGGAACAATGAAGGCCCTCATAATATACTTTTGCCCATTAAGCGTCATACCTTCGTTGAAATCGTCTTCATACGCTAAAAGGTCGTCTTCGTCAGACATATCCAATTTCATTGCGAGGCTGAAATCATCAATTTCGTCAACCTCTTTATCGCACATATCGTATGTCCACTTAAAGATATTAAACCTACTTTCGAGGTTAAGACCTTCCTTGTAGGCCTCCCTATCAAACAAAAATATAACAGTCTTCATAGTATCTATAATATACAAAAAAATTGTTCAAAAACAAAGATAAAACAAAAATGGTGCGGAAGTTTATCCGCACCATTTTATTCATTCACGATATGAACTACTTCACAGAAAGAGTCACAACGGCACTTCTTGAGGTGAGAACATTGTCTGTTGCGTCAACAGTTGAACTTGTCTCAATTCTGTCCTCAGCAACGCCGTAGCCAACAAGGGCGTTCTTCACGACATTAGCACGATTCTTTGCGAGAGCGAAGTTTCTTGTCTCAGAACCTGTTTTGCTATCGGCTGAACCGAGTACATGTACAAGGGTGTCAGCGTCAAGAGACTTGGCGAATGCCTCAACCTTAGCCTTCTCAGTTGCAGAAAGTTCGCAACTACCGATAGGGAAGGTGATGATATTGCTGCCAACAAGAACTCTCGTCTCAGTAACAACTTCCTTTTCAGTGACAGTCTTAACAACTTCCTTTACCTCAGGCTCACGATTGAGCAAGTCGTTGTACTTAGCGTTAAGAGCGTCATAATCACGCTGATAAGCATCGTATGTGTTGGTCACGAAGTTGTGTGACTTAACCTTACGGTTACCGAACTTGTAGGTAAGACCTGCCTCAACATAGACACGGCCATCACGCTTGGTAGTCATAACAGGGGAACTGACATAGTTTCCTGCCTCCTTGTGGAACCAAAGAACGCCAGGACGAACATTAATCTGCCAAGCCCTCTTCTCTCCAAGATTGAAATTAAGTTCAGCACCTGCCTTATAAACGGTGTAGTTCTTGTCAGTTGCGAGAACGCCAGGGCCAATTACCTCTTCACTGTAACCATCAACAATGATAGGAGCCTCACTTGACCTGTACTGTCCGTAACTACCTGCAACATAGTCATGTCCCCAACCATAACCAAGAACACCAACTACCTCAACAATACGAGGCTGTCCCTTATAACCTGCAAGCAAGTTAGAGAAGTTGACCTTACCATTGGCAAGGACTGCACTCTCACTGAAAAGGGTACGGGAAGTGGTAGTCTTAATGAAACCAAGGCCTTCAACTGAAGCACCCCATACAGGAGTGAAATAGGTTCCAAGTTCGATACCAGCAACAGGCTTTACACCCTTTGCAAAGTCGTTGAAGTTCTCAACATTAAGAGAGGAGACAACTCCACCGTTAACATTCACATACGGCATACCGAAAGGACCGACATACTCGTAGTTCACATTCTGTGCGGAGGCCAAGCCCATTGCAATGGCCAAACCCGCAATAAATGAAATAAATTTTCTCATACTTTGTTTTTAAAAAATATTATTATTTAATAATTAGTCCCAATAGGGGTCTGTATAGGCCCTCATATCATCATAAATAGAGGGCTTAGTGTCAATGTTCTCAATGTACACATGACGCTTACGATTTCTACGCCTTGTGTCAGAGAGACACATATAGTGATTGTCAAGGTCAATCTCATCAATGAGGAAACCACTACCCTTGTCAAGAAGCTGACCCTTCTTCATCTTCTTAACGGACTTGTTGGTGTAGATGGTGTCGTAGGTAGGCCTCCAATCCGCCTCAGCAGAGTAAGAAAGCTTGCACTGCTTAATGAAAGCATCCTTATCAATGTTGTCGCTAGGCTTTCCGTCAAAGTAGTCGGTATACCAACTCCTGATGTAGTAAGAATACTTGGACTCCTTGACATTGAAGAACTCCTTAAACTCGTCAATGTGGCAGTCGTGAAGATTAACTTCGTCCACGATACTCTTAACGATATCAATCGTAGCCATAGTAAGGGTATCAACGAAATCAAGAATCTCTTCCTTATACTCCTTCTTGATGAGGTTGTCTTCAATGTACTCTTCAAGAATCTTACGGTCAATCACATCACCGAAAGACTTGAGATAACGGATACGAGAAGGGCGGCTGAGGAGGTTATCGTTAACCCTCAACTCATTGGTAGTGAGAAGGAAAACATGGCAGCAGTCACCGCTGTACACACCGTCCATAATAGAAAGAAGGTCTTCTCCTGCGCAATCTTCGTTGTCACCGCACTGAAGACGGAAATTCTTTTCAAATTCGTCGAAGAAGAACACGCAGTCGTGGTCAATTGAAGCAAGGAAATTAGCAAGGCCACCGTAAGGCTTATCGCACACGATAACAGGCAGACCGAGCCTGTTAGCGAGGTACTTAGCGGTAACAGTCTTTCCTGTACCCTTAGCACCATTCAAGAGAACACCAAGATTGTGCTTCGTCTCCTGTTTGTTATAGGTGTTAAGGACATGGTTGATAAGTTTCTCGTCAAGCCCATAGAGCTTGAAGCCGAAAGTGAATTCATCACCAATTCGCTCAAGAAAAATTTCACCATTAATAGGATTTTGGACGGTTCTATAAATTCCGTCATCCAAGGTGGGAGAGGCAGTAAAGTTGCCTTCGGTGAGGGTATAGATATCACCCCTTCTCAAAAAAACTTTAGACATAAATTATAACTTAAAAAACTTTTCAAATATACATTTTTCTGTGTAAAAACACAAATTTTTAATCAACAATTTTTACAGAATAGCCATAATTGTACCACAAAGTGGTCTCAAGGTCTTCTTCTGTCTTGCAAAAATACTGTTTAAGGTACTTATCAAGGTTAGTCCTATGGATAAGCATAAACATATTCTCAGTGTCAATAATATCAGATTTAGTATAACGCATACATATCCCTCATATCCCATTTTCTGCCATCACAAATGACAGTAAAATCATCAACAATATCCACTCTCTTGTATTTGCACTCAAGCAACGGCTCCCTAATATCCTTAAGGGTGGCAAATCTAAGACCGAGGTCGTAAATGCCCCACTTACCGTTTTTCTTAACACCAATCAGCAAATACCCCTTATTATAGGTGTCTTCAAACATTGGCTCAACCCTGACAGTAAGTCTTGAGTTGTTAGAAAGAAATCCAATAAGTCCCGTCTCGTTATCAGCGAATGCGATAAGCCTTTGCCCGCCCGCTTGTGGCAGGATTGTTATATCCTTTTTAAGGACACTCTCATTGACACGATAGTCGGTCAAATAAGACGAAGTGGAGACGGTGGCAAAAACAAATGCCACCAACAGTGAAATGATTTTTTTCATTTTTTAACGAGCAACCTTAACAAAAATGTTCCTCTTAACCTTATACGGCATCTTAGGCTCGTCAATTAGCATACTGTTGACGAGGGCGAGAACATTACCATACTCGTCAGCGGAAAGGTCTTCAATCTTACCACCGCACTTGTTACCGTTCCAACCATAGGCGTTGATGTAGCCGTCCTGAATGTCAATCTTGATAGAGTGTACGGTCGGATTGCCAAACTTGCAACCGTTTTCGTTAAGCCACTTAATGTAGTTGGCGAGAGAGATAGTACGAAGGCCACTGACCTTCATAATCTGTTTGAGCGTACCACGATACTGCTCCTTGCTGTAATTGAAATTGTTCTTCATAACTATAAAAATTAAACTGTGAAACTATTCTTCAAATATCATGCCAAAGTTAAAATGGCAGGTCATCAACCGCACTCTTGGCAGGAATAGGAGGGGCCTTCTTCGTTGGATTCTTCTTCCACTCAAGGTATTTCCTTGCCGCTTCCTGTGCTTCAACATTCTTAAAATCAACCTGTTTAATCATCCAATCAAGATAACCCGTAGGCTCAACCTCTTCAAGAGTTTTACCCGAATGTTTTCCAAATGTCAAAACATACTGGCCAGGATTGTCTGACACGCTCTCGTTAACAGGTTCAGGCGTAGATGCGTAAATTACATCCTCAGTAGGCGCAAATGCAAAATCAAGGACTTCCTTACGGCTTGCCACATAATCAGCGTCGTGGAGCATAAAGTCAAATGCACTCTTTGGAACGGGAAGACCGTCTTTTTCGCCCCACTGCCCCATATGTGACTGAACAGCGTTGTACATCATTGTCAGTTCCTTGTCAGTAAAAACATCAGGCATTGCGCCAGCCATATCAAGAATGTAGTTGGCAGCAAGAGTAGGGTGTTCTGAAACAGTGTGCTGTCCATACTCACCTTCGCCCTGTTTCTTAATGTCGTGGGCGATAGCACAGGTAACCAACATATCAATAGTTCGTTGGTCGGCCATATGGCTAGTACCAAAACAGTTGGCGAAATACGCCACGCACCTCGTATGTCTTACAAGTCCACCCTCACCAAGGTCAAACGGTGGATGATATTTACCGCTTGAAGATGCAGGTACATGGAAAAAATATTCGGGTGCGCCCTCAATCAATCTTTTAGCAAATTCACGAATCTTAGGGTCGTGAATGTAGTTAAGTTCGTTCACGAACAACTTAACCCTATCTTCTTTACTAATCATACGATACAAATATACAAAATTCGTTTATAAAAACAAAATGGCGGAGCAATGCCCCGCCATTTCTTTCAAAGATAACAAAAACTATATTGCAAGAAACTTATTACCAACACGGATTTCCCATACTCCTTCGACAATTTTGCCCGTGTGGATAAAAATTCGGTACTTAGGTCGTTCTTCCGCACGATTTGCCTTTCGGCTATCGCCCCGTCCCCCTTGCAATGCAAGTTGGCATCACTAATGCGTCGTGAAAGGGAGTCTACCGCCGCCCTGCGAAAATCAGCCCGTATCTTTACTAATTGAGAAAAAGTGCCTTAATTCCCCTCGCAAATAGGAAGTTGCACCGTGCAAATATAATGTTCGGGATATGACATTATATCCTGTAGGTTCCGACCCTACTAAATCCTATTATATGGGTTTAATCCCTCAACTTAGTTTTTGTGTATCAAAGAACTTATTTACTTAACCGTGTGGTATTGCAAATATACAACAACTTTTCGGAAAAACAAAATTATTGTTCCCACTTCTTATCTCTCTGAAATTCTCCGAATAGCCCAAAATTGTGCATTGAGAAATAAATAGGTTTATCAAGCCCAAGTTCAGAGATAACCTTATTAGGTTTGAGGTCCATTACGCCTGTTTCAATAACATCTCCGCAAGGAGTTTCGATTGAATAATCAACCTCACTTTTACCGATACAGCAAGCAAGACTTACCTTGATTGACTCATTTCTTTCACGAGCATACTTAAGTGCAAGTTTTCTTGCATATAGATTAAGTGACACATCGGCCTTGGTTCCATCCTTAACAACAGCACCGCCACCAACCTGAAATTCTCCGCCATAGAAGTCAACAGCAAGTTTTCTTCCTGTGACACCACAGTCAGCAACAGGACCGTGCGTCTTATAAATCCCTGTACCGTTAAGAATAATAGTTGGATTACCATCGTAGTACTTACACCAATCCATAATTGAGTACAAGACCTTAGCGTGTTCAACCTCATCCCTACAAGGTACTGCGGCAATTACTTTTTCAAGTTCATTGTCCTCACCAAGAACAATCTCTGTCTTAATGTCAAGTCCTCCGACACCCCAATTTTTAGCACGCTTATAAAGCATACTGCACAAATTCTTGGCAAGAGAGTGAGAAAATGGCATTAGGTAGTCATTATCAGTTATATCGGCATAGCCAAAGAAAATACCTTGGTCACCCCAACCCTCGTTATTGACCCCAACACCAATTTCAGGGCTCTGTGCTGTAATATCAACGATTACATTCATATTAACAGGGTCAATGACATTTCCTCCCCAATCGTTGTAATATTCGGGAGTGTACCCAATTTCATGAAGTGCCTCAAAAACAAATCTCTTATAATCTGAATAACTAAACAACGCCTTGCTAGTCACTTCTCCTGCAAGGTGTACAGTATCCCCCTTAATTAAAACCTCAACTGCGTAGCGAGTAAGGGGGTCTTTCTCAATATACCTGTCAAGAATGTACTGAGAAATAAGGTCAGCCACTTTGTCAGGATGACCTGGTGAAACACATTCTGATATCTTTTTCATAAATCAAATATACAAATTTTCTAAAACATTACCAATAATTTGTTGGGTCATCATCTACCCAAGCGTGAGAAGCGGCACGCCGTCTTTCATATTCCATTTCTTCTTGTATCTGCTCCTCAGTCCTCCAAATTACTCCCCAAGTGTAATCAATCCAAGATTGTGGCCCACGACATCTTGAACATTCAAATTCGTCGTGTTTTAAATACCAACACCCATCACACACCATGCAACCAGCGCCGTCTCTACAGGGGCTATCTGCAATAAGTTTTGTTCCGTCTGGCGCGTAATGAACATCTCCATATTCAATACAGTCATTATCTTTGCTCATATATTATTCAAAAAAATTTCCTATCTTCTTCGTTATATGGTATAATGGTAGGCAGATTGGCGGGATTACAATCCTCGTTTACATAGGAAACATTACCCATCCAAGTTCCGTTGATGTTTTCAAATGTATGGTTTCCGCTATGGAAATGCCCGCTGACGAACACCTTAGGCTTAATCCTCTCAATATGTTTCGCAAGAACCTTATTGCCCGTGTTATCGTTTTTCCAAGGGCCTTCAAGGATTGCCCCAAGTTTATTAACATTAGGACTATCGTGAGACAGTAGGATATCAACGCCCTCAGGTATCTGAGAGAACTTTTTATCAAGGGTCTCGTCACTCACCATAAACGCCCAATTGCCAAAAATAGAACAATAAGGTGTTCCAAATATGGTGAGGCTGTCAATCCCGTCACTCACAGGGAACTCAAACTCATAAATGTCGTGGCGTAAAATCTTCAGCCTACCATCGCAAGCGTGTTCCAACTCCATAAGTTCAGCGTGGCTCATCCTCTCAAGAGCAAAGTCGTGGTTGCCAGGAACCATTACCACCTTACTCCAAACATTATTATATGGCAGCGACTTAATCCAAGTCACAAACTCAGTCATTAACCACTCTTTTTGAAAAGCATAATAATGGCTGTGAGCAGGGCAAACATCGCCGCCAAGTAGGAGCAGGTCAAAACCCGTCTCTCCCTCAGGTAAGCTCAATTTAACATCGGGAAAATACCCGTGTGTATCACTCGTTGCTAAAATCCTCATAGTAATATATTCAATCTTTCTTCTATTATTTTACAATATTCTTCCGATATTTCACTACCAATGTAGTTTCTCCCCATTAACTTGCACATTTTTGCAGTTGTGCCACTCCCCATAAACGGGTCATACACAATGTCTCCATCGTTAGTCCAAGTTCTTATTTGGTCTTCAGCCAACTTCTCAGGGAAAATAGCGGGATGTTGAAACGCTACTTTATCCTTGGTAGAAATACCGCCGCCTACAGAGTAGAAAAACACATTACCTACTTTCTTCTCCTTAGTGCGTTCTTTTTTATGGTATTCAAGACTTCCGTCCTTACCCCTGTTTTTCATATTCGCAAGGCCGTGGTACTTTGTTTCCTCCATTATGGGGTTAAAAGTCTTAGGCTGTCCTTTAGAAAAACAGAACATATACTCAAAATGCTGATGATACCTCTTACCACCAGTAGGCATAGGGTTGTTCTTGTAGTATATCATCGTATCATTCACATTGAACCCTATCTCCTTGAAGAACAAGGCCTGTTTGAACGATGTAAGCGTTTCTGAACCATTTACCATACTGTCACCTACAACCCAAATAACGACACCGCCTGGTTTTACAACCCTGTACAGTTCTCTCGCAATTGATTCAAAATCAAACGAATAGCCATTATAGTTACGGATATCGTCATATGGAGGGGATGTCAAGACCATATCAATTGAATTGTCTTCCATCCCCTTCATAGTATCAAGGCAGTTCTCGTTGTATATTTTATTTATCTCCATCCCTAAACCTAAGTTGGTCATTAAATGTGGCGATTTGGTCGTCAAAGAAGAAGCCTAAGTCAATAGGTTCTATTTTCATTCCCTTCCAAAGTTTATAAATCTGAGGATAGAAAGTGGTAGAAACTTTTTTCAGCGTAGGCTCAGCATTGTTCAAGTGCCTTACATATGCGTCAACCTTATTACCGTTGCTGTTGATAATATCAAGTCTCTCAACCCAATAATGTTCAACCCTTGCATCAATGTCAAGCATATCGTGGATATACCTTTCAACTCTCTCGCACTTTTCGGCATTAAAAGTTTTCCACTCGTTTTCTTTTCCCCTAAAGATAATTTCGTCACTGTTAAGAGAGAAAAATTCATATCCGTTATCCTCAAAAATTTCGTGGACAAACATATAAATCCTACCCATAATATACTTCTCAACTTTAACAGTTCTACCAGGGTTCATCTTTCCGAAAATGACCTGACGAAGATACTTTGAGTTGGCAATATATTCGTCACCACCGTGACGATGAACGAAATCAGCGTAGGTCTCGTCATTAATGACACCAACATACTTAAGTGCTTGGAAATTAGCCTTTTTAAGGTCTATTGATACAAAGTACCTACCGTGGTTCTCCTCATTGAAAACACTGTGTTCGCCAATCAGTGGAACTTCCTTAGGCAAGTCCCAAATTTTTGAATCGCAGGAGTTGAACTTCTTATACTCCTCGGTCTCCATAGTCTTGATGATAGCACTATCACGGACACCTGCACAATAGTTCAACCAAAGTTCGACATTTCCGTCAAACTCCGTCTCAATCTTCTTCAACAGGTTCTCCCAAACATCGTTAGGGAAGAAGTCGTAAAGTTTCCTATAATAATCAAAATACGGATTAAGGTATATGTTGATTGGTAGATTATAGTCCTTTACAAACCTCTGCCTAAGTAGTTTGTTATTAAATGATTTCTCGTTGTCCATGAAACAGTCTTCTCACTTCATTGTCATAATCAATAGCCTCAGACTCGGTGTCGAAATTAGTAGCACCCATTCTTTGCATAATGTAATACTGCTCAAACTCTTCCTCTGTCATTGGCTCAATCTTGTAATCAAGATATGTGAATGTATCCAAGTGCCCTTCTTTTCTGCCACCTGTAAACCAATATGCTTCAAATTCGCCATTATTGTACTTCTTAATCTCGTAGCACATGGCATAAGTCTTTGCATCACTCCTTAAAGAAGTTAATGTAATGAACAGAGGAAGACCCCCTTCAAAAATACTGTTTAGTTCTTCCTTATTAGCCTTAGCCTTTTCCCAAAAAGCGTCTATCCTGCTCTTGTATTCGTCATACAAGTCAGCGACCAATTCTTTGGTCTTGACCAACTCTTCTATCGTGTGCCACCTCAATTCAAGTTCGCTATCCTCCCTAATTCTCAAACTGTTAAAATGCCAATTAACATCAAACATGAATCCAGATTTAGGCAAATCTTCATTTAATGCTTTAGCGTGGATAAGCAAATTGTTTTTACAATTCTCAATGTCAGTGTTGAGTTCTTTAATGAGTTGAGCTTTTTGCTTGTTTTCTCTGTATTTCTTAATTTCCTTAAACATAACACTGCAAATATACAAAATCTATGCCAACAAAACAAACAACTTAAATGTGACCTACGAACTATTTATATTAGTATAATAGTGATAATATATGGCATATACAGACATTACAAGCCAGTTGTTGAATAATCAGTATACAACAGTTAACGGCGTAGCATATGTATCTAAAAGCAACAGTTACGAGTCTAGTTATGGGTTTGCAACATCAGCCTATAACGGCACTACTTGGTTTGCAAGCCAAAACCTTAATGTGCACAGTTCAGCGGCATCTATAAAATTTGACATATCACCGATGGACAGCGTTAAAGGTGTAAATGTATCATTTAGTTATATTATAGATAGTGAAAAAAACTGGGACATAGGCTTTTTTGGTAAATCTGGTGCAACATTAGCTACGGGAACCACAACTACAGGCAGTTCAGAAGTATATGCACACACATATGGACAAAATGGCGCTACCACGGTAAGAGATGTTACTTATTTTATTCAGAGTCCATCAAGCATTCAAATTATCTATAAAAAAGATGGTACTACAAATAGTGGCTTGGACAGGTTGTTTTTCACGATAGCCGTAGAACTTGGTTCAGGAACGGGTGGAGGAACAGACCCATCAACAACATATTATTGGTTAGTTGGAACAAGAATTTTACCTGTTGGAAGGAGAAAGACGGGGGATGGTACATACACTCTTCCGAGCACAGCACTAACATCATTTACTGCAAATTTAAATGCCACTTCGTCTGACTTCCCTACTGGTTTTACTATGAATGTTATTACTAGCGGAAATTATAGAATACTGTGGGCAAGTGGTGGTTCTACATCAAATATTTGGCAACAAACTATGGGCACAAATCCTTATACCACAGATTTGCCATACATTTTAGGCGGTGTTTTTGGACATGCAGACCAAAATGTGCAAGTTTATAGTTCAAAAATATATACAGGAACAACGGCCCAACTTTATAACCCAACCTCAGTTTTTGGTTCAATTAATAACACCGCTACATTCTTTCAATGCAGTTACCATGTAGTTGTTGAAAGTGATAAAAATTCTTTAAGAAAGGCTTATTTTGATGTGAATTTTGGTTCGCCTTTTAATGAAACATGGAAAACAGGAAAAAGTGGTTACGCTAGATTGATATCATCGGCAACAAATAGTTCCGTTAGTATAACAGTATCAAGAACTGGTTCAGGAAGTAAAAGTGGCAGTTTAACACGCCCAGGTGATGGTAGTACCTTAACATTGTCTCCAACTTCTAATAGTGACAAAATATGTACTGTTGCTGACCTAGCAACATTTGATTCATCTGCCGCAGCAGCAATTTCAACAACTAACGCATTATGTGTGAAATATAATTCTTCAATACACGACACTGGATATAGTGGAACAGATAAACTTATGCGTATCCACGAATTTTTGTATTTCACAGGAACGCCAAGTTATTTTAAAGACGATAGTCAGGGCGGCGGCTCTACGCCAACCCCAACTGGTTATGGAGTTGAAGCTAATGTATTGAGTATGAACTGGACTAATGCAGGACCATCCGCCCTATATTTACAAGCACTCACAATTTATGCTGGTGATGGTGGAACAGATGATGATGTTCTGTATAGTTTGTTACAACCTAGGACATTAGCGGCTGGTGGTAGCGGAAGTTTTACAGTACCTGTAGTTAACGACTATGTGGAAAATGTAACATACTTAACAGTGTCTGTAACATGTTCCAACTATGCATCAATTAGTATAAGTTTTAATACCCAGTCACAGGGGTCGTTTTATGTTGATTTGCAGCCTGGCTCAGGAAGCGCAACTCAACAAGTGGCAGTAACTAGTAACATAACAATTACTGGTGGCAGTTTAAATTGTAGTTATGCGTCAGGATAATAAAAATTCACTCCCTAATTAAGGAGTGAATTTATTTTTTCAAGGGCAGCGTTGCGATAGATTTGAACATCGGCATATGCCTTCTCAATCTCAGCCTTGCTTTCTTTAACTACATATTTATGGACATCAACGAAAGAGCCAAATTGACCGCTTGTTTCGGCGTAGTGTACTATGGTTCCTGATTCAGTTTCCTCAAGTTTTACAATGTCAGAAACATCAAAGGCCACCTTTGGTGCGTCTACCTCGTAGTCGTCCAATTCAATAATATGTAAATAAAGTTTGCCAACTACTGACATTCCGATTTCAATGTCGTTACTCAGAGATTTCATTTTCGATTTGTTTTTTAACGAGTTGTTTTATTGTTGTTCTTGGAAGGCACTCTGCGAGGTCTTCCCACCAATTATGCCACCCCTTGCGAGGGTGGCAATCTATTTTACAGTAAAACCTTACTGTTTTCGCTCTTCCGTATGGCTTCATAATATTACCAGTCTATTTCCCACCCATTGAAACGATATTTAGTCATTTTACCCCTACGGAGTTGGGTGTGGGCTTTCTTCTTTGCAAGTTTCTTAAACTTAAGCCAATACTTGCTTTTGCTTTTCCTGAAACTATCAGGATATTCTTTAATACTGAACATATAGTGAAACTATCATAATTTCTTAGGTGGCTATTTGCGGAGGGTAGAGGATTCGAACCTCTGGGCCCCGAAGGACCAACGCCTTAGCAGGGCGCCGCTTTAGACCACTCAGCCAACCCTCCATAATTTTGGGTAACTAGTCGGACTCGAACCGACATAACAGGCTTCACAAACCTGCGTCTCAACCTTTCGACCATAGTCACCATAAGTGTGGGATTTTTATTGCCACCCACAACATGTAAACTACTGTGGCCACCAATAGTCTTCAAGCCATGTTATTACGCCGTTGTGCGGTAGAGAGGACTCGAACCTCCACGGGGTTGCCCCCACTAGCCCCTCAAGCTAGCGCGTCTACCATTCCGCCACTACCGCATAGCTATGTTATTTCCCTTTTACTTTTGTTACGAATTTTCTTTTATACACTAACTCTCCTAACAATCCAAATCGCAAATAACAAGTGACCGCCAAAAGTCATAAAAATTGTGTTATTTCGGAAAACCATTCGTTTTTGTCGTGTCATTTTTTCCTTAAAATGTCTAAATTGAATGTTTAGTTGCTGTGCGTTTTCCTTTGGTGGAGATGAGCGGACTCGAACCGCTGTCCGAACAACCTAACAAAATGCTTTCTACACGCTTATTTCAGTTTCAAATACCCATCAGGAATCTAACTGAACAAACTTCCTGATTTCTTGCCCCTGTAGTACCACCTTATTTCAATTACACCCTCATATAGAAGAATAATAAGGAAAATCTTCCGAGAATGTTCACCTCCCTCGCCTTGCAAGGGATTAGTTAATCAATACCTAGTAGAGATTAAGCAGCGAAAGCGTAGGCATAGTTGCCAATTAGTTTTTTGAAGTTCTGATTAAAGTGGTTTCCTCCAATCCACTGCGTGCTTGCATTCCATCAGCGATGCCGTCAAAACCAAAACATCCCCATAAAAGATAGAATCTTGCAAGTAAGTGTTCCTGAGTCGAACAGGCCCCGCCCCGTCAAGGGGCTGCACTGCCGCCATGCTCAACACAATCCTATCTTTATCTCTTATCAATAATACCCTTTATCTTATCAGATATTTCATCCCAATCCAAATTTTTTACCTCGTTTTCCTTGAAAAATACCCTATTTGCAGGTTTTTTCCACACGGGGTGTTCATCATAATGGGTATGTTCATATTTTCCAATATCCTCAAGTAAAAGATATTTTCTGTAATCTTTGTTGTTGGTATCAAAAGAAAGACCAAACAGTATTGAGCCATTCTCTACGATGTTCTCATATTTGCTGTTTCTGAAGTCAATCTTTTTGGCCTTCTCCCAAAATCTTGTAAAGTCCGTAACGAATTCAATCTTGACTTTCTTATCACCGTCAACGACCAAAAAATCACTCTCTCCGTTTATATCACCAGACTTCAAGATTTTTCTTCCCTTATCAACCCCGTTCCTTCTAACATTGATTCCGTGCTCTTGAAGTTTAAACATTGCAAAATCCTCAATAAGCCACATTGATACGATATCTTTACCATACTCGAACGGAGTCCTTGTATCCTTTTGGCTTTTACATGTAAGAAGTGTGTAATAAGTCTGATAATATTTTTTTCTGAAATCCGCTTCATTATCGGAAAGAATCAGTTCCTTCGTATCATCAGGATACCCGAAACGAGTAGCCAATTCAGACAAGTCATATCCTTGGCAAACTTCTTTAACTTTATTAAAAATTTCCATATTGAAAATTAAAAATCTTGTAGTTGCCGTTACCTGAATCGAACAGATATCTCAAGAGCCAGAATCTTGCATAATAAGCCTTTATACTAAACGGCAATATATTAGCTGACCACACAGGACTCGAACCTGCAACCAACGGCCCCTGCCGCCCGCTCCGCCAATTCGCGCTATGGTCTCATACCCTTCTTGTACTTTGAAGGGCGTGTGTACTACGAATATCCTCACTATGCGTCCATAGTTACTTTCTTCGTCAATACCTAGTCGGGGTGACAGGGCTCGAACCTGCGACCCCCTGCTCCCAAAGCAGGTGCGCTACCAACTGCGCTACACCCCGTGGTTGGGCCTTTTTTTGATTCAGGTAGTCATCCTAAGAAGCAAAACCCAAAGCTCCTTGACGGTGGAGGTGAAGGGACTCGAACCCTCAAATCTCAACAGTGCAAATGTTGCGCGGTTACCAATTTTGCTACACCCCCATAGTGTGATTTTTGATATTTCGAGCCTCTTAAGCAGACCCTAATGTATCCTTTCGTGGTCCTCTTGACATTTCGTTGCCACACTTCGGCTGATTCACCTGCCTATTGTCTCAACTATAGTTTTAAGGAGTGATATCACCTCTCCCTTAGCCACTTTATTTCAGTAGTCTACGACCTTGCTACCGATATTTACGCATATCTCCACGACGCGCTTTGCGGACGGCGTAATCCGTTAATTACGGAAAACATTTTCATCGTTTCCAAAAATTACAATTTTGTTGATTGATTGTTGCTGTTTGTTTTCCTTGGGTTGCGGGGGATGGATTCGAACACACCGACCTCCAGGTTATGAGCCTGACGAGCTACCACTGCTCTACCCCACAATATAAAAAATATCGTCTTTCCGATATGCCAACGGCTTTTGACAAGTGGAACCGCTAACCAGATAAATGTTACTCAACGACAGCAACGCTATCAGCAGGAGTTTCAACAGTCTCAAGGCTGTCAACGGCAACCTCAGTCGCTTCTTCGACCTCGGTAGGTTCACTGGTGCACTTGCAAGAAGAAACACCAACCATCATGGCAATCGCTGCCAAGAAATAAATTACTTTCTTCATAATACTTTGTTTATTATATTATTGCAAATATACAATAAATATTTTAAAAAACAAAATTGGTTGCGGGTCAGGGAGTCGAACCCCGTATCTTGAGGTTATGAGCCTCAAATGATAGCGGGCTTGCTGTCAGGCGAAACCCTATCCGTTTCACTCCCCCGCAATGTGTGGTAGGCGGCAGGAGAATCGAACTCCTCTTACGAGAATGAAAATCTCGTGTCCTAACCGATAGACGAGCCGCCCATAATAAACCGTCATACATTCCACTATCCCGCTGTCCGCAGTTGAATGTCGTACCAATGTGTGGAAGAGTCTCAAAAGTTTGGTAAAGCTTATCTGCGGTAACTTCTCCCGTTTTGTGAAATCTCTAGAGGTATATGGGCTTACCTCAGCGCCTTTAAGCCTCCGCTAAGGTTTGAAACCATCACAGCATCGTGTCTATTCACTTCTTAAATTCTACTTCTACCCATATAATTCCACGACGGGTGTTTCTCTATGTACGGTTATAAGTCAGGAACCATAATAAACTAAGACGGACTCGAACCGAAACCTCCGATGTTGCCATCGGCGCTCTAACCTATTAAGCTATATGACCAGATGTTGGGGGTCAAATTTGTTTCCGCTTGCTGTAAGGTTCCTTATCTTTCTCAGTTAAGATATAACTGTATAAGTCAGGAAGCGAAATTGTACAGAATCGAACTGCTTGGTCTTTATTGGATGTAAAAACTTTTAACCTAAAATTGGCATTGCTGTATGCTTCCTTAAATAAGTCTACAGGGAACTATTTTTGTCACCATTGACTTCGCCCCGATTGTTGGCGGGCAAATTGAGAATCGAACTCACTAAAGTAGGCCTTGCTGTAAGTTCCCTTAAATATGCGGTGTGTACGGGACTCGAACCCGTGACCTTCGGCGTGACAGGCCGACATTCTAACCAGCTGAACTAACACACCATAAATAATCCCCCACTATCGCTGGAGGATATCCCACGCTACTTTACCTATAAGTAGTAACTACGAGCTCGATAACGGATTAGTCGCCTCCGTCAGACATTTCGTTAACACAGCCTGAGAGCAGGTAAACGGAATCGAACCGTCATCCTAGGCTTGGGAAGCCTATGCACTAGCCGTTGTGCTATACCTGCAACGCCATAGCTAGTTTGAACCTCATGAGAATAGGTGCTCTGTTACATATTACATTTGAGCTATTGTTCGTACTAATCCACCACAATGGTGTCGTTCCTTGTCTCCTATATTCAAACTTCTATGGTCTGACTTGAGTTGGACACTGTGCCGCATTTATGCCTGACACACAGGACGCACAAGCCTTATATAAGTAGAGCCATATTAGTTGTTGCAACTCTAATATGTTGTTACTTAGTGTTTTCAACTCCATAAACTATCCCCCTTTGGAGGCCGTGATAGTAGCCAGTGACATGTTAACTACCTTGTACCTTCTCTAAGTATCTCTTGTGGGCGATGTTGGAGTCGAACCAACGACCTCCTGCTTGTAAGGCAGACGCTCTAAACCAACTGCGCTAATCGCCCATTGTTCCCGTATTAATTGGCTACGGGAAGCCTTGACAGATGTTTATGTGGTGGCCCCGTTCGACCCGCCCTTTATTTCGGGGTTTAATGTTACACAAACACTCTTTTGAGTCCCGAAAGACTTACTGATAATCCTCTGTCTGTCTAATACCAAACTTATGGAAATATCTCAAAGGTCTCCACTTATGACCGTTCACAATAAAACCCCATTTCTGTTTCGCTCGTCCCTCAAACATAAGAGTCCAAGCACCACCCTTAGGGATTGAAAGGTAATGGAGGTCTTCAGCCTTTGAGTACCAAATTGACCTACCCATATGAATGAAATTGTCCCAAGAGTTGAACATTCCTTCAACATAACACCACTTTCTGTTTCCGTCAGGATTCTTAGTGGGGTCAAGGGGTTTCACATTCCAATATTTACCTTTTAGCACAATACTCAACAGGTTAGCACTGTGGTCGTGAAAATACCTGTCATCATCAGATTTAATCCAATGGTGGATTCTCATCGAATATCCGAAAAAGATGAAAGTCCATCTAATCAAGTACGGAGATTCGGGGATGCCTAGTTTTTCAGCCCACCTAATCTGAAACAACTTGAACGGCTTAGTGTTTGTACTGCCTGTCATAAGTTCTCAAAAATAAAAAAATAAACAAAAAATTGTCAGTGGTGAAGGATTCGAACCCCCAGTACTTACTCTGACTGTCTAGAATAGCCACAGCAAGCCCCTTGCGGCCTTCCCCATGTGTTTCTTTGCAACCGCGACTTACAAAGATGGGGCTGTTCTACCAATAAACTAACCACCGATATGACGGAAAACTTTTTACATGTTTTACCAATTAAACTACAGGCCCTGCGTGCCTGACGGGATTCGAACACCGCAACTCCCTTTTTAGCAGAAAGATAGTAAGTAAATTGCTGTTTGTTTTCCTATTGCAGATTTGGCGGGCCTACTTGGACTCGAACCAAGATAGACGGATTAACAGTCCGCAGTAATAGCCTTTATACGATAGACCCGTAATTTTGTGGGCCTGGTGGGACTCGAACCCACACCCCCGAAGGGACCAGCTCCTAAGGCTGGCGTGTCTGCCAATTCCACCACAGACCCAAATGGTACTCCTAACGAGACTCGAACTCGTATCTCCACCTTGAGAGGGTGGCCACCTAAACCGATTAGTAAGATAGGAGCATAAATTGCCGAACCCCACTCGGCCCCATCATTGACCTACTGCCGACAGGTGTAATGGTTCTCCCAATGGCCGTGGCAGTTCATAGGCTGGGAGGGACTTTGTTCGTGTTTATAAACTCTCTTAAATTATATTCTGTCCGTGCACCGACCCTAGCTTTAAACAGTTTCGCTGGCTACAGAACTCTGCACCTAAGAAAGTATTGAGCGGGTAAACGGAATCGAACCGTCATCCTCTGCGTGGAAGGCAGATGCACTAGCCGTTGTGCTATACCCGCATTCGCTCCTAATGAGATATTTTACAACAACCCTAGGAATGGTTGTAACCACCTTTATCGGCGTGGTGCTGCACTTGCGCTTGGTGCGGCCTCGTTATATTCCATTAACTTCTTGAGCCTCTTGACAGAATCGAACTGTCATCTAGGCGTTACGAATGCCTTATAATAACCGTTATACTAAAGAGGCAATTCATTGGAGCCGAGGACAGGAGTCGAACCTGCAACCCCCTGATTACAAGTCAGGTGCTCTACCATTAAAGCTACCTCGGCAAAATATGTGGATTGACTTTGAAAAGGTGGCCACCTCGCCGACAAGGGCTGACGCACTATAACCCCGCCATCAGCCTACACCTACTTCCTTCGGTGCAACGACATAATCAAAATCGTACCACAATATAAGTTTACAGGAAACATTTTTTCTTAGCATTTTCAAATTAAAAGTTTGAGGCTTAGATAAGTTGCTGTCTGTTTCCTTATAGTTTCGACACCTTGGACTTGAACCAAGACCTTACGCCTTTGAAGGGCCGAGTACTAATCTTATACGAGTGTCTATTTTTCATCTTCAGTGTGGCCCTGGTGGGATTCGAACCCACACGGCCATTTCTGGCCAGGGGATTTTAAGTCCCCTGCGGCTACCCTTACGCCACAGGGCCATATATTGTTTTTGTTAAATTCACTTAAAAGTTGTTAGAGAATTTCCCTAACTACACCGTAGATTTTTGAACGGCTAATCCAACCATTCATGTGCCCGTGATTGTTTCCAATCAAGTACGAAACACCGTTTCTAATTGCGTGAATGAAGTGAAGATAGTAGTGACCATTGACCTTACATAGTACAATGTCTTTCTTCTTCAATTCAGTTTCATCAGTTACGGGTTCACAGATAACGGGCTGACCTGACTTTAGAACAGGGGTCATTGAGTTTCCATATCCTGTAACATGACAGGTTTCTCCACTCAAGAGGTGTTCCGCTGTCTCACGGTTTTCCTTTCCACTAAATGTGTACTCCATAATTAAGTGTTTTAAAAAATTATTAAAAATGAAACCCGATGGATTTCCGTAGTCACCATCGTCGGGAAACTGCTGACACCATCTACATCAGCGCTAAGGCTTACCAATCCCCTTACCTCAATTTAGGACTTTCCCCTCACCCCATTTTATGAGGGTATGCTATGTGTCCACCCACATAGGGATTTCATTATAATTTACGGAAAACGCTTTCTTTTATGTTCTGATTTCAAGTCGGAATGTTTAATAGAAGAAATTGCTGTTGGTTTTCCTTTAGCGGAGAGTAAGGGATTCGAACCCCTGGTTCCGTGAAGAACTTCGGTTTTCAAGACCGATGCGATAGACCACTCTGCCAACTCTCCAAATTGCGGATAGGATGAGATTCGAACTCATGAGCCTTGAGGGCTATAGGTTTCGGAAACCTACGCAATCGGCCACTCTGCCACCTATCCACATCCACAACCCATATCACATTTCGTGTGGATTTATAATAGTTTCACAATATGTCAAAGACCTTCTGTTGTTTTTGCAAATATACATAGTTTTGCGATAAAAAACAACCCGTTTCATCACTTTTTGTCTATTTATTTAAAGTAGACATATCTCGTGGTCGGGATTAAACAAGGAATTTCGCTACCTTATTCAATGGGCCGTGAGTAGAGTGGGAGGAGTGATGAACCTCCCATTCGTTTTTTTGTTGCGTAGGTGAGACTCGAACTCACAACCTCAGGCGTATGAAACCAGCGCTCTCAACCGATTGAGCTACTACGCAATATTGTGGCCAAGCCGAGACTCGAACTCGGAACCTCCTGTGTATCAGACAGGTGCTCTCAAACCAATTGCGCTACCTGGCCATATTTGGAGCAGCATGGGGAAATCGAATCCCCGTCTCGGCCTTGGCAAGGCCATGTAATAACCACTATACGAATGCTGCGTATTTTACCTCTTTCTAGAAGAGTTTTCATTCAGTCTGCCAAATGTCTCAGTAAGTGAATGGCAATTTGGGCAAAGCAGTTGGAGATTTTCTTCTTTATTGTTTTTACAATCCCCATCAATGTGATGAACTTGAAGCGGAACTTCGTTCGTCTTAGGGTTTTTTTCACCCCATCCACATTTCTCACATTTGTAGTTATGCTTTTCAAGCAAATATCTCTTAATGTAAGGCTTTAAACTTGCCTGTTTCCCTGTCCATCCATCATCAACGCCGTCTTTCCATTTTTGTATGTTTTGCTCATACTCATGTTCTTTCTGGCACTTAACAGAACAATATTTATTTCGTTTGTTCTTAAGTTCTTTTCCGCAATGTTCACAATAGTGTTTTTCTTTACGATTCTTATTGTTATAAGATGCTGCACAAGAAGATGAACAAAACTTTTTTCGTCCCTTATTTTTTCCATCTATCTCCTTACCGCAATTTAAACAAAAGTTCTTTTTTTCGCTTTTATGAACAAACTCTAATTTGTATTCCTCAATAAGTTTTTTTACTTTTTCTCTCTTACTATAAGAGTCATCTCCAAACAATTTTCTAGCAATTTCTGAATATGTTTCGCTAGCCTCTACTGCGCTCTTTACCTCTTCAAATGTAACATCAATAGTCATACACCAAATCTTTACTCATAAATAGCACAAATATGCAAAAAACAATTTTCAAAATGTTATAATTACAAAATAAATGACCAACAAACAATTCAAAATACAAAAATCGTGCCAAACTTTTGTGGGCAGGGCAGGATTCGAACCTGCGTAGCCCGAAGGCGACAGATTTACAGTCTGTTGCGTTTGACCACTCCGCCACCTGCCCAATATTTTAGAACATCTCTTCAACCTTGTTCTTAATCTTGATAATGTCGTTTTTTATGTCCTCACAAAGTGTTTCTTTTGCCACACGCTTGTTAAGCATTTCAACAACCTTTTCAAAACCGAGAAGTTCTCCTTTCAGTATCTCTTCAAGTTCTTTATCGTTGATAACATCTTTAGTTTTAAGCAAGTGCTCTACTTCAGCGTAATGTTGCTCAATCAAAGTTTTAACATTGATAAGTTCGTGCAGCCTTATTCCTTTGTAGAGAAGATAACCTAAACCGACAATCACCAATACAAATAAAATCATCTTTACCATAGGCGATTCTCCACTAAATATAAATATCAAACAACTCTAAATTTTTGTAGTCCCAATGCGACTCGAACGCATATTGTAGGTTTAGGAAACCTAAGTTCTATCCCTTGAACTATGGGACCATATGTTCAGTCATTTTTATATGCTCTTGCAAGCCACGCCTTGCTTTCTTCCTTGTTGTAGACGAATGCCATTTCACCGTCTATTCTTTCGTCCGCTGATTTTGGCAAAAGCCTTCTGTCTCCCCACAATTTATCCCATTCTCCGTCTTCAGCGAACTCAACCCTTCCGTAGTCAGACATTCTTTCAACAATCTGTCTGTACGCTTCAGCATCTTCTCCCCACTTGTCTTTCATACTCTTTGGAAGATAGAGGCAGGGGAACATTATCATTTCATTTCCATCGCCATCTTTACCTACATTGGTTATTGGGTATCTACCAATCCCCTCAAGTACAAGGTAAAGATACTCGTCACCTTTTTTACTTGTCTTTGTCTCTATTCTCCACTCAAGTTTCATGAGCCCTATGTCGGAATCGAACCAACACTTCATCCATACCACAGATGCGTACTCAGCCTTTAATACGAATAGGGCAGTTGTTGAAGCGGCGGGAATCGAACCCACATCGCAGGGACCAAAATCCTGGGTCCTACCGTTGAACGACGCTTCAATGCTTTTATCTTATCTTTTTATACCTATAATAGTATCTATCTCCATTCTTATTCTTTGACTTATAAGTGTCTAACTGAGAATCGCAATTAGGGCAGATGCACCTAAGATTGTCTCTCTTGTTGTTAGAAGCGTGTCCGTCAATATGGTCTAAAATAAAAACCAATGGTTTACCATTATGTTCCTGTCCGCAGCCACATATAGCACATTTCCCGTCTTGCTCATTTAAAATGTCTTGTTTAAACATTTTAGGAGAATAATTTGCCCTCATTATGCTTTCATCGCCTTCAATAAGTTTTCTATAATTCTCTTTATGCTCAAACTCTTTTTGACATTTATTTGAACAGTATTTGCCGCTAGAGGATTTATATAAAACAAACTCTTTTCCACAATTTTTACAGATGCCAGTTTTTGCTGTACCCCTGTTAAAAGTTTCACATTCGTTTACTTTACGCCTCTCTTCTAACACAATACCAAGCCTAACGGCGGTGTGTTTTATGTTGGCTCCACTACACCCATATCTTCTTCCTATGCTCTCATAACTTTCTCCACTATTAATAAGTTTTTCTAATTCTTCCTTTTTATCTTTCCATTTCATATTCGAACGCTTTATAATAAATAGTTTGTTATATTATAAATGTACGAATATTTTTCTATAAAAACAAATTTTTTTGTACACTGGGTGCGATTCGAACGCACGACCGACTGCTTAGTGTGTATTTAAGGGCTCGAACCTATCATCATATCCCGTTTTACGGGGATTGTTCTGACCATCTGAAACTATATACACAAATCTGTTTCGGTAGATTATTCCGTATGAAGGCAGTTGCTCTATCCCCTGAGCTACCAGTGCATATAAACCTATTATGTGCTGTTACGCCAAAGACCATCACTTCTCACCGAGGTAGTTCCTACGCACGCGCCTGAGGTAATTGACTCGGACTAGATGTCACGATTTTCGTTTACTTGCCATCCCTCTTCACTCACGAAACGGGTGCAATGTCACTCTTTAGCTGGTGGCTGCTTTCAAGCCCACAGTTAATAGGTTATTTTATCTATACTTCAAATTCCGTGCCAAACTTACATATCTTGTACATATTCTGTCGGATTATTATGCTTAATGTCATATTTCTCCGCCCATTCAGTAAATTTGTAAGCACCGATGAACATTCCTACAATGAAAATAATTGCAATCAGCAACTTTACCCCATCTGACACAGGAACCTTTTCATCTTCAAATTCTACTTTCTTCCTAAAAATTCCCATACTTCTTCTTCTTATCTTCCAACCAATTGTTATCACAGTAGTAGAATAAGAACACAACTGCGGCTGTCATAATCCACCAAAGAACCCAAAAACCAATCGGTGCGTTATGTTCTTTCTTCTCAGCCCTTTCAACAATCTGTTCAATAGTTTTTCCGCGCCTAAAATTGGTGTCACTAAACATCTTGTCATCAGAAATACCACTCATAACTCCGTCAACTGTTACAGGTGTCATATAATAGACAAAGCGTACATCGCTTCCCCACAGTTTTTTGTTATATATAGTAGTATCCATTGTAGGACTTGCACTATAACCAATATCCTTTCCTGTAAATCTTTCCCCAAGAAAAGTATATGACTTGGTTATGAAATCGTCCTCGTCAACCCTATCCCAAGAGTACACAACCCTCGTATGGGTCTCAGTGTTTCCATCTTCGTCAGTTGTGGTATAAGTCTCTGTATGTGCACGATATTCTTCCTTAATCTTATCCACCCTTGAATACTTTCCAGGAAGTTCAGGCAGTGTTATCGTGTCATTAGCAATCAACTCGCCCTCAGCAAGGAAAAAACCAACATTGGTTCTCTTGATATGGTTGAATTTACTACTGTCTTTAACTTTGACCGCCGAAATAACCTTTTGGGCATCTTCCATTGCCGAATGTATGATAGGGTTTGAAAGCCAAACGCCAAGTCCGTACATAACCGCAATGATAAGCGTACTAAAAAGTACCTCCCTAAAAGTTATTGCCCTATCGTAGTACATTGTTAATCTCCAAAATTGATTCTCGGTGCGTCGTGAGAGTTGTTTTCGTATTTGTGCTGTTCGTAAGTCTTAGTCTCGTATCCACGAAGTCCAAGCAACTGCTTGTTAGGGAACTGTCTGACAAATCGCCCATAATTAGCAATCTTGCTGTTATAAATCTTTCGATTGTCAACCACCCTATTCTCGGTAATAGTAAGTTCGTCCATCAAATCATTGTAATTCTTCTGAGACTGAAGTTGGGGATAAGCCTCAACAACCGCCTGAATAGCAAGTTTGATGTCCTTCATCGCAGCATCGCCTTCTGCTCCACCACTCCTTGCCTTGGCAAGTTCAATGAGGGTTTCGGCTTCGTGCTTGTCGTACTGTTTCACACACTCAGCAAGATTTGGAATCAGGTCAAAACGACGCTTTTCCTCATCAGTAATGTTGTCCTCAGCCTTTTGAATACCCATTTCATAGGAAATAGCCTTATTCTCAGCACTAAAAGAAGCGAGAAACACAATCAAAAACAGTCCCACGAGGGAACCAAGTCCAATCAAAAAACCTTTCATAATAACAAAAATAAAAAAATTTCAAAAATAAGTGGCTCCGAAGGGATTCGAACCCTCATCGTCGCTGCTTAAGAGGCAGGTGCATAAACCAATTCTGCCACAGAGCCATATTGTCGGTGATTACGGACTCGAACCGCCCCCCGTTCTCCCATAGAAATCGCAGTTTAATTGCTGTCTGTTTCCATTTCTGTAAACGGTTTTTCGCATTCGTGTGCTACCACTACACCAGTCACCGATTTGTAGCGGATAGAGGAATCGGACCTCTGCTAGTCCCTTATGATGGAGTTTTGCTTGTAAAATTGCTGTTTAATTTCCTTTCGGAAATCGGTGCTTTTTTACCGTGCTACCACTACACTAATCCGCTATGTTGTACTCCCGTGGCGACTCGAACGCCAATTGTCGGTTCCGTAGACCGAAGTTCTATCCATTGAACTACGGGAGCATTTTGACAGGTGAAGCTAACCTGTCCACGGACTCCCTACAGGCGGCTGGGTTCCGCAATGGAGATGTTCACGCCCCTTCATTCTCCACTTAAAGCTTACTTTTATTCTTCGAATGGCCCGTTTCTCATGCGGGACTTATCATTGGGGCAGTTGGCCATTTCAACCAACACGAGTGCCATCATGCGTCGTTATCTCGTAATATTCTACTGCGTTTCTATTCCGCCACACCCCTAAAGTGCTTCCATTCTTTTATAATATTCATCATCAATTCTCTCAATGAACTCTAACGGTGACTCCCCTTCTTTTAAGGTGTGTACCTTATCAAATCCGTTCTCTTCCGTCACCATTGACTCTTCAGGTTTAACACTTCCTTTGTATTTACCATAGTTTGAAGTTTCAAAGTCTTTTGTTGCAGGGTTATAATCACCCCAACTTGTCTTTTCCTTTCCATCTATAGGTTCAACAAAATATGTCTTTCCTGTCTTTGAAGACTTAACTATAAATCTTCCTGTTTCGTCACGATTCATTAGGAATCGCTTAGTAAAATCCTTTTCCATAGTGACCCCGACGGGACTCGAACCCGTGACCCTGTGATTAAAAGTCACATGCTCTACCTACTGAGCTACGAGGTCAACGACTCTCGTGGGAGTGGAGGGATTCGAACCCACAATGTTTACCCTGAGGGAACGGTTTTACAGACCGTTGTGCCACCAAACCATCGGCACTGCACTCCCATAGTTTCTTGTGGCCCCGGTGGGACTCGAACCCACAATCACACGCCTTAAAAGGGCGGTGCTTTACCAATTCAGCTACAAGGCCAATCCGTGTTTCTTCCTATTCGGCCTCGTAGTTGAGGTCGAAAACTACTGTTTATAATATCGTTTCATAGTCTTCATATATAATATAATCAAATTTCGCACTACTGCTTCTGTTAAAGATGAAGTCAGCAAGATTCTTTGCAAATATACGAAGTTATTTTCAAACTTCAAAATATTTGTGGAGATAGATGGATTCGAACCATCGCCCGTTATTTCTTCTCAGGTTTGTACCCCTGACCGCACTTTGCAGCTTTCGCCTAGGCCCGCACTCTACCGTACTGAGCTATATCCCCATAAAAGTTGAAATCTTGCAAGGTTACATACTTACATTGTAGTTATTTGATTTACTACCATTATCAACACTTTGGTTGGAGAAATGTATAATATGTAAATTTCAACTTGGGGGAGCAGTGGGACTCGAACCCACGACCCTCGGAACCACAATCCGACGCTCTAACCAACTGAGCTATGCTTCCCATATGTTTGCGGGAATGGATGGACTCGGACCATCGGCACACGGTTTTACCCTGAAGAAATTTGGAGTTGCTGTTTATTTCCATATCTGAAAACGCTTCTTACTCCGTTGCTCTACCTACTGAGCTACATCCCCATATTTTAGCGGGGACGATAGGACTCGAACCTACAACCTGAGCTTTAACAGAGCCCTGCTCTACGCAGTTGAGCTACATCCCCATATATTTCAAACTTCGCCACTCTGCCGTTTAAGCTACCCGCCGCTTGTCATTGGGGCAAGATTTGAACTTGCACCTGCGAAGTTATTTGCGGTCCATAAGGGAGTCGAACCCTCGCCCCCTGGCAGACAACCAGGTATCCTACACTCGTTGGACCAATGGACCATATTGGCGGAGGTGACAGGACTCGAACCTGCACATCGGAGTGGTTACCGATTACTAGTAGTTTTCAGGACTACTGCCTTACGCAATTAGGCTTACACATCCATTATTGTGGTGCGGGGCAGAGTTGAACTGCCGACACTTAGATTTTCAGTCTAATGCTCTACCACCTGAGCTACCGCACCATTTATTCTTGGAACGGGGTCTTAAACCCTTTCATATATGTTGTATAATATAGTATTTGATTCTCGGTAAGATTCTCATACCATTCGTCAAAATACTTATAGTACTTTTTTAACACATTGTACCTAAACTCGTTCCAAAGGTACTCTTTCAGTAAATCGTTTTGCCCCGCTTTCCATACTGTTAGTCTTTATAAAGTTCTTTAATTTCTTCCTCTGTTTTCCACGAACAATTACAAGGTTTCAACTCGTCCTGTGTTCCATTCTCAATAGCGGCCATCATCTTCAGTACTTCACGGTAAGGTCTCTGAAACCTTGAACCATACTTTCTACAGTCAACAATCTGCTCGTTGAGTTTTTCTTTCAAAATCTCCCAATTATCCATAGTTGAGTACATAGCTGGATTCGAACCAGCGTCAGGTGTTACCCCGTTTGACGGTTTTGCAGACCGTTGCCTAACCACTCGGCCATATGTACATTAGCAGGACGGGAAGGATTCGAACCCTCGAAGAGATTAACTCTTAGTGGTTTTGGAGACCACCGCCTTCAACCACTCGGCCACCGCCCTGTATAAATTCTTTCAATTCTTTCTTGTTACAAGGTAATCCGTAATGCTTAAACCATTTTCTTACAGCATTATCAGATACGCCATAAACTTTTCCAACCTTTACAAAGCTTCCATATTCTAAAAAGACAGTTACCAAAGTCTCTTTAGTAGGATGATTTCTTTTCCATGCGTTTTCTTTAATTTTTTCCCACTCATCCTTTTTTATCGCTTTTTTTCTGCCAACTGTTTTTGTTGTCAAACACTCTTCTCTATTAGCATTTTTTCCAGCATATGTTTCTGTCTGCGAATGACAATTAGGACACAAAATTTGTAAATTTTCAATCCTATTATCATTATGGACACCGTTAATGTGGTGAATTTGAAGTGAAATCGGTTTCCCGTTCCACTCTGAGATTCCGCAAATTTCACACTTTTCATCTTTGATGCCCTCGCTGAACAATCTTCTTTTTAGCGTTGAATTACTTGTATATGAACTATTTTCAACAAGTATGTCACTTAACAAGACTTTCTTAAATTCTTTATATGGCTTTTGCCTTTTATACGAAAACTTAAGCTCAACACCAAGTTCCTTTGCCAACTCTCTTACCTCCTTATAATCTTCTCCGCCAACATTCTTTATGCCAAGTTTGTGGCACAAATCAAGCATATTAACACATTTGTCTGCGTTTTCAATTAGTTTGTCTATTGCAATTTCTCTTTTCATATCACTATTAATATACAATAAATAGTTCAAAAAAAACAAGAAATCGAACTAATTTGGAAACTTTTTTTCGGTTCGAATATTTCAAAGAACTTTATATTCCAAAAACAACCATTCAATGAGATAATGTACACTTTCTCAAATTTTACAGTTGGCCATCTCACCCACTTTGGGGCCTCCTCTTGAAATTACCGACTCGCTCGTCGCCAGACAGGACTCGAACCTGCATCCTCCTAACTTGTAACGGTTGTTTTAGCGGGGACAATCGGATTCGAACCGATGCCTCTTGCTCTTCAGGCAAGCGCGCACACTACCAACCTACGCAATATCCCCATTTTGTCTAGTAGGTGGGACTCGAACTCACATTATCCTGGCTCCAGACCAGGCAACCTCAATCCAATTGGTTTACTACTAGATATTATTTCAAATAACTTGCTTATGGTAGAGGAATCGAACCTCTGTCTCCATGTGCCCTTCGGCTAAGCGTCCTTTACCACTAGACGAACCATAAGTTTTTTTGTGACAGTTTTTATCGCTTTACTGACAAACACTGGTACTGGGGACGGGACTCGAACCCGCATTTACCGACTTGAAAGGCCGATTACCTCAACCAATTAGTAGACCCCAGCATTATTTTCAATGAACTTCTTTTTATACTTCAAATATCGTGCCAAACTAAAAACTTGTCCCTACAATTCATCAGTAATCATTGCAGATTAACTCTTGTTCTACGAGTGCATTGCAGCACTAACATATCTTTGCAGACTTTTCGGGACCCGTTTACACATCAAGTTCCATCAAATTTCCTTTCTCCATAGCCCTTCTTATCCACCTCATAAGAATAATAGCCTTTGGATAATGGATGCTGAAAGTAGCACTATCACCACAATCAACCCTGTTTGAAAGGTCTATTTCAAGCATATACCTCTTGCCATTACAGGAAGTGATAATATACTCGGCAATTCCGCCCGACCTCACGCAATCCATTGTTGCAGTGCCTTTAACTATGTCTTTCAGTGTCTCCATATTTTTTTAGTTTTTCTTTAGCAATTTCTCTATCTTCTTCTGTTAATAGTCTACCGTTACTACCAATGTGCCACTTATCACACTTGAAGCACTTATAGGCTATCATTTTGTGCATTACATTAGGCTTACTATTCAAAAACCGTGCCACAGTTAATGCTTCTTTTTCGGTATCATACCCAACTTTATCTACAAGTTGGCCATTTATTACCTTATAATGACTTCTTGTTGTTCTATCACTTGCCATTTCTCTTCAGCCTTTTCCAATAACAAGCAAGTCTTTCAGCAAGGCCCCTTTGGCCCCAATCTTTTTCGGTGTAATTAGTGTCAAAAATGAGACACCTATACATCCAACATTCTTCATCAACAGGCTTTTTCCACATCCCAATCTCGTGTTCTCCATTTTCGTCCACAATAGTAACTCCACCTGTCTTGTGAAATCTCACGCTGTACTGAGTACCATCAACAAAATTTACATTATACGCTTTCATATTTTTTTCGTTTGACTGATATATAACAAAATCCGTGCCAAACTGCATAAAAAAACCTCTGATTTGTTTTTGATTGGGAAACTTGTCAGAGGTTGGGAATATGTTGTGGTTAGAAACCTATGTGGTGCGTTTTTTTACTCGTCTACTTCTCTCATATCCGTCGCAACTATTCCACCTCTGTTCGTAAAGGGTGCATCAATCCTGACTGATGTACCAAGGCATGCCCATTCACGATAATTTTTGAAACTATCGTGATGTTGCTTAAACATATTTCTGGACATCTGTGCCATAACTTTTACAATTATTAAAGATTTCTGATTTTAATTCACTTATAAATACACAAAAAGATGAAAAAAGTTTAATTTTTTTTCATTTTTTGTTAAAAATTTTTGTGCCAGCCTAAGGATTCGAACCTCATAGCCCGATTTTACGGGTCGTGCTCCGTAGGGTTCCGTGATAAACACGGGCCTTTGCGTCGTGCCAGCATAATAAAGATGTGAACAGGACTCCTGACTACCTGCAAATCCTAATCCAAAGCGCGTTGTTCAGCCACACTCACAACCGTTAGCTACTCGGTTGCTTTATGAGTGGGAGGAATGCTTACCTCCAAGCGGATACAGCCATCAGTCACACTAACCACGATTTGTCCGCTTCTTACGACC
>JAEEGL013451962.1_pt1 | contig 149797 bp, 120 predicted proteins | sample 9134231 | NCBI WGS metagenome assembly JAEEGL01 (sample SAMN16246548, study PRJNA631951) | gut metagenome | biome: gut microbiome; feature: rumen; material: fiber-attached | host: Bos | place: Iran: Karaj | collected 2018-10 | reverse complement strand
GGTCTCATCTCCTTCCTCATCGCCTTCTGCCTGGTGCTCATCTACATGGTGTTCTTCTACCAGGGAGCAGGCCTCATCGCCGACGTAGCGCTGCTGTGCAACGTCCTGCTGCTCTTCGGCGTGCTGGTAAGCTTCGGCGCCGTCCTCACCCTGCCCGGTATCGCCGGTCTGGTGTTGACGCTGGGTATGGCCGTGGACGCCAACGTGATCATCTATGAGCGCATCAAGGAAGAGCTTGCCGCCGGCAAGGGCTTCTCGCTGGCCGTACACGACGGCTACAAGAACGCCTACAGCGCCATCATCGACGGTCAGCTCACCACCCTCATCACCGGTATCATCCTCTACATCTTCGGTTCCGGTCCCGTGCAGGGCTTTGCCACCACGCTCATCATCGGTATCGTCACCTCGGTGCTCACCTCCATCTTCATCACCCGCATCATCTTCGACGACCGCATCAAGAAGGGCAAGAGCGTTGCGATGTCCAACAAGCTCACCCGGAACATCCTGAAGAACACGAAGGTGGATTTCATCGGCCTGAAGAAATGGTCCTATGCCATCTCCGGCGCCCTGATCATCATCTCCATCGCCTCCATCGCCTTCAAGGGCTTCAGCTACGGCGTAGACTTCACCGGCGGCCGCACCTACATCGTGCGCTTCGACAAGAGCGTCACCGCGGAAGAAGTGCGCGCCTCCGTGGAGGCCACCTTCGAGGAAGCTGCCAAAGCAGCCGGCATCGACCAGTATTCCGTCGAGGTGAAGCAGTTCGGCGGCGACTCCCAGATGAAGATCACCACCCAGTACAAGAACGACAGCGAGAGCACGGATGTGGACGCCGAAATCGAGGGTCTGCTCTACAACGCCCTCCACGGCTTCTACGCAGAGGATATCCAGCCGGCCGATTTCACCTCCACCCTGGAGAACCCGAACGGTATCATCTCCTCCGATAAGGTAGGTCCCACCATCGCCCGCGACATCACCCGCAGCGCGTTCATCGCCGTGTTCCTGGCCCTGCTGGCCATCTTCGGCTACATCGCCCTGCGCTTCAAGGGCTGGACCTGGGGTCTGGGCGGCGTGGTCTCCCTGGCTCACACGGCCCTCATCGTGATTGGCTTCTTCTCCCTGTTCAACGGCATCCTGCCGTTCAACCTGGACGTGGACCAGACCTTCATCGCGGCCATCCTGACCATCATCGGTTACGCCATCAACGATAACGTGGTGATCTTCGACCGCATCCGCGAGCAGCGCGGCCTGCACCCGAAGGAAGACTTCCGCGACACGGTGAACACGGCCCTGAACGCCACCCTCACCCGTACGCTCAACACTTCGGTCTCCACGCTCCTCCCGATGCTCGCCATCGCCATCTTCGGCGGCGAAAGCATCCGCGGTCTGGCCGTGGCCCTGTGCCTGGGTGTGATCATCGGCACCTACGCTTCCATTATGATCGGCACGCCCATTATGTACGATGCTACTATGAGGAAGCAGAAGTAAGTGCTTCTCCGGTAAAAAGAACCGCGACTCTTTTTCGAGCCGCGGTTTTTTATTTCCGTATCACTTCGTATTTGTCAATCCCGATCTTCTGGAGGTCCAGGAGGAATTCGGAGGTGACCGCTACCTGGAACTTCTTGGAGATGAACTGGATGCGGTACTTGGTGCCGGGGTCGAAGAGGTGGATGGTGAGGGGAATGCTGCCGGGGTGGGCCTTCACCACCTTCACCAGGTCCTTGCGGAACTTTTCCGTGAGCATGGGGGTGGTGATGTCCATGTCGAAGCCGGCAAGCATTGCGTCGGAGACGTTGCCCAAGAGCGTAATTTTCTTGATTTTGAAGGTATAGGGGGCCGATTTTCCCTGGGCCTTTTCCTCCGGCTTAAGGAAGAATTTCTCCCCGATTTCCCCCTCTATGTACAGGGCCGCCTTGGGCGTCATATACTGCATGAAGGTCTCGTGGTCCTTGCCGAAGAGGGCCAGTTCATAGGATCCGCTGTAGTCTTCCAGCGTGGTGCGGGAATAAGGTTTCCCGGCCTTAGTGGAAAGCTGCTTGAAATCCGTCACGATGCCCGCCACATAGACCTTGGGCGTCTGTTTGCGGGACTCGCATTCGGAAATGTAGTTGGACAGTTCCGCCAGCTTGCAGTTTACGAAATGCTTCATTTCGAAGCTGTAGCGGTCCAGCGGATGGGAGCTCAGGTACATTCCCACCAGCTCTTTCTCCCGCTGGAGCATTTCCATCACGTCCATATAGCCTTCGTCTTCCGGAAGGGCCGGACGCTCCGGTTTCATCTCCTCCATATCGCCGAACAGCGAGGCGGCGCCGTCCAGCGTATCGTTCTTAACCAACTCCCCGTAGCGGGTGATGGCGTCGATGAACGGCTCCGTGGAACCCTTGCAGGGCTGATAATACATACTGCGCTTGTGCTTGAACCCGTCCAGGGCGCCGGCATTGAGAAGGTTCTCGAAGCTCTTGCGGTTCACCGCGCCGGACATCCTTTCCACGAAGTCGTAGATATCCGTGAACAGGCCGTTTTCCTCGCGCTCCTTGATGATGGCGTCCACCACGTTGCCGCCGAAGCCCTTGATGGAGCCCAGGGCAAAGCGGACGTTCCCGTCCTTGTTCACCGTGAAGTGGTCTGCGCTCTCGTTGACGTCCGGGGGCAGCACCTTGATGCCGTGGCCCTTGCAGTCGTCCATAATCTTCACGATTTCCTCCATGCTCTTGGCGCAGTCCAGGCAGCTGGCGAAGAACTCCGACGGATAATGGCACTTGAGCCAGCCCGTCTGGTAGCTCACCCAGGCGTAGCAGGTGGCGTGGGACTTGTTGAAGGCATACTGGGCGAACTTCTCCCAGTCTTTCCAGATCTTGTCCAGGATCTTCTCCGGATGGCCGTTAGCCATGCCGCCCTGCATAAACTTGTCTTTGAGGGAGTTCAGGATGTCGATCTGCTTCTTGCCCATCGCCTTGCGCAGTTTGTCGGCCTCACCCTTGGTAAAGCCGGCCAGCGTCTGCGACAGCAGCATCACCTGCTCCTGATAGACCGTGATGCCGTAGGTGTCCTCCAGGAACTCCTTCATCTCCGGGAGATCGTACTCGATGGCCTGCTCGCCCTGTTTCCGGGCTACGAAGTCCGGAATGTAGTCCATCGGCCCGGGCCGATAAAGGGCGTTCATTGCGATGAGGTCCTCGAAGCGGGACGGGCGCAGCTTCTGCAGCCAGGTCTTCATTCCCTCCGATTCGAACTGGAACACGGAGGTGGTGTCTCCGCGGCCGTAAAGGTCCAGCGTGGGTTTGTCGTCGATGGGAATGGCCTCGATGTCGATATCCAGCCCGTAATGCTCCTTCACCAGGTCCAGCGTCTTGTGGATGATGGAGAGGGTAATGAGGCCCAGGAAGTCCATCTTGAGCATCCCCACGTCCTCGATATAATGGCCGTCGTACTGCGAGGTGCGCACGTATTCACCGGTTTCCTTGTCCTTGGAAAGGCAGATGGGAAGGTAGTCCGTAAGGTCTCCCCTGCCGATGATGGTGGCGCAGGCGTGCACCCCCACCTGCCGGACGCTGCCTTCCAGCGCCTGGGCGTAGCGGAGCACCTCCTGGTTGATTTCCGGGCCGTGGTCCAGTTCTTCCTTGAATTCCGGGACCAGGCGGAAACAGTTCTCCAGGGTCACCTTCACATCTACGTCTTCCATACCCACCTGGAAGGTCTTCATCACGCCGTCCACTTCCCGTTCCACCTTCTTGAATCCGGGCTTCAGCTCATCCAGCTTGGGATTGAAGGGATATTCCCGCTGCTTCTTTTCGCTCAGGCGGTCCGGCACCATCTTGGAGAGGCGGTTGCTCTCGTCGATGGACACGTGACTGATGCGCGCGACGTCCTTGATGGCGCTCTTGGCGGCCATCGTGCCGTAGGTAATCACGCGCGCCACGTGGTCCGTCCCGTACTTCTTCTCCACGTATTCGTGGGCCTTGGCCAGGTCCTCGAAGTCTACGTCGATATCCGGCATGGAGATGCGGTCCGGGTTCAGGAAACGCTCGAACAGGAGCTGGTATTTGATGGGGTCCAGATTGGTGATCCTGAGGCAATAGGCCACCACCGAACCGGCCGCGCTGCCACGGCCCGGGCCCACCATCGAGCCCATCGCGCGGGAAGCGGCGATGTAGTCCGCCACGATGAGGAAATAGTCCGGGAAGCCCATGCGGGAGATGGTCTTGAGCTCGAAGTCGATACGGTCTTCCTGCTCCTGCGTAAGGGTTTCCCCGTAGCGCTCGTGCGCGCCTTTATAAGTAAGGTGGCAGAGGTAGGCCACCGAGTGACAGAAGCCGTCGCCGCGGTAGTCCCCGTGCTTGTCGCATCGGCCCGCATCGATGATTTCCCTGTACTGCTCCAGGTGTTTGTCGATATCGGCCATAAAGGCGGGGTCGATCTCAAACACCGGCAGCACGGGATCCCGGTCAATGGTGTAGCTCTCCACCTTGCCGGCCACCTCCAGCGTATTCGCCAGGGCCTCCGGATGGTCCGGGAAGAGCGAAAGCATCTCCTCCTCCGTCTTGATGTACTCCTGCTGGGTATAGCGCAGGCGCTTGGGATCGTCAATATCGGCATTCGTGGAGACGCAGATGAGACGGTCGTGCACGGGGCCGTCTTCCTTGCGCACGAAATGGGCGTCGTTGGTGGCGATGACCTTCACGCCGTATTTCTCTCCCAGCTTAAAGATTTCGTCGCAATAGATACACTGCTGCTTATAGATTTCGTTGTCCAGGCCGGGAACTTCCGTATTGTGCTTCATCACCTCCAGGTAGTAGTCCTCGCCGAAGACTTTCTTGTGCCAGAGGATGGCCTTTTCGACGGCGGCTTCGTCGTGGGCGAGGATGGCGCGCGGCACCTCCCCGGCGATGCAGGCCGATGAACAGATGAGCCCCTCCGCGTGCCGCTCGATGAACTCGTGGCTGATGCGCGGGCGTGAATACATCCCGTTGATGTGGGCCTCCGAGACGATCTTCACCAGGTTCAGGTAGCCCTTGTAGTTCTTCGCCAGCAGAATGAGGTGATAATAGCCCTTTTCCTTGATGCGGTGGTCCCCTTTGGCCACATAGACCTCGCAGCCGATGATGGGCTTCACGTTAGGGTGTTTCTTGGCATATTTGAAGAACTCTTTCACGCCGAACATATTGCCGTGGTCCGTGATGGCCAGCGCCGGCATCCCCAGCTCATCGGCCCGGTTGAAGAGGTTCTCTATGGAGGATTGTCCGTCCAGGATGGAGTACTGGGTGTGGACGTGGAGATGTACGAAACTCATATGAGCAAAGGTAACAAAAAACCGCGGCCCCGTCAAGGGTCGCGGTCCTTAATTTTTCAACAATTATTACTTGGCCAGCTTGAAGCCGATCTTGTAATTGTCGTAGCCGTCGGCGAGCTTGGCGATGGAGGCCACTTCGCTGCTCTTTTCGCCGATCTTGCCCACGATCTTCTTGATGAAGGCCATCGCTTTGTTGGCGGGGAAGAGCATCTTGGCACCCTTGAGGTCGCTTTCCAGCACACCGGTCATGCAGAAATATTGCATGGTCTTGCCGAAGGTGAGGGTCACGGTCTTTTCACCGTCGCCCACCTTGTAGGTGCCGGGCAGATTGATGCCCAGGGCATTCAGCGTGAAGCTGTTGTCCTCTGCGTTGAAGGTGAAGCTCATGGCGCCGGGGACGATCCCCACTTTGGCGAGGTATTCATCGGCCTTGGACTCGATACCGGCGGTGACGGCGGTACCGGCGAGGTTGGAGAGGACGCCGCCTTCCGAGCTGGTGGCCGAGATGGCGATGCCGTTGTAGGTGTAGGTGCCGTTCAGGCTCACGGGAGCGGAATAAACGACGCCGGCCAGGCTGCCCAGGACGTTGGTGAGGGTGGAACCGGTGTCACCGTTGCCGCCGAGGAGACCGCCGAGGCTGCCGAGGATGGACTGAGCCGGGGCGTTGAAGCTGAGGGCTGCCGCCAGGGCCAGGATGGAAACGAGTTTCTTCATGGTGTTATTTGATTTAAGTTGTTTCTAAGTGGTAAAGATAATAAAAAGTGTGGAATTATTCCTCATCTTCGGGCCAACCTTGCGCTTTCACGGGAAATTCCACGCCTTCCGGGGTCACCAGGACGGCGCCGGCCTCGGGCTGGGCCAGGTGGCCGATGATGTCGAAGCCCTGGAATTCGCGGCGGAATTTTTCGGCCTGCAGGATGGGGATCACCAGGAGGAGGCGGTTGTCGTCGCCGCCGTTCATCGCGGCCGATACCGGGTCGATGTCCAGTTCCTTGCCCAGCTGGAAGCTGTTGCCCTCGAAGGGGATTTTGTCGGCATAGACCTTGGCCCCCAGGCCGCTGTCGCGTTTCAGGCGCAAAAGGGCGTCCGATAGGCCCCGGTTTACGAAATAGGCATAGGAAGGGTAGATTTCAGCGTCCTCCAGCTTTGCCACTACGGAGGCGTCCAGCTCCGGCCGCAGGTGGGCGGCTACGAGCATTTTGTACTGTGCGATGTCCGGCTGTTCCCCGCTCTTGTGGAACACTTCGGCTCCATGTTCCATGTAACGCATACCCAGGTAGGCCGCACCCAGCGGGCCGCTCACGCAGAGAAGGTCCATGCTCTTGGCCGCAAGACGGCGCTTGTCCGTGAGTTTGGAGGTCTCCCCTGTGGCCGATACGGAAATATAGAGCCCGTTCTGCGAAGGCTGGAGGTCCAGGTTCACCGCCTCGAAGCCGTGCTCCTTGGCGGCCACCGTCACGCCCATCCAGAGCTCCTTCACCTGAGGGAAGTCCAGTTTGGCCGATATGCCCATCACCACGCTCAGCAGTTTGGGATGGGCCAGGGCGGCATAAAGCTCACCGGCAACGCCCACCACGCATTTGTAGCCCAGGTGCTTGAGCGGAAAATACACGAGGTTGAAGTCGATCCCCTCCGCATACAGGCGCGAAGCCGTGCTGATGCGCCCGCCCGCGGACGAGACATAGGAAAGCCCGTCTGCCGGTTTATAAGCAGAAAGGCGATAGAGCTGGTCTATCGCCTCGATTCTGCCGATGTCTGCAAATGAATCTGCCATCCTTAGCGGAGCATGAAGTACACGGGGAAGGTGTAGGTAACCTTCACCTTGCGGTCGCGCTGCTTGCCGGGGGTCCATTTGGGAGAGCTGGAAACCACGCGGACCGCTTCCTTGTCCAGGGAGTCATCCACGCCTTTCAGCACACGCACGTTGGTCACGCGGCCGTCCGCCTCCACGGTGAAGGAGAGGGTAACGCGGCCCTGCACGCCATTTTCCTTGGCGATCTCGGGATAGACCAGACGGGAGTTCACCCACTTTGAGAATTCGTTGGCATCGCCGCCGTTGAAAGAGGGCTTCTGTTCCACGAGCTGGAAAGGAATGGCTTCCTCTTCCACTTCCTCCTCTTCCACCACAGCTTCCTTGTAGTCCTGAATCTCGATGGCGGAGTTGTCGTCTTCCAGGTTCATGAACAGGTCATCGTCCACCTTGATGTCATCTTCCACGATGTCGATCTGGTCCGAGAGAACGGGGATGTTCGGAGCCTCGGGCGGGGGCGGAGGGAGCTGGTCCGGGATGGCGATCATCTCTTCCTCCACGAGAACCTTGGTGGTGTCTTCCAGGGCAGCGACCTGGGCGTCGCGGGACGACCAGTTGAAGCCGATGTAGACAATCAGGAGCGCCGCCACCAGGCCGATCTCCGTGAAGAGCAGCCGTTTGTTCTCCAAGCTGGCTTTTTCCGATTTTTTGATTTCCATAGCAGTGATATTTAGTTGTTACAATCTTTCTGATGCAAAGTTACAAAGCCTGTTCCAGGCCTCCAAATATATGTGCGCGAAAAAACTCGCATTTACACATTCGTAACGCGTTGATTATTAATGTATTGTGAAAACACGTAAATATAAAAAACTCGCAGAAGCGTTGTTTTAGGTCAAAAACCCTCAAAAATTTGCGTTTTACCACCAATCCTGCTTTACCGCTCCAATTGGGCCAGCAGGAAGTCTCTGTCGGCGATTTCGGTGCCTTTGATGCGCTCTTTGAGCCGGTAAAGACGGTTGTAAACATAGGGTTTGTCCTTCTCCAAAAGGGTGGAAATGGTGGTGGAAGAGAAGCCAGCGGCGGTGAAAAGGTAGAGTAGATAGTCCTCTTCCTTGAGGGTGGGGAAAGCGAAGCGAAGACGCTTCATCACCTGGTCATGACGCTCGTTGAGCGAGCGCTCCAGGCTCTGGCGGAGCTTACCGTTTCCGCGGAGTCCCTCCACCAGGGAGCGGACTTCCTTGAGCACGCGGGGTTGGAGATTCTCCGTCCCCTCGTAAACATAATACTGCTCGAACAGGCGGTCCAGAACGTCGAGGCCGATCCCGTCGGCCCCGCTTTTCTGGCGACCTTGCAAGGCGCTTAACCGACCCCGCAGATCTTCGGCCGTGGAGAGGATGCGGTCGTTCTCTTCCTGCTGTTCCAGAAGTTGTTTCTGCAACTGCACCTTCCTGGCCCACAGGTAAAGCACCAGCGTAGCCAGGATGGCGGTAATGAGCAGAAACAGCGTCCCCACGGATTACAGGTTACGGAGGAGATTGGTCAGGGAGACCTTCTTCTCGATGATGCCGCGAAGGTCTTCAATCTTCACGCGCTCCTGTGTCATCGAATCGCGGTCGCGCAGGGTGACGGTTCCGTCGGTGATGGAATCGTGGTCCACGGTGACGCAGAACGGAGTGCCGATGGCATCCTGCCGGCGATAGCGCTTGCCGATGGAATCCTTTTCGTCGTACTGGTAGGAGAAATCGTATTTGAGTTCGTCCACCACCTTCTGAGCCAGCTCCGGCAGGCCGTCCTTTTTCACCAGCGGCATCACAGCCACCTTGATGGGAGCCAGCGGGGCGGGAATACGCATTACGACGCGCTCCTCGCCGTTTTCGAGCTTCTCAACCGTATAGGAATGGGCCAGGACGGCCAGGCACATCCGGTCCACGCCGATGGAAGTTTCGATGACGTAAGGGGTGTAGGAAGCATTTTCCTCCGGGTCGAAGTACTCGATCTTCTTGCCGGAGAACTTCTGGTGGTTGCCCAGGTCGAAGTTCGTGCGGCTGTGGATGCCTTCCAGCTCCTTGAAGCCGAAGGGGAAGTTGAACTCGATGTCCGTGGCGGCGTTGGCGTAGTGGGCCAGCTTCTCGTGGTCGTGGAAACGGTAATTCTCGGCCCCCATTCCCAGGTTCACGTGCCATTTCATACGGGTTTCCTTCCATTTGGCGAACCAGTCCAACTCCGTGCCGGGCTTGATGAAGAACTGCATTTCCATCTGTTCGAACTCGCGCATACGGAAGATGAACTGACGCGCGACGATCTCGTTGCGAAAAGCCTTGCCGATCTGGGCGATGCCGAAAGGAATCTTCATCCGGCCTGTCTTCTGGACGTTCAGGTAGTTCACGAAGATACCCTGAGCGGTTTCCGGGCGGAGGTAGATAAGATTGGCGCCGTCGGCGGTGGAACCCATCGAGGTGGAGAACATCAGGTTGAACTGACGGACCTCGGTCCAGTTGCAGGTGCCGGAAATGGGGCAAACTATCCCACAATCGATAATTATTTGCCGATATTCAGTAAAATCATTAGCTTTTTCGGCGGCCACATAGCGGTTGTGAACCTCGTCCCATTTGGCCTTTTCGCGCAGGACGTTGGGGTTGGTGGCGCGGAACTGGGCCTCGTCGAAGGCGTCGCCGAACTTCTTGCGACCCTTGGCGACCTCCTTCTCGATCTTCTCCTCGATCTTGCCCAGATAGTCCTCGATGAGGACATCGGCGCGATATCTTTTCTTGGAATCCTTGTTGTCGATAAGAGGGTCGTTGAACGCACCCACGTGGCCGGAGGCCTCCCAGATGCGCGGATGCATGAAGATGGCGCTGTCGATGCCCACGATGTTCTCGTTCAGGCGGGTCATCGCCTCCCACCAGTAATTCTTGATGTTATTCTTGAGCTGCACGCCCATCTGGCCATAGTCGTACACCGCGGCCAGACCGTCATAGATTTCGCTGCTGGGGAAAATGAATCCGTACTCCTTGCAATGGGCTACAAGCACCTTAAAAAGTTCGTCCTGTGTCATAATTCTGTTTTTTTGTGAGGCCCGGCGGGCCTCACCTTTTATATAATAATTACAAATTTAAGCAAAAATCTCGGGAAACGCCGAGCGGAGGGCCGGTTTTGAGATCTCCTTGAGGGGCTTTTTCACGAAATCCCGTTCACCGATGCGGGGATGCGGTATCGTAAGCTCCTCTGTTTCAATATGTTCGTTTCCAAAATAAAGGATGTCGATGTCGATGATCCGGTTGTGGTAAAGCCTTTCTCCGTCCGGGCCGAAGAGGGGTTCATCGGCCTTCCGGCCCATGGCGGCCTCGATTCCCTTCACGGTGCGAAGCAGGGCCGTCGCCTGTTCTACGGGCGTACCGTCCACGGGGAGCCGGTAGAGCAGACACATATTCAGGAAAGCGGGCCCTTCGAAGCCCTGGGCGGGTGTTTCGATGATGCGGGAAATGCGCTCCGGATGCATTCCAAGGGCTTCGTCCAGCCGGTTCACGGCCTGCAGCAGGTTCACTTCGCGGCTGCCCAGATTGGAGCCCAGCCCCAGATATACTTCCACCCTAGTCATTCAGTTTCCCGTAATCGTCTTCCTCGTAATCCAGCCCCAGTTCCACGCGCGCCTCTTCCGAGAGCATACTGCGGTCCCATTCGGGCTCGAACGTGAGTTCAATCGTGCATTTGGTGACGCCGGGGACGGCTTCGACGCTTCGCTGAACCTCTCCCATCACTTCGTCGGCCATCGGGCAGTTGGGCGCAGTGAAGGTCATCAGAAGGTGCACCTCGCGCTCCTTGGAGATGGTGAGTTCATAGACAAGGCCCAGGTCGTAAATGTTCACCGGAATCTCCGGATCGTACACCTCCTTGAGGGCCGATATCACAGCGGCGTAAAGCGGCTGTAACTCCTGTACATCGTCTGCCGTAAGTACTTCTTTATCAGCCATTTTTCGCCATTTCCTTAATCCGTTCCACCATCGAGACCAGGCCGTTCGCCCGGGTGGGCGAGAGATTCTCCTTCAGGCCGATCTCCTCCAGGAAGCCGAAGTCATCGGCTGAAATCTCCTCCCGCGTGCAGCCGGAATAGACACCCACGAGAAGCGAGATGATGCCCCGCGTGATGACGGCGTCGCTGTCGGCCTGGAAATAAAGGCAGCCGTCCCGCAGCTCGCTGATGAGCCAAACGCGTGATTGACAGCCTTTTATCTGATTATCTTCCGTCTTCTGCTCCTCCGGGAAGGGGGCCAAGTTCTTGCCTAAATCGATAAGATAGGCATACTTGTCCAGCCACTCGTCGTAGAGGGAGAAGTCGTCGATTACCTGTTGTTTCCTTTCTTCTAAGCTCATACCAACATCTCTATAGCCTTATCAAGGCATTCCGCAAAGTATTTCGCCTCTTCCAGGGTATTGTAGGGGGCGAAAGAGGCCCTCAGAAGGCCCGTGACGCCCAGACGGTCCATCAGGGGTTCCGCACACATCTGGCCGCTGCGAAGCGCGATTCCCATTTTGTCCAGAATGAGCGCCAGGTCCTCGTGGTGGGCACCCTTTACGGCAAAGGAAAAGAGCGGGATCTTGTGTGCACGATCCGTTCCATAGAGGGTAATTCGCGCATCCTCAGTTAGTTTTCTGTAAACCAGATCGAAGATTGCCTGTTGCTCGGCCTGGATCTCAGGATCCTGCCGCATCGCCTGAACCAGTTCGATGGCCGGCTTCAACGAAGGAATCCCGTTGAAGTTTTGCGTCCCGGCCTCGAACTTGCCCGGAAGGGGAGCGAAGGTGGAGCCCGAGAGCTTGACACTCTGGATCATTTCGCCGCCGCCCATAAAAGGAGGCATCGCGTCCAGCCACTTCCGCTTGCCGTACAGGACGCCAGTACCGGTGGCCGCGTACAGTTTGTGTCCGGAAAAGACATAGAAGTCACAGTCCATCTCCTGAACGTCCACCGCTTCGTGAACGACGCCCTGCGCACCGTCAACGAGCACCGGAATGCCTTTTTCGTGACAAATCCGAACGATTTCCCGTACTGGATTTATAAGTCCTAACACGTTGGAAATGTGCGAGATAGCCACGATTTTGGTGTGCTGAGAAAGCGATTTTTGCAGCGTTTCGATGCGCAGTGCACCATTTTCGTGAATGTCAAGGACTTTGAGGACGGCCTTTTTGCGCTCGCAGAGCAGCTGCCAGGGAACGAGGTTGCTGTGATGTTCGGCCACGCTCACGAGGATCTCGTCGCCTTCGTGGATGAACGCTTCGCCGAAGGAGAAGGCAAGCAGGTTAACGGCCGCCGTAGCGCCGGAAGTGAAGACGATCTCTTCCGGGGCCGATGCGTGCAGGAACTGCTGCACGGAACGACGCGTATCTTCAAAAGCAGAGGTGGCCTCAGTAGCCAACGCGTGCACGGCCCGGTGGATGTTCCCGTTGGCCTCAAGTGCCAGCGAGCGCTGCAAATCCACCACGGAAAGCGGCCGCTGGGCCGATGCGGCATTGTCCAAATACACCAGCGGCTTCCCGTATACGTTGCGGGAAAGGATGGGGAACTGTGCACGAAGGGCCTGAACCGACATAAAAAATGCGTTGGATAAGTGTGCAAATTTACATAAATTTGCGATATGATAGACTACATCAAAGGACAAATCGTGGAGCTCACGCCCACGGAACTCATTCTGGAAAACGCCGGCATAGGCTACAGCATCCTCATTTCCCTGCAAACCTATGAGGCCTTTCAGGGGAAATCACAGGCCACGGCCTACATCCATCACTATATCCGGGAAGACGAAGAACTCTACTTCGGCTTCGCCACAAAGGACGAACGGGAGCTGTTCAGGCTGCTGATCAGCGTGTCCGGCATCGGGGTCGCATCGGCCCGGATGTTGCTCTCTACCCTCACCTCGGATGAGATTCGCCAGGCCATCCTGGAAGAGAACGTAAACCGTATCAAGAGCGTGAAAGGAATCGGCCTCAAGAGCGCTCAAAGGCTGGTTTTGGAGCTGAAAGACAAGATTGTGAAGGGCGAAGGAAGCGCGGAAAGCGCCCTGTTCCCCAGCGGGAATCAGGCCCTTCTGGACGAAGCCACCACAGCACTCGTGATGCTGGGATTTACCAAGGCGAATATCGGGAAAGTCCTGCCGGGCATCCTCAAAGAGAATCCCGCCGCCCGGGTGGAAGACATCATCAAGGCCGCCCTGAAAAAATTATAGTTCCACGTGGAACAATTACCGGCCGAAGTAAACCAGTAAAACGGAAATATCGGAGGGGGAAACTCCGGAAATTCTGGAAGCCTGAGCAATGGTCTCAGGCTTATATTTTTTCAGCTTCTGACGGCATTCGATGCTCAATCCGTTCAGGGAATCGAAGTCGAAATCGGCCGGAATCCGGATGTATTCCAGGCGATTGTTCTTCTCCGCCTGCTGCTTCTCCCGCTCAATATAACCCGAGTATTTAATCGCTACCTCCACAGAAGTTACAACATCTTCCGGCCATTCTGTTCCACGTGGAACAATCTGCAGTAAGGAGGCGAGGGATAATTCCGGACGAGAAACCAACTCCGAAAGATGCTTAGACTCCGACAATGGCGTGGATCCGGCAGCATCCAGCAGCGGATTTACAGCATCAGCCCGCATCTTATAACTGTCACAAAAAACGGCCAGGCGCTCTACAGATTCCTGTTTTCGCATCACTGCGGCATAGCGCTCCTCGGAGGCCAAGCCCAGCGAATGAGACAGTTCCGTCAAACGGAAATCGGCATTATCCTGGCGCAGCAGGATGCGGAATTCGGCCCGTGAGGTGAACATTCGATAAGGCTCGTCGACCCCCTTATTGATCAAGTCATCGATCAGAACGCCGATGTAGGCCTGATCCCGGCGCAGCACCAGCGGTTCGCGTTCGGCCAGGAATAAATGGGCGTTAATCCCGGCAATAATGCCCTGGGCAGCGGCTTCTTCGTAACCGGTGGTACCGTTCACCTGGCCAGCCAGGAACAGGTTTTCCACCACTTTGGAGCGCAGAGAGTAGTGCAAGTATTGCGGGTCGAAATAGTCGTATTCTACGGCATAAGCCGGCTTGAAGAATACGGCATTTTCCAGGCCCTCAATGGCGTGTACGGCCTCCAATTGCACTTCCAGGGGAAGCGAAGAAGAGAACCCTTGCAGGTAATATTCAGGAGAATTAGCCCCTTCCGGTTCCAGGAAAAGCTGGTGAGAATCCTTGTCGGAGAAGGTACGGAGCTTATCCTCAATGCTGGGGCAATAGCGCGGCCCTTTCCCTTGGATCATCCCGGTAAAGAGCGGAGAACGGTCAAAGCCGGTACGGAGAATCTCGTGCACCTTCTCGTTGGTGTGCAAGAGGTAGCAGTCCATCTGGGAGCCGGAAGCCTGCACGGCGGACGGAACATCCAGGAAGGAAAAGCGCGCGGGAGCGGCGTCACCTTCCTGACGGACCAATCGGCGGAGGTCGATAGAGCGGATATCGAGCCGAGGGGGAGTCCCCGTCTTCATCCGTTCGGTGGGAATGCCGAGCGAAGCGAGTTGATCGGAAATTCCGTAAGACGCCTTCTCTCCGATGCGGCCTCCCTCGAAGCGATGCTGGCCGATGTACATACAACCGTTCAGGAAGGTGCCGGCGGTCAAAACAACAGCCCGAGCGTAGAAAATTGCCCCCGTAACCGTACGAACGCCGGTGATTACGCGATTCTCAAGCAGAAAATCGGCTGCAAAATCCGCGTAAATACTTAATTTAGAACAACTTAGGAGAGTTGAGAGCCAGGTAGCAGAAAACTTCTGTTTGTCGCACTGGGCGCGCGGACTCCACATCGCCGGCCCTTTCGACCGGTTGAGCATACGAAATTGGAGGGTGGCGGCGTCGGTCACCAGTCCCATCTCTCCACCTAGCGCATCGATCTCCCGGACGATCTGTCCCTTGGCAATTCCGCCCACCGCCGGGTTGCAGCTCATCTTGGCAAGACCGTTCAAATCCGGCGTGAGAAGGAGAACGGACGAACCCATCCGCGCCGCGGCAAGCGCCGCTTCGCAGCCGGCGTGTCCGCCGCCAACCACAATCACGTCGAAACGGTTATTCATACCTGGGAACGCTGGGAAAGATATTCGTTCTCCTTGGCGCGCATCACGGCAATATCGGCCTCCGAATGATCGTCATAACCAATCAGGTGAAGCAGCCCGTGCACGATGACGCGGTTCAGTTCATCGGCAAAGGGAACTCCATAAAAAGCGGCGTTCTCCCGGACGGAATCCACGGAAATGAAAAGATCCCCGGAGAGGCGGGAGCCCTCGCAATAATCAAAGGTGATGATGTCGGTATAATAATCGTGTTGCAGATATTTTATATTGACATCCAAAATATAATTATCGGAACAAAATATAACAGCGATATCGCCTAAAAATTTCCCTTCGGATAAAGCTACGTGCTTCAGCCAGCGCGAAGTAAGCCGCTTTTCGTTGAACGGGAAGGAGATGTCTTCACAGTAATAGGAAACCATAGGCTACCACAAAAAGTTATTGAAGGGATAGCGCCCGGCGTGAATCTCGGCCACCATCTTATAGATGTCGTTCCGCAGTTTCTCGATGCCGATCTTCTGCAGGGCCGATATAAAGATGCAGGGCGTCTTCTCCTGGGCGATCCAGCTGCTCTTGAGTTCCTCCAGCGTCCGGTTAATGGGCTGTTTGGGCGTAAGGGAGAACTCGTCGTAGGGCTCGTAGGTATAGGCATCCACCTTGTTGAAAACTACGAAGACGGGCTTGTTCGCCGCACCGATGTCCCGCAGCGTCTGCTCCACCACCTGCATCTGCTCTTCGAAATCCGGGTGGGAAATATCCACCACGTGCACGAGGATATCGGCCTCACGGACCTCGTCCAGCGTGCTCTTGAAGGCCTCCACGAGCTGGGTGGGCAGCTTCCGGATGAAGCCTACGGTGTCACTAAGGAGGAAGGGCACATTCTCGATGACCACCTTCCGAACGGTCGTATCCAGCGTAGCGAAGAGTTTATTCTCCGCAAAGACGTCAGATTTGGCCAATAAATTCATCAAAGTGCTTTTCCCTACGTTGGTATACCCTACGAGGGCTAAACGCACCAGAGAGCCTCTATTGCCCCTTTGCGTGGCCATCTGCCTGTCGACCTTCTTCAGATCTTCCTTCAGCTTGGAAATCCGCTGCTTGACGATACGGCGGTCGATCTCGATCTGGGTCTCACCCATACCGCCGCGGGTACCCATACCGCCCCGCTGGCGCTCCAGGTGGGTCCACATCCCCGCAAGACGCGGCAAAATATAATTGTAGTGAGCCAGTTCCACCTGCATCTTCGCATAGGAAGTCTTGGCCCGCTGGGCGAAAATCTCCAGAATGAGGCTGGTTCGGTCGATGACATCGCTGCAGGCAATCACCTTTTCGATGTTGCGCTGCTGCATCCCCGTGAGTTCATCGTCGAAGATGACGTACTCGATCTCGTTCTCCTGGCAGTACTCTTTGATCTCGTCCAGTTTTCCCGGGCCGATGTAAGTAGCCTTGTCCGGCCGGTCCAGCCGCTGGGTGAAACGCTTGTCCGGGATGGCGCCGGCAGTCTCGGCCAGAAACGCCAGCTCCTCCAGGTATTCCTGCACCTTGCGTTCGCCGCCCTTTTCCAGGACCACGCCCACAAAGACAGCCTTATTGGTCTTGAATTCGCTCATATCCGAAGGCAAAGATACAAAAAAAACGGCACCCGAAAGTGCCGTCTTTCATAGAGTATGTAGGGTCAACTACTTGCGAATGCGCTTGGCTTCGGGAGCCCTGGTCACGAAATTCTTCGCCGGGGCAGCCTTGCAGGCCTTGATGATGCCGGGGCGCATGCTCACGGGATCCGGAGCCACAACGACCTTGGAGACAGGAGTAATCTCAAAGAAGTTGTAGTCATAAGAAGCAGACTCAGCATCCTCAGCGATATCTGCCGGATCACCGCTATCGGGCAGGATATAGGCGTCATACTCATAACCCCATACATCCGAGATACCATCGAGCGTACCGCTAGCGGGCATGTTAAGCGTAACAGGAGCATTACTGCCTTGAGATCCGCCAGAGAACCAATATTTCAAGTAGTCGTAGGTCAGGCCAACAAAATCCAGCCAGCAGTCAGCTGTCTTTCCTGTGGCATATTCAAAATCAGGATAGACGAACCCGCCAAGATAGAAGAAGGGAGCGAAAGTGACAACACCAGTGTCTCCATCGAAAAGACCATAGGACGGATTGGGAAGATTGAATCCATAGAAGCTGGTAATCATTATATTACCCTTTTCCGGATCGTCACTTGCCGCAACTGTGAAGGACCAATCGGCCTCATTATAGCGGGCTCCAAAATAGCTTGCGCCGGACACCAGATACTCGCCAATCACATCATCCACGGTGTAACCGAAGGAAACGCCGTAGGTATGTTCAATGGCCGCATTGGGATTGCCGTAGATGTCCTCGACGGAATTGGCGGCAATTGCAATCTGAAGCTCATCTCCACCAGAGAGGACAAGATCCGCCGGCACGGGGAGGATGAGAGTAGTGGCCGACATTGCACCCCATTCCGTACCGTAAGCCAAATCATAAACGGTCTCGGACTTGCGGGAACCGTTGATGTGGATGACCTTCATGGAGGCGGCGGCAGTCTTGGTGACAGTGGAAAGCGATACTCCTTCGGGAATGCTGAAGGTGTAGGCGGGAGTGCTCAGATAAGTAATCTCAGCCTCCGCATCGTCATCCACCAATTCGAAGGGAGCGGTTTCCAGACGGCCGCCAAGGCCTTCGGGTTCCCATGCACCCTCTGCATCAAGGGCCGGAGCAGAGACCAGCGCCTCGCACTCATTGCCCATGGCATCTTTGAAAGCACCGGCAGGGTAGCTGACAGTATAGCAGGCTCCGTCCGGAAGCGGATTCTCGCCGTCCAGAGTAACGGTAAATACCGCCACTGCGCCGTTTGCAACCCTGACGGCAACGTGGGCGTCACCCACCAAACCAGGATTGGTAATGGCACCACTGCTGTTAACGCGAATTCTGTTATAGGCATAGTACTTGGCAGTGGCCGGCTTGGAATCGTCATAGGAAACGCCCTCGCTGAACTGAATCCCGCACTGGCCGGGACCGAGGATCCCACCGTCCACCGGCACAGGGATACCGCTGTCGGTGGTAGTGAACTGAGCATTCATAATTTCACCGACAACACCGCTGGTGCTTGCCGTTACGGCATACACCTGGTAAACGGTATTGGGCTCCAGGTCGGAAAGATCCAGGCTGGCGGGGTTGTTTGCGTCGTACTTGGATACCACACCGGCTACGGATTCATAGGCTCCGGCATAGAGTTTGGCCGGATCGATGAGGGCCGTCTGGTCTTCATCGTTCTCATCCACGAGGATGGAGATATAGGCGGCAGGGCCTTCGGCCGTCACCGAGACGGTGGCGGCATCGTCGGCGGTCACCGTGACATTGATGGAGAGAGCCGGAATGGGATGGGCGGCCACATCGGCAGCCGGATCCACGTGGGAGTTGTCCGGGGGGACTGTCTGGCAGGAGAATGCGCAGAAAGCCACGGCAGCCAGGAGGGTCAGATATTTAAAAACATTTTTCATATTCAGTCTCCTTTATTGTTTAACAAGCGTGAACGGATCATAGCCCCAGTCACTGTTGGCTCCAACCCCTCTGATATAGCCCCACAATCCATATTCACCACTGGACCATTTTCCGGGCTCTGTTTCGGTGAGGGTAATACTGGAAACATCGTAATAGATAGCATTAGGATCGCAGGCGTAAATCATAATCGGAATACCCTGATAGGTCTTTCCGGTATCTACAGGCAGCGGAATCACAATGCTCTTTTTATCCTCGGAAACCTGACCGATGATATCCGGCGTGGTAAAGTCTCCATACCACCGCATCAGGCCATAACAGAAGTCCGGGAAATGAACCACTGTGATATCCTTCGGGTCCTTGGTAATGGTGATGGTTCCGGAACCGCCGCTCACATCGGTGATGGAATAAGAACCGAGGATGGCAGAGAGCGGATGATCTTCGTCATTGATTACAATCTCGCAGGACTTGGCAAAGCCAATCTTGACACCATTGGCACTGTCCAACTTGATAATGATGCTCTTGTCTCCGGTGTATCCGGCATCCCCATGGATGGGGGTGATATTGAGTTCGATATAGGCCGTACGGGCATCGTTATCGAAAGAGAGAACCGCACTAGGGTCCTTCAGGGAGAAGTTCGTTCCTTCTACGGCCGTGCACTTCTCGTTCTGGGCATCTACGGAATAGACCACGGTGGTCTTTACCGGGTTGACGGAGGCAATGGTGACGGGGATGCGGACGGAACCGGCATCTTCCGAAACCGAAATCTGCGCCTTGTCAAAAGCGGCAAAATTGTCTGCATCGGTCCATTGGGGAGGCTGGTTCAAGCCCCTGCAGGAGGCCGCCATCACGAGGACGGCACCTGCCAGAATAATAGTTCTATTGAGTTTCATAAAGCTTTCCTCCTTTTTATTTCTTAGAATAACCATTATTCTGTTCCAGGTTCGGGTTCACCGTGAATTCGCGGGAGGCAATGGGCATAGCCCAGCGGTAGTCGCCTGCAGGAATCTCGGTGGGAACGGCGCCGGAAATGTCCGTGCGCTGCATCGGACGGCCAGTGCGGCCCAGGTCGAACCACAGGTGACCTTCCCAGGCCAGTTCCTTAGCCCTTTCCAGATACACGTTGGCGAGCGTAGCGCTGAGCGGAGTTGCACCGCGGTTATCGGCGATCTTCTTGAGGTCGTCGGCCGCACTGGCACCCGTCACGGACGCGCCGTTCAGGATGGCCTCTGCGCGGTTCAGGTACATTTCGCTCAAGCGAAGGACAATAATGTTCGAGGCATCGATCTTGGCAAGGCCCTTACCGAAGTATTTCATCGTAAAGAGGGCGTTGCCTTTATCGTCCGGAGCGACCAGCGTCTTGCGGGCGTCGCCGTCCTCGTAAAGGTTCAGCAGGTCTGCGGAAGCACCGCAGTCTCCGTAACCTTTATAGCAGGTGAGACCCCAGACGTTCTCGTTGCCGGTACCATAGCTCTGGGTGGTATTGGCGAACACCTCGAAGATGACCTCACCCTTGGCGCGGGTCTTCTCCGTCCAGACGCACTTGTCGCCGAAGGCAACCTGGTCCTTGCTCCACATGGAGAACTTTCCGGATTCGATGACCTTGGTGGCATAGTCGGCGGCCTTCTGCCAGTTCTGGCTGTACAGATAGACGCGGCTCAGGAGGGCCTGGATGACTTCCAGGGTAACCTTGGAGTAGGCATCCTCACCGCCATCGCGAACGTAGTTGGGGTCAATGATTTGCTCAGCCTCCAGGAGGTCCTTGATGATGAGTTCGTAGGTTTTGTCCATGGTCTCACGGATGGGTTTGGCCTCGGGGTCGGACACCGTGATGTAGGGGACACCCAGGTTATCCGGCGACTTGGTAGCGGCGTGAGCATAGGAATAAGGCATCGCATACGTACGGACCAGGTCAAAATGAGAGAAGGCGCGCAGGAACAGGCATTCGGCCTTCAGATTATTCTTTACCTGCTCGTTCCCCGGCACATTGCCCAAGTTGTTGATCACGGAATTGCAGCAGAGGATAACATAGTAGGCCTGACCCCACAGAGCCTTGGTGCTGTTGGGGGTATAGTGCACCAGATAGTTCTCCGTATAACGGCCGCTGCTGTACTGGGGGAAGTTGATCCAGCGCTTGCCGTTTCCGGTCTGCATTTCGTTGGAGAGGATGAAGTCTGCGCCATACCAGTTGGTGCTGGCCAGAGGAGCATAGGCTCCGGCGGTAGCGGCGTCCAGACCCTCAATGGTAGAAAGGGTGAGGACATCGCTCTGCTGCAATCTGGGGGACTTCTCCAGGAAGTCTTTTCCGCAGCTCACCAGGGTGAGGGCGGCAGCAAAAGCTATGAGAATATTCTTTTTCATACTCATTTCCATTTTAGAAAGTAATCTCGATACCGCCCACGAAGGACTTGGTGAGAGGATAGGCGCCGGCGGTGTTACCCGTTGTGCCATGTTCGGGATCCCAGATGTTCACGTTGTTGAAGCAGTAGAGGTTGAGGCCGCTCACATAGACTTTCACACTGTTCATATAGGCCTTCTTGGTCCACTTCTCGGGAAGCGTGTAGGAGAGGGTGATATCCTTGAAACGGAGGAAGCTGGCGTCCTGCAGCCAACGGTCGCTGTAACGGTCGTTGGAGCTGGAGGTGTTGCCTGCAACGGGTTTGGGGTTGCAACCGGTGTCGCCGGGTTTCTTCCAGTAATTAAGCGCGCTGGCCATCTGGTTCATCGTGAGGTCCATACCGTCGTTGTGGAGATAATAGTACTCGTTGAGGAGCTGAATCTGCTGACCGGCCTTGAACTCGAAGAAGGCGCTCAGGGCCAGGCCCTTCCACTGGAAGGAGGTGTTGAAACCGCCGGTGAGCTTGGGTTCCGGGGAACCGGCATAGTAGCGGCGGGCGTTCTGGAACTTGTTGGAGAGTGAACCGTCCTCCGTTACCCATAGGGCTTCACCGTTGGAGGGATTCACGCCATAGTAGTCGTACAGATAATAGGTGTACATGCTCTTGCCAACGACCTGGCGGACCGTGGTTCCCAGGAACTCGTCTCCGCCCAGATCCAGGATGGTGGTCTTGTTGTGGGCGAGGTTGCCGCCGATGGACCAGAGCATATCCGGCTTGGAGATGATGTCGTAGTTGAGCTGAACCTCGACACCGGTATTCTTCAGGGAACCTACATTGGTAAAGATGGTGGAGAAACCGGAGGTCTGGGGAATCTGCTTGGTAAGGAGCAGGTCCACAGTCTTACGGTTGTAAACATCGATGCTACCGTTGAGGCGATTCTTGAAGAAGGCGAAATCCAGACCGCCGTTCCAGGTCTTGTTGCGCTCCCAGGAGAGACGGCGGTTTTCAATCTGGGACGGCAGATAACCGTTGATGCCGTTATAGATGCCGGAACCGTAAAGACCGTAGGCACGATAGGGGCTGATACCGTTGTTACCGTTCACACCGTAGCTGATACGGATCTTGAGGAGATCCAGCCATTTGATTCCCTTCATGAACTGCTCGTTGGTGGCGTTCCAGGAAGCGGAAACGGAACCGAAGGTACCCCATCTGTTGTCTGCGCCGAACAGGGAAGAACCATCTGCACGGATGTTCGCCTGAACGAAGTAGCGGTTGTCGTAGTTGTAATCTGCAATACCGAAGAACGAGAGCATGGACTCTGCGGATTCCTTGTACTGGATTTGCGTCGTCTCCTGATTCACCGAATCAAGGAAGAACGGCATGCTGTCATCCACGCGGGGTGAATACATCAGGTGCTGTGCAGAATCATAGGTAGTGGCTTCCTGACCTACGATGGCGTGTACATTGTGATAGCCGCCGAAGATGTTTCCGTAGGTAATGGTGTTGGAAGTAGTGAGCTGGATAATTTCCCGCTTCTGCTCTTCCAGCTGATAGGCATAGGCCTCTTCATGGGCATCAGGGCTGTAATATATACGGGCGCTGATAAAGAAGGTCTCGATGGAATTCTTGGTTTCGATATCCAGATGCTTGATGGGAGACCAACGCAGGTTCACGATACCGTTGATGTGCCAGTTCGTATCGTATTTATCATCGTAGATAGCCGAGGCGCGCGGGTTTTCACCGGAATTCACGTTAGGATTGAAGGTAAAATTACCGTTTTCATCCTTGGTGGGCTCCCACGGAATCCAGGTCTGGCCGGCGAACAGGGGGTTCGCATACTGCAGGCCCTGCATGGGAACGTCCGCGCTCTTGGTATAGGCCATATTGAGGCGTACACCCATCTCGAGGTTCTCCAACAGTTTATAGGAAGTGTTCACACGACCCTGGAGTTTCTGGAAATCCACACCATAGAACACACCCTCGCTCTTCTGATAGGAGAAGGAGGAATAGAATTTGGAGCGGGAACTACCGGCGCGGGCGCTGAGTTCATACTCCTGGATAGTTCCAATGCGGGTGAAGTCTTCCAGCGCATTGTAGATGGGTCCGTTCAGGATGGACCAGGGACGATAGTAATCGCCGCTGGGGTCGTCCGGATCCAGACCGGCATTGGTGATGGCGTCACGCTGCCAGGTGAGGAGTTCCTTGGCATTCATCATGCGGTAGCCGCTGTCGTTCTTGAGCCAGTTGGCACCGTATTTGGCCCGGGCCGTAAAGGCGGCCTGACCTTCCTTACCGCTCTTGGTGGTGACCAGGATAACGCCGTTCGCAGCACGGGAACCGTAGGCGGCGGCAGCAGCGGCATCCTTAAGGACGGTGATGGACTCGATGTCGTTCGGGTTCAGGGAGGTGAGGGCGCTGGAGGTGTTGTCGTTACCTTCCATGTTCATGGGACCGGAGATTACCGGAATACCGTCGATCACCCACAGCGGAGCATTGGCGGCATTGATGGAACCATTACCACGGATGCGGATGTAGTTGTTGGCACCCGGAGCACCGTTGTTGGTGGAAATGGACACACCGGCCAGTTTACCCTGCAGGATACCTTCCACGGATGTAACCGGGGCCGAAGCCAGGGTTTCACCCTTCACGGCAGAGACGGAACCGGTGAGCGCTTCGCGCTTGGCGGTACCGTAGGCCACCACAACCACATCATCCAGGATCTCGGAGTCCTCTTCCAGGATGAAGTTGATGGTCTTCCGTCCGTTAATGGCGACCACCTGCTCTTTGTAGCCGATGATGGAAACTACCAGCGACCCGTTGGAAGGAGCCGACAGGGAATAGTTTCCCTCAAAGTCCGTGCTGGCACCTTGAGTGGTTCCCTGCACGAAGACAGCTGCTCCCTGGAGCGGGTTTCCACCCTGGTCCAGAACAGAACCGCTAATCTTGATGTTGTTCTGAGCCATGGCCAGAACACATCCGAAAAGCACTGCAGCAGCCGAGAGAATGAGCTTAATTTTCTTCATAAGCTGACAGAATTAGTTAAACATAAAATATTGATACTTAGTTAGTTTCGGCATCAAATACACTTACTTCCGCCCTGCAAAAAGGACAGTTACCGGGGCAAAAATGCAAATAAAAAATGAAAATTGCAAGTCGGAAAATTCAGCGTTTTGTGCGATATAATAAGGGTTTTAGGGTTTTAAACAGGTTTTTTAACAGTATTTTCCACAAAGTTAGTTATAATTTATCACAATCGTAAATATTTCTCTTTTAATTTATTATTTAAAAAATTTTTTAATATCTTCCATTCTTTTTTTCTATGGCACCTTTTTTATTATATTTGCACCGATAAAGTGAAATGTCATGAAAAAAGCAATGCTTCTGGGAGCCGTTCTGTTTACGGCCATAACTATTGGAAAAGCACAGTCTTACACCCCTACTACCACCTGGCCCTACTATTACAGGGACTTTGAACAGGGTACGCTCAAGACTTCCGCTTTGGAAGAAGGGAAAGAAGGCCTGTACAACATCAGCTACCGGGATAAAAGACTCCATTTCATTGAGGGAGAGTTTGTCCGCACCACCCTCCTGCCGGATTTTGCCGCCGTACAGATTGGAAACGACGTTTTCCAAAGCGTGAACGGTTTTATGCTGAAAGTACTGGGTAAATCGGAAAAATGCCTGATTGTGGAAGACAGTGACATCGATTATGTGGCCCTGAACAACACGGGCGGTGCCTACGGTTCCTCCTCCACCACCATCGGCACCATGGCCCTCAGTTCGGCCGAAGGAATCGGCGCTACCAACTCCAGCAACAATATCAACCACATGGAGCTGAAACTTTCCAAAGAAAACGGAAAACAGCTGCCTCTCATCGTAAAGAAATACATCGTAGTGAAAGGAATGCGTATTTATGCCACCAAACGGGATTTCCTGGATGTCCCCGGGCTGGACCGCGACAAGGCAAAAGCCTTCCTGAAACAGAATAAAATCAAGTGGAATAACGTACAGAGTCTCCTTCTGGCAGGAGATTTCTTAGCCGACGAACTGCAATAACATGAAAAAAGCCTTTGTATTATTAATAGGTATCACCTGCCTGGCGGCCTGTGTGAGACAGGAACCGGTGCAGGAACCCGAGCCGGAGCAGGCCGTGGCGCTCACCCAAGAGGAAAAGGACGCTGCGTCCTTCGTTCCCGGGGTAGCCTACATCAAACTCTCCTCCGACTGCGACGGACACGAAATCCAGGCCCTGAAGCAGATGCTGGCCGGTTTTCCAGTAAAATCGGCCAAAAGACTATTCCCCGATGCCGGCGAATTCGAAGAACGCACGCGCAGGGAAGGCCTGCATCTGTGGTATGTGGTGGAGTATGACGACAAAGAGATTCCAGCCACCAAGGCGGCTGTCCATTTCGACGGTTTCAAAGACGTGGAAATCTTCGAACGTCCCCGGCGCGTAAAAAGCGACGCCCTTCCCTTCAACGACCCCAGACTCGCCGACCAATGGCATTATATCAACGGGACCTATCCCGGGGTTGATATTAATGTAAATGAGGTATGGGAAAACTATACTACGGGAAACAGCAACGTGATTGTCTCCGTGGTGGACGGCGGCGTGGACCTGGAGCACGAAGACCTGGCCGCCAACTGCCTTCCGGGAGGTGCCAACGGCAGTAAAAACTTTACCAACGATACCTATGTAATCACCCCGGACAGGCATGGAACCCACGTAGCGGGCACCATTGCCGCCGTCAACAACAATGGAAAAGGGGTGAGCGGTATCGCCGGTGGTAATGCCAAAAAGAATATCGGCGGCGTAAAGATCATGTCCTGCCAGATTTTCGGCGACCAGGGAGGTAATTCACCCGCCGCCATCAAATGGGGAGCGGACCACGGCGCCGTCATCAGCCAGAACAGCTGGGGATACGTCTATGACCTGGATAATAATGGAGTCATCGATTCCGAAGAACGGGCCAGAGGTGAAAATATTTCAATCAGCGGGGCCGAAAAAGCGGCTATCGATTACTTTATCAAGTACGCAGGTTGCGACAACAGCGGAAACCAGCTTGCCACTTCCCCGATGAAAGGCGGTGTGGTCATCTTTGCCGCCGGAAACGACACCCTTCCCTTCGGCAGTCCGGCCGATTACGAGGGTTGTATTGCAGTGGGCGCCATGGATAACAGCGGCTACAGGGCCTCGTTCTCCAATTACGGAGACTGGGTGGATATTGCCGCCCCTGGCATTTCCATCATGAGCACCTATGAAGGTAATAGCTATGGCCGGCTGCAGGGAACCTCGATGGCCTGTCCGCACGTGAGCGGCGTGGCGGCGCTGGTGGTTTCCTACTACGGCGGCCCCGGTTTCACCGCCGACATGCTGAAAACCCGGCTGCTCAACGGAGCCAATCCTAGCATTATTCCCAAATCGGCCGAGATAGGCCCGCTGGTAGATGCCCTGGGTGCCATGACTTACGGCAGTGGAGACCCGCCCGCAGTAGTTTCCTCCTACACGGTTACCCCCGTTTCCAACAGCCTGGAATTAAGTTGGAAAGTCACCGGTAATTCCAGGAACCTGCCGGCCACGGGCTATGTGCTCTATGCCAGTAAGAATTCCCTGGCCGGTCTGGATCCCGCCCAGCCCGGGGAAGATGTCCAAATTGCCGTTATTCCGGTAGAGAACAAGAAAGTGGGAGAAACGATGACCGCCCGCATTAAAGGGCTGGATTTCGAAACCCGTTACAATGTAACACTGGCCGGTTACGATTATTCGCGCAACTTCAGCGCGGTTTCTGCGATTAAATCCGCCACTACGCAGCAGAATAACCCGCCTATCATCACCACCACCTATACCGGAGACTATAAGGTAAAGGCCCATGAGACGCTGAACGTCATCTATTCGGCTTCAGATCCCGACGGACACGATTTAACCATCACCTTCGGGGCAGGAAGCCTGGCGGAATCCTGGTCCATGGGAGCCGTAACAGACAATTACACCCTCACCGTTGTAGGAAGCGACGCCGATCCAGGTACGTATGACACCTTCATCCAGGCCACGGATTCCTATGGTCTTTCCTATACGCTGCCCATCCGGTACACCCTGCTCGAAAACCATGCGCCGGAGATTGTCAAACCCATCCAGAACATGCTGTTTAAGGAAATAGGAAGACGATTTACCCTGGATATGTCGGAATACATCCAGGACCCCGACGGGGAAATCCTCCGCTACAGCATCAATATCGGAAACCGGAGCGTGGTGAACCTGAACCAGGCCGAGAACATCCTTTACTGCACCACCCTGGGCTATGGACTCTCGGATGTCACCCTCACCGGGGCCGATGCAAAAGGGCTCAAAACTACCCTGTCCTTCAAGGTACTGGTCTCGGAAGGCACCCAGCCTTTCAAGGCCTATCCCAACCCGGTGATCAATAACCTGAACATCACCATTGAGGAACAGAATCCCGTTTCTATGGAAGTAAAAATTGTTTCCTCCACCGGACAAAAGGTCTATGAAAATACCGTCCAGGCCGGAGCCTTCGACCCTTGTCAGATAGACCTTTCCGCCTGTCCTCCGGGCCGCTATACGCTTTACATGTCCTATAACGGCAAGAGCAGCCAGGAAACCATCATTAAAAAGTAAGCGGCCATGAAAAAGACAGTATCCATTTTCCTTCTTTTCACCGCGCTCAGCCTTAGTGCCGCAGCGCAGGAAATGGGCGCCGCCATGCCCTTTGTGAGCATCGACCGCAACCCCGCCACGGCCGCCATGGCCGGGACGCAGGCTACGTCGGCCCTGTTCAATCCCGCCGCCATTCCATTCCAGGCCGGAGACGCCCTTTTCTCCTATCAGCTTTGGGCGCCCGGTAAAGAAAATCACTTCAACCTGATGGCTTCCATCCCCTTCAGCAGCCGTTTCGGCCTTTCTGTCATCGGGGCTTATCAAGCAGGAAAGCCTTACACCGTCTATACGGAAACCGGCAACGAAAAAGGAAACTTTACCCCCGCCGACCTTATGGCCGGAATCGGGCTCGGTTTTGCCTTCACGGATTTCCTTTCCCTGGGCGTCAAGGCCGTGATGGCCAACCAGAAACTGGCCGATGATGCCAAATACACAGCCTTCTACGCCGATGTATTCGTACTCTTCCACAGCGCCAAGATAAACGCCAGCGCCGGGGTCAGTGCCCTGGGAACGCCCGTAAAATCCGGCGACCAGGCCTATAAACTTCCTATGGTAATCAAAGGCGGGGCAGACTACAGTCCCATAAGCGGCCTCAAACTGGCCGTGGACGCAGACTATTACCTGAACCTGGGGTTTGCGGCTTCCATAGGCGCGCAATATGCCTTTAAGGACATGGTCTTCGCCCGGGCCGGCTATCATATCGGCACAGGGAAGAGTCCGATTCCTTCCCATCTGGCACTGGGTGTCGGTTTCAAATGGAAGGGAATCCATCTGGACGTATCCTACCTCACCGCCTCCCAATATTTGGGAAATACAATCAGCGCAGGTTTGGGATACAGTTTCTAAAAGAAAAGCTCCGGACTCCGGAGCTTTTACTTTATTCGCTGAACCTTGCCTTTAGGTATTCCCTGTTCAGCCTTGCGATGTGGTCGATGGTTACGTGTTTCGGGCATTCCATCTCGCAGGCGCGGGTGTTCGTGCAGTTGCCGAAGCCCAGTTCGTCCATCTTTGCCACCATGGCGCGGGCACGGCGGGCGGCTTCGGGTTTTCCCTGCGGCAGCAGGGCCAGCGAACTCACGCGGGCGGCCACGAACAGCATCGCCGATCCATTCTTACAGGTGGCTACGCACGCGCCGCAACCCACGCAGGCAGCCGCATCCATCGAGAGTTCCGCATCGTCGTGCGGAATGAGGATGTTGTTGCCGTCCTGGGCGCTGCCGGTGCGGACGGTAATGAAACCGCCGGCCTGCAGAATCTTATCAAAGGCACCGCGGTCTACAACCAGGTCCTTTATCACCGGGAAAGCGCCGCTGCGCCAGGGTTCCACGGTAATGGTTGCGCCGGGTTTGAAGTGACGCATAAAGAGCTGACAGGTGGTCACCTGGTCGTCCGGACCGTGGGCGCGGCCGTCGATGTACAGCGAACACGCACCGCAGATACCCTCGCGGCAGTCGTGGTCGAAAGCGATGGGTTCCACCCCCTGCCGGATGAGCTGGTCGTTCAGGATATCAAGCATTTCCAGGAAGGAAGCGTCTTCCTCCACATCCGTAACGTGATAGGTTTCGAAATGGCCTTTTGCCTTGGCGTTCTTCTGACGCCATACTTTCACATTATATTCCATTAGTCTTTGTAGTTACGGGTTGCAATCTTGATGTTTTCGTACTGGAGTTCCTCCTTGTGGAGTTCGGGTTCCTTTCCTTCGCCCTTATACTCCCAAGCGGCCACGTACATAAAGTTCTTGTCGTCGCGTTTGGTCTCGCCTTCTTCCGTCTGCATTTCTTCGCGGAAGTGTCCGCCGCAGGATTCCTTGCGGTTAAGGGCGTCGCGGGCCATCAGTTCGCCAATGTCGAAGAAATCCACCAGGCGCAGAGCTTTTTCCAGTTCCTGGTTGAATTCGGCGTTGGTACCGGGCACCTTCACACTCTTCCAGAAGTCCTCGCGCAGGGCTTTGATTTCCTCGATACCCTTTTTAAGGCCTTCCTCGTTTCGGGCCATCCCCACATACTCCCACATAATGTGGCCGAGTTTCTTGTGAATGCTGTCCACCGTCTCCGTACCGTTCACGGCGAAGAGTTTCGCAATGCGCTCCTTGACGGCTTTTTCGGCCTCTGCAAATTCGGGCGCGGAGGTATCCGTCTTGGGCTCCGCAAACTTATGGGAAAGGTAGTCGCCGATGGTATAAGGCAGGATGAAGTAGCCGTCGGCCAGACCCTGCATCAGGGCCGATGCACCCAGCCGGTTGCCGCCGTGGTCGGAGAAGTTGGCTTCACCGATGGCATAGAGGCCGGGGATGGTGGTCTGGAGGTCGTAGTCCACCCAGAGACCGCCCATCGTATAGTGGATGGCGGGATAAATCATCATCGGCTCCTCCCAGGGAGAAGTGGATGTGATTTTCTCGTACATATCGAAGAGATTGCCGTAACGCTCCTGCACGCGCTGGTGCCCCAGACGCTTGATGGCGTCGGCAAAGTCCAGGAACACGGCGAGGCCGGTCTCGTTCACGCCGAAGCCTGCGTCGCAGCGCTCCTTGGCGGCGCGGGAAGCCACGTCACGCGGCACCAGGTTGCCGAAGGCGGGATAGCGGCGCTCGAGATAGTAGTCGCGGTCCTCTTCCGGAATCTGGGAAGGTTTGATTTCGTGTTTCCGGAGCTTTTCCACATCCTCCTTCTTCTTGGGTACCCAGATGCGGCCGTCGTTGCGCAGGGACTCGCTCATCAGGGTGAGTTTGCACTGCTGGTCGCCGTGCACCGGAATACAGGTGGGGTGGATCTGGGCGAAGCAGGGATTGGCGAAGAAAGCGCCTTTGCGGTAGGCCTGCATCGCCGCGCTGCCGTTGGAATTCATCGCGTTGGTGGAAAGGAAATAGGTATTTCCGTAACCGCCGGTTGCCAGCACCACGGCGTGGGCGCCGAAGCGCTCGATTTCACCGGTGACCAGGTTCCTGGCGATGATACCCTTGGCCTCTCCGTTGATAATGACCAGATCCAGCATCTCGTGACGCGGATAACTCTTCACCGTACCGGCGGCGATTTCCTTGTTCAGGGAAGCATAAGCCCCCAGGAGCAGCTGCTGGCCGGTTTGTCCGCGGGCATAGAAGGTGCGGCTCACCTGTACGCCGCCGAAGGAACGGTTCGCCAGGTAACCGCCGTATTCCCGGGCGAAAGGAACGCCCTGTGCCACGCACTGGTCGATGATGGCCGCACTCACCTCTGCCAGACGGTATACGTTGGCCTCGCGGGAACGGTAGTCACCGCCCTTGATGGTATCGTAAAACAGCCTGTAAACGGAGTCGTTGTCGTTCTGGTAGTTCTTCGCAGCGTTGATACCTCCCTGGGCCGCGATAGAATGCGCCCGGCGCGGGGAATCGCTGATGCAGAAGATTTTTACGTTGTAGCCCATCTCGCCCAGGGAGGCAGCTGCAGACGCACCGCCCAGGCCGGTTCCTACTACGATTACTTCCAGTTTCCTTTTGTTGTTCGGGGAAACGATACGGATTTCGGCTTTGCGCTTGGACCATTTATCCTTGAGCGGTCCGTCCGGAATCTTGGAAATCAGTTTTGGATCTGACATATAGATTAATTATTGGTATTTCTATCCTACAAAAATAAGAATTTTCCCTAAAATAACGAACCGTTGTCGTCCGGGTTATACTTGCGCTGCGGCAGATACTCGTCCATTCCCAGATGGTGATAGGTGAGTTCCGTCGCCACGCGGCCGCGCTGGGTGCGGATGAGGAAGCCTTCTTTAATAAGGAAGGGTTCGTACACCTCTTCCAGCGTTCCCGCATCCTCGCTCACGGAGGTGGCCAGGGTGCCTATTCCCACGGGCCCGCCCTTGAAAGTAAGGATGAGTGTCCGGAGTATCTTGTTGTCGATGGCATCCAGCCCGCGCTTGTCGATTTTGAGTTTATTGAGGGCGAAACGCGTGATTTCCAGGTTGATACGGCCGTCGCCCAGTACCTGTGCGAAGTCGCGGACGCGTTTGAGTAAAGCGTTGGCGATACGGGCCGTTCCGCGGCTCCGGAGAGCAATCTCGTAGGCCGCATCTTCGTCCACTTCCAGGTTCAGGATGCGGGCGCTGCGCAGGACGATCTTCCGCAGGTCATCCGTATCATAATACTCCAGAGCACAGTTGATGCCGAAGCGGTCCCTGAGCGGCGCCGTCAGAAGGCCGCTCCGGGTGGTCGCCCCCACCAGCGTAAAGGGATTGAGGTTGATCCTCACGGAACGCGCCCCCGGGCCCTTGTCGATCATAATGTCGATGACATAGTCCTCCATCGCCGAATAAAGGTATTCCTCCACTTCGGCCGATAGCCGATGAATTTCGTCGATAAAGAGCACGTCGCCCGTTTCCAGGGAAGTCAGGAGCCCCGCCAGGTCGCCCGGCTTGTCAAGTACGGGACCGGAAGTAACCTTCATATTCACCCCCATCTCGTTGGCGATGATATGGGCGAGGGTGGTCTTTCCCAGACCGGGAGGGCCGTGGAAGAGGACGTGGTCCAGGGCTTCGCCGCGCATCTTGGCGGCTTTAATATAAATGGACAGGTTGGAGACAATTTCCTTCTGGCCGGTAAAATCCTCCAGCTCCTGCGGGCGGATTATTCCTTCAAATTCACTATCTTTGCGGTCGATGCTTGCGTGAGGGTCGAATTCGGACATACGTCGGTAACGGCTTTCAATTCAAGTACAAATATAGTTTTTATTTTTGAATGTATTGGTTTTTATAGCTTTGTTGATAAGTTGAAAGTATTTATTAAACTCTTAAAAACCAGTATTTTACAGATAAAAATAAGTGTTGAAAAGAAGGATTTTTCCTGTTGATGGATTTTGAATAAAACGGGCGCCTTTTCCAGGCCCCGGTTATCAACAGGGATATCAACAGCTTTTCAACAGGAAAAAATGGGGAAATTGTTGATAAGTACATCCTCCTCGTCGCTCCTGCAAAAGAAACTCGAAAACAGTAGAGAAATCTTTTGCAGCGGGCTTTTTTTGTCGGCCCGCTGGGCGGTGCTGTCCCAGGTGGCTGCAGAAGGCACCCATCTGGTTATTCTTCCCACCCGCGAAGCGGCGGAATACTGTGCGGCCGATCTGTACAACCTGGTGGAGGGCGACTGCGTTTTCTACCTGCCGGAGTCGGGAAAAAGCGTCGAGCGCAGCAATTACAAGTCTTCCCTGGTAGTCCAGCGCACCGCCGCCATCGGCCGCCTTTTAAAGGCCGATGACAAGCGCCTCTTCCTGGTCACTTACCCCGAGGCGCTGGAGGAGAAGATTCCATCGGCCCAAAAACTCACGGGCGCCCTCTTCTCTATTCATAAAGGGGACGACTGTCCGCACGACAAACTACGCACACGCCTTATAGAAGAAGGTTTCGAGAAGGTGGACTTCGTATCGGCCCCCGGCCAGTTCGCCCTGCGCGGCGGCGTGGTTGACATCTTCTCCTATTCGCTGGAGCGGCCCTATCGTCTTACTTTCTTCGGCAACGAGGTGGACCGCATCCACGTTTTCGACTGCAATACCCAGCTTTCCGTGGAGGAAGTGGAGCGGGCCGATATCTATCCGGATATCGCCGCCCGGGAAACCGGGGAAGGGGAGAGCCTTCTCCATCTGCTGCCGGAGGATTCCGTCGTGTGGCTGGATTCCTCCGATATGTATAAGGAAGCGGCTTTTTTCCCTTCAGCCGTCCAATTCCGACACGTTTATCTGGATACTCCCCTGCAGAAAGGCGATGCCCCGTCCATTAAGTTCAGCATCAGCCCGCAGCCCGTTTTCAACAAGAGTTTCGAACTCCTGATCTCCGACATCCGGAGCAGGATGGAAAGCGGTTACAAGGTGTATATTTTTGGCGAGAAGGAAAGCCAGCTGGAACGTCTGCGCTCCATTATGCTGCAGGAAGAACACGCCCTACTGCCGGAGTTCGTAAAGGAAAAGAACATCCACGCGGGCTTCGTGGACGGGGAGGATAAGGTTTGCTGGTACACGGACCACGAAATCTTCGACCGCTTCCACCGCGTGCGGATGCGCCGGACGGTGGAAAAGAGCGAACAGCTCACCCTGAACGACCTGCAGGCCTTCAACCTGGGCGACTATGTGGTGCATATCGACCACGGCGTGGGCGTCTTCGGCGGTCTGGTGAAACTGAAGGACGACTACGGCCGCGTGCACGAAGTGGTGAAACTCCAGTATCAGGGCGGTGACGTGGTGTTTGTTTCCGTTCACTCCCTGCACAAGATTTCCCGTTTCCGCAGCAAGGAAGGGGAGGCCCCGCGCATCAACAAACTGGGATCCAAGACCTGGAGCAACCTGAAGGGAAGCGCCAAATCTCGTGTCAAGGATATCGCGAAGGAACTCATCCAACTCTATGCGAAACGCCGGGCGGCGAAGGGCTTCGCCTTCTCCCCGGATACCTACCTGCAGGAAGAACTGGAATCTTCCTTTATGTACGAGGATACGCCGGATCAGGAGCGCGCCACCAAGGCCGTGAAGGAGGATATGGAGGATACCTGCCCGATGGACCGCCTCGTCTGCGGCGACGTGGGTTTCGGCAAGACGGAAATCGCCATCCGGGCGGCATTCAAGGCCGTTTCGGACTCCAAACAGGTGGCCGTCCTGGTGCCCACCACCATCCTTTCCCTCCAGCATTACGAGACCTTTAAATCCCGACTGGAAGGCCTTCCCTGCACGGTGGAGTACGTGAGCCGCCTCAGGAGCGCAAAACAAATCACCGATATCAAGAAACGCCTGAAGTCCGGGCAGATCGACATCCTCATCGGCACGCACAAAATTCTGGGAGAAGGCTTCGAATTCAAGGACCTGGGCCTGCTGGTGATAGACGAGGAACAGAAGTTCGGCGTGAGCGCCAAGGAAAAGCTGCGGCAGGTGCGCCTGGCGGTGGATACCCTCACCCTCACGGCCACCCCCATTCCCCGTACGATGCAGTTCTCCCTCCTGGGTGCCCGCGACCTTTCCATCATCCAGACGCCCCCGCCCAACCGCATCCCCATCCAGACGGAGATCATCCTCTTCAACGAGGCCGAAATCAAGAGCATCATCAATTACGAACTCAACCGCGGCGGGCAGATTTTCTTCCTGCACAACAAGGTGGAGGAACTCCCGGCCATCCACGACATCCTCCATCGGCTCGTACCCGATATGAAAATCTGCGTGGCGCACGGCCAGATGTCCTCCCGCGACCTGGAAGACCGGATGCTCTCCTTTATGCGCGGGGATTACGACCTCCTGCTCTGCACCACCATCATCGAGAACGGGCTGGACATCCCGAACGCCAACACCATCATCGTGAACCAGGCGCAGAACATCGGCCTGAGCGACCTCCATCAGCTGCGGGGCCGGGTGGGCCGATCGAACCGCAAAGCCTTCTGCTACCTCATCGTCCCGCCGCTGATTTCCCTGACGGACGACGCCAGGCGGCGCCTCAGGGCCATCGAGGAGTTCTCGGACCTTGGCAGCGGCTTCAACATCGCGATGCAGGACCTGGACATCCGCGGCGCGGGGAACCTCCTCGGGGCCGAACAGAGCGGCTTCATTACCGATATGGGCTACGAGACTTATCAGAAAATCCTCTCCGAAGCGATGGAAGAGCTGGGCGTGGAAACCGGCATCCAGGTGCGGAGGAATGGGGAAAAGTTCGTGGACGACTGCACCATCGAGACAGACCGGCCGGCCCTCATCCCGGACGAATACATCGACATTACGGCCGAAAAGATCCGCATCTACAAGATGCTGGACGCCCAGACCGACGAGAAGGAAGTGGACCGTATCGGCCGGCAGATCGAAGACCGCTTCGGGCCCCTCCCTGACGAGGTGAAGAACCTGCTCAATGTGGTGAAAATCAGAAATTTGGGTACCGTCCTGGGCTTTGAGAGAATCATCATCAAGAACGGGATGCAGATTATGTTCTTCGTGAGCAATCCGATGTCGGCCTACTATAAGTCCAAAACATTCGAACAGGTGCTGGGCCGCGTGAACGAGAACCCGGGCCAGTACAAATTCAATCAGGAAGGCGGGCGCCTTCGCACCGTTTCCCGGGGCGTGGATACCCTGGACAAGGCCCTCCGGATTTTGAAAAATCTGCAATAATCCGTACTTTTGCAAGCTATGTCCAACTTGGTGATAGAAATAGGAAACACCGCGCTGAAGGCCGCCTGGTCGGAGTCCACCACCCTGGGCAAGACCTTCCGCTACCAGGGGGAGAAGTATCTGGACTTCATCCTCTCGCTCACCCGGCGGGAAAAGCCCGTGGTGATGGCGGTGTCTTCCGTCTTCCCGCTTTCGGAGGCCGATATGGAAGCGCTGCGCGCCGAATGCACGCGGCTGCTGGTGCTGGATGCGAACCACCGGGAGGCGCTGCTCTCCCACGGCCTGCCCTCCCATCTGTCCTACGACCGTGCGGCGGCCATCCTGGCGGCCCGTTACCTGTTCAAGGGCCGGGGCTGCACCATCGTAGACTTCGGCACCACCCTTTCGGTGGATTTCACGGATGCGGACGGCGCCTATCTGGGCGGCAACATCTCCCTGGGCTTCCGCACCCGCTTCAAGGCCCTCAGCCGCTATTCCCGTTCGCTTCCCCTGGTGGAAATCCCCGAGAATCCGGCCGAAACCGGCCTTTCGGAAGTGTCCTCCATCGAAAGCGGGGTGGTCTCAGGCATTATATTTGAAATCGAAGGCTACCTGCGCGCCCACCCGGATAATATTACGGTATTTACCGGCGGAGACGCGAATTATTTTGCAAAACGGATGAAAAGTTCCATCTTTGCAATTTGCAATCTGGTCTTAATGGGCCTGACGTTAATGGCAGACGAATATGTTCGGAAAGATTAAAAGGATATATACCCTGGCGGCTGCGGCGCTGCTGCTCTCCGTTCCGTGCGCCTTTGCGCAGACGGACGGCACCTACGGCGGCTATTCCCCCTATTCGGTTTTCGGAGTGGGACAGCTGCACCAGAGCGGCACGGCCTGGAACCGCGGAATGGGGGGCGTGGGCATCGCCGCGCGCAACAACCGTTTCGTGAACGTCCTCAACCCGGCTGCCGTCACCGCCCGCGACTCCCTGTCCTTTATGTCGGACTTCGGCCTTACCGGCCGGATGTCCCTCTATGCCGACGGTGGCAAAAAGGGTGTGAAAACCCTCTTCAACATCGACGATTTCGTGATTTCCTTCCCGATGTGGCGTCATACGGCCTTTATGGCGGGGGTTCGTCCCGTGAGTGACGTGGGGTATCTGATCACCTCTTCCACCATCGATCCGGACAGCGGAAAACAGACTTTCACCTCCTACGGCAACGGCGGCGTCTACCAACTCTTCGCCGGAGCGGGCGTCACCCTTTGGAAACGGCTCTCGCTGGGCGCCCAGTTCAACTACCACTTCGGCAACATCGTCAAGACAGCCTCCACTTCCTATGAGGAAACCTCCTACCGCGACTTCCTGTCCGGGGACTCCCTGCGGGTGAGCAGCGCGGGCGTCAAGTTCGGCCTGCAGTATGCACAGAAACTCGCCGGGAAGCACGCCCTCACCCTGGGCGCCACTTACCAGCTCTCTTCCAGACTGAACGGCCAGAGCGTCCATTATACGGAAAAGGGTTCCTATGACCGCGAACGCGAGGCCCTCGACCTGCGGGAGCAGGACCTGCACCTGGGCAGTGAGTTGGGCGTGGGCCTGTCCTACACCATCGGGGATAAGTTTTTTGCCGAATTCGACTACACCCGCACGGACTGGAGCAAGAGCGGCCTGGAACGGGTGAAAGGTTTTTCCAGCAACGGAGAACTGCCGTTTGCGCCCGCCGTGGGCCAGAGTTTCCGCGTGGGTGCGGAATACACCCCCAACCGTTCGGACATCCGTTACTTCCTGCGCCGGTGCACCTACAGGGCTGGAGCCTATTACGAACAGTCCTATTATACGGTGGGCGGTTCACAGATCAATTCGGCGGGCATCACCCTCGGAATGACCCTTCCCGTTTTCCGCTGGTACAACGGCATCAGCATAGGGCTGGAACTGGGACGGAAAGGCCTTGGAGGGGCTCCCGTCAAGGAAAATTACTTCGGTTTCAACCTGGGATTCAACGTGTTCGACATCTGGTTCCAGAAGCGCGCCTACGATTAGTGGTACGGAAATTGAAAAAATGAGAAAAGAAAAATAGTGAAGTTATGAAAAAGTTAGGTATTCTCCTTATGGCAGCAGCTGCCCTCCTTACGGTCAGCGCCAGGCAGGCAATCGCCCAGGACGGCGACTGCAACGTGTATGCCTCCTACTATCAGGAGCACTACAAGAACAAGAACTATGAGGCCGCCCTCCCCAACTGGCGGCAGGCCTATGCGCTGTGCGCGAAGAACTACAAGCAGAACATCTACGTGCACGGGGCCAAGCTGATGAACGACGAGATCAAGAAGAACATAAAGGCCAAGAACTTCGACCTTGCCCGCGCCCAGTACGACACCCTGCTCACCCTTCTGGATGAGCGCCTGGCCTATTATCCTACGGCCAAAAAGGGCGGCGTGATCGTTGAAAACAAGGTGGAGGTCCTCAACAACAAGGGCTTCTACGTGATGAACTACATCTCGCTGAACGGGGACAACCAGAAGTATCTCTACGATATGCTCATCCCCATCATCGACGCCCTCGGGAACCAGACCTCCCCGAAGATTATGGTGAACGCCTTCTCGGCCGCCGTGGCCCTGTATCGCGAGAACCAGCTGAGCGCCGACGAAGTGATTGGTCTCTACGACAAAGTGTCGGAGAACATCGACAACTATGTGTGCAAGAACGAGGCGGAGGAAGATGAGAAGGCCGGCACCAAGAAGACCGTCGAATCCCTGTTCGCGGACAGCAAGGTGGCTTCCTGCGAGAACCTGCTCGCCATCTTCGGCCCCCGCTATGAGGCCGATCCGGAGAACCTGCAGCTGGTCTCCAACATCGTCCGCCTGATGAACGCGGCCGAGGACTGCGCCTCCAACGAGCTTTATTTCAAGGCCGTGAATTCGATGCACAAGCTGGATCCTTCCTACCGCAGCGCCTTCGCTCTGTACCGCCTGAACGCGGCCCGCGGCAATGCGGCCGATGCAGCCTCCTTCCTGCAGCAGGCCATCGACTCCGACGAGTCGGACGAAGCGCAGGACGCCCAGTACTATTATGAAATGGCCGCCTTCTGCTACAAGAACGGTATGCGCGGAAAGGCCTCCGATGCCGCCCGCAAGGCCATCGACCTGGATCACGGTTTCGCCGGCAAGGCCTACCTTATCCTCGGCAACCTCTGGGCTTCGGCTCCCTGCGGCGACATCGTCGGGAAGTGGGCCCGCTACTGGGTGGCGACGGACTACTACCAGAAGGCCCGCAACACGGATCCTTCCGTGGCCGCAGACGCTTCTTCCAGCATCGGCAACGTGTCCCGCTACTATCCGGAAGCCTCCGAGGCCTTTATGTACGACCTCACCCGGGGCCAGAGCTACACGGTTTCCTGCGGCGGTATGACCGCCACCACCACCGTCCGCGTTCAGTAAGCAGTGACCCTCAGAAGCATATTTTCGACGACGGCAAGCGCCCTGGCGCTTGCTTTCGTCGTCTATGCGTGCAAAGGGCACCTTTCGGAAGCGGAGAAACTGGACCTGGCCCAGACGCCGCTCCAGACGGTGGACAGTATGTTCTTCGTCCAGTCGGAGAACGGCGTGCTGAAAATGCGCGTGGAGGCCCCCAGGATGGAATCCTACGAGCATGACACCCTCTCCTATGACCTGTTTCCCAAGGGCATCCATGTGTATGCCTACGCAGAGGACGGCTCCCTGGAGACCACCATCGTCGCCCGGCAGGCCCGCCACGACAAATACCCCCGCCGCATCAAGGACGAACGCTGGTCGGCCTACGGAGACGTGCTGGTGACCAACATCCTGAAACGGGAAACGATGGAAACCGACACCCTGTACTGGGACAGCGACAAGCGGGAAATCTGGACGGACTGTTACATTAAGCTCTCCGCCCCGTCCGGCTATATGCAGGGCGTGGGGATGCGCTCGGACGAGATGGCCCGCAACGCCATCCTCCTGAATCCCTTCGACAACGAATTCCTTCTGGAAAGCGATTCCACCAGGGTTGTCATCGACACGGTGAACTTTATCGGCCCGCTTCCAAAAAAATAGTGCGGTTTTCAAAGAAAATCCGTATCTTTGCATCCCTTATGCGAAAAACTAAAAATTAAGATACGAAATGGCAGCTCTCGAGACCATCAGAACTAAATTCGGCATTGGTGCATCGCTCATCATTGCCTTCGGTCTGTTACTGTTCCTTGTGGACCCCTCGGACATCATCAACACCATCCAGGCGTCCTCCACGAAGTATGACGTGGGTAAAATCAACGGCAAACGCATCACCTATACGGACTTCGAGCAGAAGGTGAAGGAATTCTCCGACGTGCGGGAAATGCTCACGGGCTCTTCCGCCTCCGGTGAGGAAGCCCAGCGCCAGACCCGCGAAAGCGCCTGGCAGGAGCTGGTGAACGAACACCTCATCCTCCCCACCATCGAAAAGGCAGGCGTACGCGTTGGCCAGCAGGAGCAGATTGACCTCTTTGTGGGTGACAACATCTCCCCCGTGCTCCTTTCCATGGGCATTTTCAACGACGAGAACGGAGAATTCTCCGCCAACGCCGTACGTGAATTCCTGGAGAATACCGGGGCCGATCAAAGCGGCCGCAGCGCGCTCCTGCGCAACTACCTGCAGAACGCCGTCCGTTCCACCCGCTTCAACGAGAAGTACTACGCGCTCTTCAACGCCAGCGCTTTTGTGAACTCCCTGGAGTCCCAGCGCGCCATCGCGGAGAACAACACCACCGCCAGCGTGGACTTCGTAATGTCTCCCAACACCTATTATCCCCAGGATTCCACCGTGGTGGTGACGCCTGCGGAAATCAAAAAGTACTATAAGGAGCACAAGGAAGGCTTCAAGCAGGATGCCGCCCGCGACATCGAGTACGTGGTCTACGAAGTCACTCCTTCCGCGGAGGACATCTCCGCTCAGAACGACGAGTTCGCCACCCTGTACGAAGAGTTTGCATCGGCCGAAAACGTGCGTGCCTTCCTGCAGCGCAACAGCGACCGCCAGTGGAGCGATACCTGGTACAAGGAGGGCGACCTCCGCAGCGTGAACCGCGACATCGAAAGCTGGGTATCGGCCAACAAGAGCGGCGTTTCCCCGGTCTGCACCTCCGGCGAGAACTTCTATGCCGCCCGCATTATGGAATGCGCCAACGTGCCGGATTCCGTGTATGTGCGCCACATCCTCCTGCAGGGAGCCGACGCCCGTCATCTGGCGGACAGCCTGCTGCCCACCCTGAAGCGGAATTCCTTCGCGGCCCTCGCCACCCTCTATTCGGTGGATAAGGGCAACGCCGACGGCGGCGAGCAGGGCAACATCGGCTGGATGAGCCAGCGTGCGATGATCCCTGGCTTCGAGCCCGTGATGTCGGCCAAGATCGGCCAGCCTTTCATCCTCACCACCCAGTATGGCACCCATATCGTGGAGGTGACCAAGGCCACCAAGCCCATTGCCAAGAAGAAGGTTGCCATCTTCGAGAAGGCCGCCATCCCCAGCAAGGAGACCTACTCCGCCGTGTACAACAAGGCCAACCTCCTGGCCGTGAAAGCCGCCGGCAAGTACGACAACTACAAGGCCGCCTGCGACAGCACCGGCGCCTACAGCCGCCCGCTCACCATCAATGAGGGAACCGACACCTACGGCTCCATCGGCCACGCCAAGGAAGTGACCCGCTGGGCCTTCGACAACAAGCCCGGCAAGGCTTCCGGCATCATCACCGTGGACAACAACTACTTCTTCATCGTCGCCGTCAAGGACGCCAAGAAGGAAGGTTATACTCCGCTGGCCGATGTCTCCGAAGGCATCCGCAGCCAGCTCTACCGCCAGAAGTACAGCCAGGCCCGCAAGGACCAGGTGGCCTCCGACATCGAAGGCCTGAACACCCTGGAGGAGATTGCCGAGAAACTCGGCACCACCGTCTCCAACCTCACGGACGTATCCTTCTCCACCAATTCCGCTCCGTCCACCGAGCCCGCTTTCGTGGGTGCCGTGGCCGCCGCCAAGGAAGGGGAGATCACGGGTCCCGTGGCCGGCATTATGGGCACCTATGTGTTCAAGGTGAACGATCGCGAGACGGGCGCCTTCTACACGGAGGACGACGCCAAGAAGGCCCAGGATATGATCGAAACCTATCACGAGCAGATGCTCCTGCCCCTGATGATGGAGAACACCGTCAAGGACAACAGGGCTCGGTTCTATTAATGGATTATGTCGCTTAAGTGTGGTATCGTAGGCTTGCCGAATGTCGGCAAGTCTACTTTGTTTAACTGCGTCAGCTCCGGGAAAGCCCAGAGCGCGAACTTCCCGTTCTGCACCATCGAGCCCAACGTGGGCTCCACCAATGTTCCGGACAAACGCCTGGAAGTGCTCACGGAGATCTGCCAGCCCAAACGCACCATCCCCGCCACGGTGGAGATCGTGGACATCGCCGGCCTGGTGAAGGGCGCGTCCAAGGGAGAAGGCCTGGGGAACCAGTTCCTCGCCAACATCCGTGAATGCGACGCCATCCTGCACGTGCTGCGCTGCTTCGACGACGGCAACATCATGCACGTGGACGGCTCCGTGGATCCCGTGCGGGACAAGGAAGTGGTGGACACCGAGCTCCAGATCAAGGACCTGGAGACGGTGGAAAACCGCATCAAAAAGGTGGAGAAAATGGCCACCACGGGCGGGAATAAAGAAGCGAAGAAACTGCTGGGCGTGCTGCTGAAGTACCGCGAGGCGCTGCTGCAGGGCCGCTCCTGCCGCAGCGTTTCTTTGGAGAACGCGGAAGAGGAGCAGATGGCCCACGACCTGTTCCTCCTAACCAACAAGCCGGTGCTCTACGTCTGCAACGTGGACGAGGCTTCGGCCGCGACGGGAAACGCCTACGTGGAGGCCGTGAAGGCCGCCGTGGCTTCTGAGGCCGCCGAAATTCTGGTGCTCGCAGCCGCCTCGGAGGCCGAAATCGCCTCATTCGACAGCTACGAGGACCGTCAGATGTTCCTGGAGGAGATGGGGCTCTCCGAAAGCGGCGTCGTGCGCCTCATCCAGAGCGCGTACAAGCTGCTGGGTCTGCGCACCTTCTTCACCGCCGGGGCCGATGAATGCCGCGCCTGGACCATCGTGGCGGGGGACAAGGCTCCCCGCGCCGCGGGCGTCATCCACACGGATTTCGAGCGGGGTTTTATCCGGGCGGAGGTGATCAAGTACGAGGATTTCGTGCAGTACCGCACCGAAGCCGCCGTGCGCGCCGCCGGCAAGATGGCTATTGAGGGGAAAGATTACGTCGTACAAGACGGCGACATCATGCACTTCCTGTTTAACGTATAAACAAAAAGTGCACATATAACTGATGGGGACTCTGCCCCCATAACGTTCCCTGGGGCCTCCGGCCCTTTTTTCAACATTATTCTTCGCAGTTACATCAATTAAAGCACGGAATCGTGTTCTGGTGACGAAAAGCGTGCTTTAGTGGGTGTAAAAGAGGGCGCTAAAGCACGGTGACTGGGGGTAGGAGGCCGAAAGTGTGCTTTAATCTTTAGCGGAAAAACTGTTCGATCCAGTCCTTATCCACCCGCGCGAAGCCTTCCGCCGGGCGGACGGACGGATTGCGCTGGAGGATGCCGCGGGCGTCTTCATAGACATTAAATCCAACGTTGATCAGTTGCATCTGCCCGTTCAGGGGGAAGGCGAATACCATCTCGTGATCCGCCCCGTCCAGCCTCATAAACTTGAGCGCGGCCCCGGCCGCCTCCGGGTTTTTGGCTTCGAGTTCCCGCCGCGTGACCCATTTGACCATTTCCAGGATGGTGTCTTCCAGGCCGGCGTCGTGAATGTTTACTTTCTCCACCAGTTCGCCCACTTCGCGCACCAGGCGCAGGGTGTAGCCTTCCAGCTCCTTCACGGCATCGGCCACCTGTGCGGGCGGCTCGGCCTCTCCGGGCAGCAGCCACACCATCAGGCGGGCATCCGGGTCGTGATACAGCGTCTGGTACACCGCCAGGTTGCGCCGGCCGCAGTAGGGGCACTCCCATACGAATAAAGAGCCGTCCTTGACCCGGGCTTTCAGTTCCGGATCAAGGGCGACGTTGATGCTTTCCCGAACCTCGATGTCCGTGGTCCGGTGACAGTTGTTACAGAGCGCGGGCTCCATCGCTGATGACTACGTCGTACACCTTGGGGGCGTGGCCGAATTCGGCCTCGAAGCCCTTCCTGGCGGCGGCGATGAATGCGTCGTAGAGCTCGTCCTTCACCAGGTTGATGGTGCAGCCGCCGAAGCCGCCGCCCATCACGCGGGAGCCGGTGACGTCCATCTTCCGGGCCAGTTTGTTCAGCCAGTCCAGTTCCGGGCAGGACACCTCGTAGAGGCGGCTGAGGCCGAAGTGGGTCTGGTACATCATCTCGCCCACGGTCTCGTAGTCACCGCGTTCCAGGGCGTCGCACACGTCCAGCACGCGCTGCACTTCCCCGATCACGTATTCCGCGCGGATGAAGTCTTCCTCGCTGATCTTGTCCCGCACGTCGTCCAGCCACAGGCGCTTGGCGTCGCTCAGGAACTCTACGTCCGGATGGTTCTCCCGGATGGCCGCAGCGGCCCTTTCGCAGGATTCACGGCGCTTGTTGTAGGCGCTGGAGGCGAGTTCGTGCTTCACGCAGGAGTCGATCAGAACCAGCTTATAACCCACGGGGTTGAAGGGGAAGTACTTGTACTCCCCGGTCTTGCAGTTCAGGCGGATGAGGGAACCTTCCTTGCCGAAGATGGAGGCGAACTGGTCCATAATGCCGCACTTGACGCCGCAGTAGTTGTGCTCCGTGCTCTGGCCGATCTTGGCGAGTTCGAACTTCTCGATGCCGTTGCCGTTGATTTCGTTGATGGCGAAAGCGAAGACGCTCTCCAGGGCGGCCGATGAGCTCAGACCCGCACCCAGGGGCACATCGCCGGCGAAGACGGCGTTGAAGCCCTGTACCTTGCCGCCCCGCTTGAGGGTTTCGCGGCAGACGCCGAAGATGTAACGGGCCCACTGCTGCGCGGGCTTGTCCTCCTCTTTGAGGCCGAACTCCGTATACTCGTCGAAGTCGATGGAGAAGACCTTCACCTTGTCCGTTCCGTTGGGCTCGATGGCGGCCATAATCCCGAAGTTGATGGCGCCGGGGAATACGTAACCGCCGTTGTAGTCCGTGTGTTCGCCGATGAGGTTCACGCGGCCGGAAGACATATACAGCTGACCTTCCTTGCCGAAGAGGCTCTTGAATTTTTCCTGGATTTTCGCTTTCATATCAATAGTAGGTTTTAGTTTTCGCGTCTTACAAAGATAGGAAATAATTTCGTATCTTTAAGGCATGAAAACATTGTTTTTGTGCCTTTTTTTGGCGGCTATCCAGCCGGGCGACAGCCTGAAAGTCCTGTTCTGGAACCTGGAAAACTATTTTGACTGGCGCGACGGCGGCGCCGGAAGCGCGGATACGGAGTTTTCCTCCAAGGGGGACAAACGCTGGACGAAACGCCGGTTCAAGGCCAAGAGCAACGCCATCGCAAAGACCCTGCTCTGGGCCGGGACGCCCGATGTGGTGGGGCTGGCCGAGGTAGAAAACAAGTTCGCCCTCAAACGGCTTCTGGAGGATACGGCGCTAAGGAAACTGGATTACAAGATCGTACACTTCGATTCTCCGGATCCCCGCGGGATTGACGTGGCGCTGCTGTACCGGAGCTCCCGGCTCAAGTTCGTCCGCGCCAAACCCTGCCACATCTATGGAAAGAAGGGAGAAGTTCTCACCACGCGGGACATCCTGCTGGCGCAGTTCAAGCCGGTGGGAGGCGGGGAGCCCATCGCCTTCCTGGTGAACCACCACCCTTCCAAGTACAGCGGCGTCGAGGAGACGAACAAGCGCCGCGAGCGGGCGGTCAAACGCCTGCGGGCTCTGGCGGATTCCCTGCAGGGAGCCGGATATAAACGGATCGTGGCGATGGGAGATATGAACGACACGCCGGCGAATCCCGTCTACAAGAAACTGTCTCCCACCCTGAGGAACCTTGCGGAACCGCTCCACAAAAAGGGACAGGGAACGATCCGTTATGACGGAGACTGGGAACTCATCGATATGTTCTTTGCAACGCCCGCGACCAATGCCGGGCCGATGCGCATCCTGCACCCGGCCTTTCTCACGGAAAACGACAAAAAGCACGGCGGCGAGAAGCCCCTGCGCACCTACTCCGGTAAGAAATACCTGGGCGGGGTGAGTGACCACCGTCCCATCCAGGTGAGTTTGCCGTGTAAATAACCGCTAAAGCAGTGCCTGCAGAATGATTTCCGGTGCCGCGTCTTTGACCAGCACCGTTTTTTTTGCGTCAAGCAGGTACAGCGAAGGGATGGCGCGGACGGCGTAGATACGGTCCTGCCGGATGGTGAACGTGGGGTCGTAGCCGCAGATCCAATCCTTCGGATAATCGGCCATCCGCTCCTTCCAGAGGGCGATGTCTTCGTCGATGTAGACGTCCACCACCTTGAGGGCGCCGCTGGAAATCTGCGCCTGGATGCCCGGATACTGCGCCATCATCGCCACCAGGTCGCGGCAGGCGTCGCAGTCCGGATTGCCGAAAATGAGGAAAGTCCTTTCCGCCTTGATGGAATGCAGGGTGCAGCGCTTTCCGGCGGTGTCAATGAAAGTGAAATCGGCCGCCACCGTGCCCGTCCGGTTCAGCGAACAGACTTTCGCCTCCCAGGCGTAGTTTGCGCGGTAGTCTTCCCGGATGAGGGCCGATGCAGCCAGTTTCTCCGCGAGCGGCAGGTACAGGTCCTCGCTGCGGACGGGGGAGTTGGGGTCGTAGAAGTAGCGGGTGGCGAGTCCCACCACCTCCGGCAGGACGTTCCCTTCCGGATGGGCCAGCTGGAAGGCCTCCAGGCGGTCGTACATCGCACTCATCGCCTTCTGCCCCTTAGCCAGCGGCGCCTGCTGGGTGAGCGTCGCGAAGACGCCCATCTGCTTCTCCACCTGTTCCAGCGGAACGCCGTTCACGGTGACCGAGTCGCAGAAATAGAGGCTGTCCGGGGCGGTAAAACGGTCCCAGAAATGGTTGCAGAGCCAGTCCAGGCGCTGGGCGGGTTCGGTGACCATCACCGGGGCTTCGGCCTTCGGGAAATCCCGCTTGGCCGGCGCCTGATTCCTGGGCTTCTTGGGCCCGCAGGAGAGTGCGACAGCCAGGGCGAGCGCGAAAAATATATACGGTCTTGCCTGCATCATAAGGCAAATGTACGGTTTTTTGGTTAAATTTGCGGTATATGCGCGCGCAAATCCGAAAATACCTGCTGCCCCTGGCCCTGGTCTTTCTCGCCGGGGTTCCGCTGCGGGCGCAGTTCTACCTTCCCGGGGACGACCCCGCCCGTCTTCGCTGGTATAGCCTGGAATCGGCGCATTATGAGGTGATTTTCCCGCAGGGGGCCGATTCCCTGGCCCGCAGTTACGCCCGCGCGCTGGAGCAATACCGCCTGCCGATGGGAAGGAGCCTCGGAGATATGACCCCCGGTGCGGGGCAGTGCCGGAAAATGCCGGTGGTGCTCCATACGCACAACACCTACTCCAACGGCTCGGTGGGCTGGGCCCCCAGCCGGATGGACCTATACACCCATCCGGAAGCCTACGGCCCGGAGCCCATTCCCTGGAACCTTCAGCTCTCCGCCCACGAGCCCCGGCACCAGTCGCAGCTCCAGTTCGGCCAGCGGGGCATCCTCCCCTGGCTTACCGGGCAGATGTGGGCGCCCGTTTACTGGCAGCTCTACATCGAGCAGTCCCTGGCCGAAGGAGACGCCGTGGTGGCCGAAACCGGCCTCGCCCGCGGTACGCGCGCCCGCACGGCCGATTTCCTGAATTACTATCAGGTGGCGCTCTCGGCCGGGAAGACCCGCAGCTGGGACCGCTGGCGCTACGGCTCCTACAAGCATTATACGCCGGACCACTATGCGCTGGGCTATGTGACGCTGGGCGGCGCCCGCACCTTATACGGGGACCCGCTGATCCTCAGGGAAGCACTGGACCTGGCCTGGAAAAAGCCCTGGTATGTGGCGCCGTACAACTCGCAGAAAGTGATAGCGGAGCACGCCGGGAAGCCGTTCAAAGAGGCGTTCAAGGATATCCAGGAGCATTTCAACGGAATCTGGGAAGCGCAGCGCGCCGCCCGCGGACCTTTTATGCCGATGGAGGTCGTAACCCCGGACGAAGCCTACGATATGGAATACGACTCCCCGCAGTGGACCGGAGACGGTTTCCTGGTTCTCCGGAAGAGTTATCTGCGTCCGGACGAACTGGTCCGTTTCAAAGACGGGAAGATGAAGGTGGTCCGCAAGTTCGCCTCCAACACATCCTCCCTGTTCTGGGACGAACACGCCTATGTCTACTGGTCGGAAACCCGCCGGCATCCCCGCTGGGACCTGGACGGGACGTCGGTCATCTGCCGCTACAATCCGATGCTGGATAAAGTGGAGCAGATCACCCGCGGCACGCGGTACTACAATCCGCAGCCTTCCCCGGACGGGGAGCGCCTGGCGGTGGTGGAGTATCCCGTGGAGGGCGTAACCCTCCTGGTGGTCCTGCAGGCCGATAAAGGTGCCGTGCTCCGGCGTGTCCCGCTGCCGGAAGGCGTGCAGGGGACGGAATCGGCCTGGATCGGGGACGAGATCTATGTGGCGGGCATCTCCCGCGGCGGCTTCGGCCTGTATAAACTCTCGGCCGACGGCACCTGGACGGAAGTGCTCCCGCCGTCGGAGCAGAAGCTGGTAAATCTTGGTTCAGCCGCGGAATGCCTGGAATGGGTGAGCGACCGGAGCGGCGTGAACGAGCTCTACCGCTATCATCCCGCCACCGGTCAGTTGCAGCAGATCACGTCGACCCCCTTCGGCGCCACGGATTTCGTCTCCGACGGGGAATACCTCTATTATGTGTCGCAGGCGCAGGAAGGCCGGCCGCTTTACCGCACGCCCCTGAGCGCCCTGCAGCCCCGGGAGGTGGCCTGGGCCGATGTGACGGCGCGTCCCGTGGAGGATGCCATCACCGCCCAGGAACAGGCCCTGGGCCCGGCGCCGGATTTGGATTCGTTCGTGCCGCTGTCGGCCCCGAAACGCTACCGCAAGCTGGCGCACCCGCTCCGTCTGCACTCCTGGGTCCCCCTGTACGTGGATTACGACGCCGTGAAGAGCGGCAGCGGGGACTTCTCCTATGAGACGGCCGCCCCGGGCGTGAGCGGCTATTTCCAGAATACGCTGGGGACCTTCTCCGGAATGGTGGGCCTGGCCGTCCACCCGGATCCGGACCGCGACGGCGCCTGGCGCAGTTCCCTGCACCTGCAGGCCGTATACAGCGGACTCTATCCCGTATTCGAGGCCAGCCTGGACATCGGCAATTCCCAGTCCCGGCTCTATGTGATCCAGCACTATTTCGACGGCACCTACGGCTCCTACCGGACCGCTTCCGTCCTGCAGGCCACGCCGGAAATCTCCGGCAGCCTGCGCGCCTATATCCCCTGGTCCTTCAACAAGGGCGGAGTTCTCTACGGCCTCACGCCCCAGGTGAATTACGCGTTCACCAACAACCCGTTCGCCCTGGGGATGCAGGAACTCCGGCAGAACGGCACCCTGGCCGGCGTTCCGGCGCTGTACAGCCGCACCACACAGACGCTGGAACCCTCCGGCCCGGCGTCAAGCCATCTTTCCGGAGCCCTTCGCGGCTACATTATGGCACGCCGGGGCAGCTCGCAGGCCTATCCCCGCTGGGGATTGGGCGTGGAGGTGGGAGCCGGTTTCCGGCCCGGGCTCACGCAGTATTATGCGCCCAATACTTATGCCTACGCCTATGCCTATCTTCCGGGCTTCACGCGTGCGCAGGGCCTCCGGCTCACCTTCACCGGGCAGCAGAAAATGGATAAGTGTCTTCTGGGCGACCTCTATGCCGGCGTGGCGCCCCGCGGGTTCAATTCCGCCACCGGGCTTTCCGCGCTCATCGGCCAGAATTTCCCCTGGCAGTGGCGGGTGACGGCGGACTATGCCATCCCCATCTATGTGGGAGATATTTCCATTCCGGCAGTGGCCTATATCCGGAACTTCCTCCTCACTCCGCACGCGGACTATACCGGTCTAAAGAACGGGTATGACCTGTGGAGCGTGGGGGCCGATCTTTCGGCCTCCCTGGCCCGCCTGTTCTTCCTGCCCTTCGACGCCTCGGTGGGCGTGTCCTTCAGCTATCTGGGCGGCCACCTTTACCCCTACACCGGGCAGCAGAAACCCTACAGTTTCTCGCTCATCTTCGGGGTAGACTTTTGATTTTTTTATTTACCTTTGCAGGTTATGAAACAGTACCTGGATTTGTTGAGGCATATCCGTGAAAACGGCGTGATGAAAGAGGACCGCACTGGCACCGGAACGCAGAGCGTATTCGGCTACCAGATGCGTTTCAATCTCGCGGACGGCTTCCCGCTCCTCACCACCAAGAAAGTGCATCTGAAATCCATCATCCACGAGCTTCTGTGGTTCATCGCCGGGGATACGAATATCAAATATCTGAAGGATAACGGCGTTTCCATCTGGGATGAATGGGCCGATGAAAACGGAGACCTGGGTCCCGTGTATGGTCACCAGTGGCGCTCCTGGCAATCTGCGGATGGAAGGGTAATCGACCAACTTTCGAATGTAATTGACCTGATACAACACCATCCGGACTCCCGCAGAATGCTGGTAACGGCCTGGAATCCGTCCGAAATCGACAAAATGGCCCTCCCTCCCTGCCACTGCCTGTTCCAGTTTTACGTGGCCGACGGGAAACTCTCCTGCCAGCTGTACCAGCGCAGCGCGGACGTGTTTCTGGGCGTGCCTTTCAACATTGCGTCCTACGCGCTGCTCACCCTGATGATCGCGCAGGTGAGCGGGCTGGAGCCGGGCGAGTTCGTTCACACCACCGGCGACACCCACATCTATAAGAACCACTTCGAGCAGGTGGCCCTGCAGCTCTCCCGCGAGCCGCGGCCGCTGCCCGTAATGAAACTCAACCCGGAAGTAAAGTCCATTTTCGACTTCCGCTACGAAGACTTCACCCTGGAGGGCTACGATCCCTGGCCCGCCATCAAAGCACCCGTTGCCGTATGATCAAAGCGCTCATCGTCGCCATCGGCGAAAACCACGAAATCGGCGTCAAGAATGCCCTCCCCTGGCACATCGCCGAGGACCTGAAATATTTCAAGGCCACCACCCGCGGCTACCCCGTCATTATGGGGCGCACCACCTATTTTTCCATCGGCCGTCCGCTTCCCGGCCGCACGAACATCGTGCTGAACCTGGGCGGCGACCCCATCCCCGAGGTGAACTGCGTCTATTCCTTTGACGAGGCTTATGCCGTGGCCGAAGCCACCGGGGCGGAAATGTGCTTTGTCATCGGCGGCGCTTCCGTGTACCGGGCCGCGATGCCCCAGATGGACAAGCTCTACATCACCCACGTGCACGCGACGGTGCCCGAGGCCGATACTTTCTTCCCGGAGATAGACCCCCTCCTCTGGGAGCGCGAAAGTATCAGCGAAACCCACACGGATCCGGAGACCGGATACACGTTTGAATTTGCGGTCTACCGTCGCCGGTAAAGACGGAAAACGAACTTGATGCAACAGAAAAGAGAACACTTCGGCAGCCGGTTTGCGGTGATTGCCGCGATGGTGGGCAGCGCCGTGGGCCTCGGGAACATCTGGCGCTTCCCCTATATCCTGGGCGAATACGGCGGGGCTGCTTTCATCCTGGTCTATATCGCCGCGTCGCTCATCCTCGCGCTCCCCATCTTTTACGCCGAATCCATCATCGGCCGCCGCTCCCGTTCGGATACCTTCGGCGCGATGCGGAAACTCGCCCCCGGCACCCCCTGGCGCTGGGCGGGCCTGGTGACCATCGTCTCGCCGATGCTGGTGCTGAGCTATTATTCCGTGGTGGGCGGCTGGAGCGTGGAATACCTTTTCAAGTCCCTCTCCTTCAGTTTTACAGACGTTCCGGCCGAGGAAATCCCCGGCTTTTTCGGCCATTTCATCTCCTCTCCCTGGCAGCCGATTCTCACCCACACGGCCTTTATGGCGGCGGTGGTGTTCATCGTGCTGGGCGGCGTATCCAAAGGCATCGAAAAGTTCTCCAAACCGGCGATGCCCGCCCTGTTCATCCTGATAGTGGCCATCGCGGTGTATTCCCTCACGCTTCCGGGAGCCTGGGCCGGGGTGACGTATCTGGTGAAACCGGACTTTTCGCGCCTGACGGCCGACGCCTGCGCGGCGGCCCTGGGCCAGGCGTTTTTCTCGATGTCGCTGGGCGTGGGTGCCATCCTCACCTATTCCTCTTATGTGAAGCGGGAGGAAAACCTGATGGTCTCCGGCGTGGGGACGGCCGTGTGCGACCTGCTGTTCGCCCTCATTGCGGCCTTCGCCGTCATCCCCAGCGTGTTCGCCGCGGGGCTCCAGCCTTCCGGCGGCCCCTCCCTGGTGTTTGAGACCCTGCCCTACATTTTCCACCGGATGGGCGAGGGGCTTCCCCTGGTGAGTACGCTGGTCTCGGCCGTCTTCTTCATTACCATCCTGGCGGCGGCCCTTTCGAGCGCCATTTCGATGCTGGAGGTGGGTGTGGCCTTCCTCTCCGACGAACGCGGTTTCAAACGCCGGAACGCCACCCTGCTGCTGGGTTTCCTCTGCTGGGCGGTGGGCGTCCTGTGCAGCCTGTCCTTCGGCCCGCTTTCCGGGTTCCATATCCTTGGGAACAGCATCTTCGACTTCCTGGATCACCTCTGCTCCGACTGGCTGATGCCCTTAGGCGGCCTCATCTTCACCCTCTTCGTGGGCTGGAAGATGTCCAGGGCCGATGTCCGTGATGAATTCACGAACGGCGGCACGGTGAACGTGAAGCTATTTAACGCCGTCTACTTCCTCATGCGCTTCGTCGCCCCCGTGGGCATCCTCGTGGTGTTTGTGACGAACCTGGTGATGTAAAAATTCCCAATATATTGTGATTTTCTCTTGTTTTTCTCGAAAACAAAGGGGTATAATTACTATCTTTACGCTATGAAACGACTCATTCCCCTCCTGCTTCTGCTGGCTGCCGGCTGCGCTTCCCGCGGCGGATGGACGGCCGCCGAACGCGCGGTCATCGGCCAAAAGGACTCCGTGATGTATGTGTGCACGATGCCCGGGGACTCCGCCATCCTGCGCGCGCAAAGCGTCGACTTAGGCCCCCGGGAACTGCGTTCACCGGAGCTGCAGACCCTCCTTGCCAAGATGCTCTGCACCGTCACCGACCCCTCGCAGGACGGGGTGGGCATCGCCGCGCCGCAGGTGGGGCTGAACCGCCGCATCGTCTGCGTGCTGCGCTACGACAAGCCCGGGGAACCTTTTGAAGCGTTCCTCAACATTCAGATCGATTCGCTTATCGGCGAAAAAACCTCCGGGCCCGAGGGTTGCCTGTCGCTGCCCGGCCTAAGGGGCATCGTCCCCCGCCACCGCGCCGTGCAGATTAGCTATCTCACACCGGAGGGAGAACCCGTCACGGAACGCGTGGAGGGCTACACCGCCATCATCTTCCAGCACGAATGCGACCACCTGGACGGCATCCTCTACACCGACCGGGCGGATTCCGTGTGGCACCAGTAGAATCAACAAAAACACCATAAGCTATGACCATCGACAAGAAACTCTGGGGCACTTCCCCCGACGGAAAGGAAATCTACCTTTATACCTTAACGAATGCTTCCGGCGCCAGCGTGCAGCTGTGCAGCGTGGGAGCGGCCATCGTCTCCATCAACGTACCGGACGCCGCCGGGAAGCTGGCCGATGTCATCATCGGCTACCCGAATCCCCTGGATTATTTCGCCGACGGTCCCTGCTCCGGCAAGGTGCCCGGCCGCTATGCCAACCGCATTGCGAAGGGTCGCTTCACCCTGGACGGCGTGGAGTACACGCTTCCCATCAACAACGGCCCGAACCACCTGCACGGCGGCCCCAACGGCTTCCAGAACCAGGTGTGGGACAGCCGCATCGAGGGGGATGCCGTGGAATTCACCTACTTCTCCGAGGACGGCGAGGCGGGGTATCCCGGCAACCTGAAGGCGGTGGCCCATTACACCTGGGCCGATGACAACTCCCTCAAGCTCATCCTCACGGCCCAGGCCGACAAACCCACGGTGGTGAACCTCACCAACCACGTCTATTTCAATCTGGACGGCGAGGCTTCCGGCAGCGTGCTGAACCATAAACTGCAGCTGAACGCTTCCCAGTGGCTCCCCACGGACGAAACCCTCATCCCGCTGGGCGCCCCGGAAGATGTGGCGGGTACGCCGATGGATTTCGTGGAGGCGAAGGAAATCGGCCGGGACATCAAGGCGGTTTTCCCGGCGCTCAAGATAGGAAAGGGCTACGACAACTGCTTCCTCATCGACGGCGCTACGCCCGGGCAGCTTTCGGAAGCGGCCCAGCTCTGGGGCGCCAAGTCCGGCCGTCACCTGACCGTTCTCACCACCCAGCCCGCCGTGCAGATCTACACCGGCAACTGGCTGAAGGGTTGTCCCGTGGGCAAAGGGGGCCGCGCGTACGAAGACTACGACGCCGTGGCCATTGAATGCCAGCACTGCCCGGACTCGCCCAATAAGCCGGACTATCCCTCCACGGAGCTAAGACCCGGGGAAGTTTACCAGGAAGCGATTATCTGGGCGTTTTCGGTAAACGATTGAGTTTGAACGTTTTATAAAAACTCCTCCCTTCGTTTTTGAGGGGAGGAGTTTCTTTATCTTTTTGATTTATAAATCGTTAACGAAAACGGTCTTTCAAGAAGGATAGCGAAAGCAGCACGCCTGCTATTACGGAAATTACCGAAGCCTCGGCTCCGAAGGCGCCGCCGGTGAGCCACGCCGGGCCTTCGACGGTAGCCTGGATGAGGCTTTCGCCGGCCCCGTTGCCGCTCACGGCAAAGCCGAAGATATTGCCCTGGGTAAAGTTCCAGGCCCAGTGGATGCCGATGGGCAGCCACAGCGTGCCGCTCCATTTATAGGCCGCTCCCAGCAGCACGCCCGCTTCAATGGCGATGGCGATGGAAGCCCAGAGGGTCCCGCCCGGATTTATCCAGTGCACCAGCCCGAAAAGCAGCCCGCTGACCCCGATGGCCCACCAGAAACCGAAGCGCTCGTCAATCCACTTGAACAGCACGCCGCGGAAGATGATTTCCTCCCCCGCTGCCACCAGCAGGAACCAGAAGAAAGCGTCGCCGAGGGCGTTCCAGTCCGCGTGATAACCGTCGATTCTGTATACACCCACAAGCATTAACACACCGGCCACAAAGACAAAGAAGAGGAAGCCGATAACCAGCCCCAGTACAGTTTGCGGAATGAACTTCCGCATCAGCAGGTCCTGCGGCCAATGCCGCTCGAACCAGCGTACGAAAAGGGCGTACAGACCCAGCATCCCGGAGGCAATGCTGCCGGAGAGGATCCAGCCCTGCCAGCCCGTTACCGAATAGCCGAGGCCGGAAAAACCGTACAACAGCATTGAAAGCAGGAGTCCCGCAACGAGCAGGAGCACCCACTTCCACAGTGGCATAGATTTAATGGCGGACATCCTTTAGATTCCTAATTCTTCCTTCATCGCCCGGAGCAGGTCGAAAGCCTGCAGGGGGGTCATATTGTTGAGGTCGGCCCCTTTGAGGCGGTCGCGCAGGGATTCCAGCAGCGGGTCGTCCAGCTGGAACATCGAGAGCTGCACCGAGCCGTCCTTTTCCACGTGTCCGGCCTTCGTCTGATGCGGCCGAACGGGCGTGAGCGCGCCGATGGCTTCCAGCTTCTGGCTGTTCTCCAGGGCCTTGAGCGTGCGCTCGGCGCTCTCCAGCACGGGCAACGGCATCCCGGCCATCCGGGCCACGTGGATACCGAAGCTGTGGGCCGTGCCGCCTTCCTTGATCTTGCGGAGGAAGAGGACTTCGCGGCCCACCTCCTTCACCGTCACGTGGAAGTTCTTCACACGCGGGAAAAGGCCTTCCAGGTCGTTCAGCTCGTGATAATGCGTGGCGAAGAGCGTCTTTGCCCCCTTCCCGTATTCGTGGATGTACTCCACAATTCCCCGGGCGATGGACATCCCGTCGTAGGTGGAGGTGCCGCGGCCGATTTCGTCCAGGAGCACCAGCGACCGGCCCGAAAGATTGTTCAGGATCATCGCCGTCTCCAGCATCTCCACCATAAAGGTGGATTCCCCGCGGGAGATGTTGTCCGTCGCCCCCACGCGGGTGAAAATCTTGTCCAGCCAGCCGATGCGGGCCTCCGCCGCCGGCACGAAGGAGCCCGTCTGGGCCATCAGCGCGATGAGGGCGGTCTGCCTCAGAAGGGCCGATTTACCCGCCATATTGGGGCCGGTAAGGATGATGATCTGCTGCTTCTCGGTATCCAGATAGACGTCGTTGGGAACGTATTCTTCCCCTGCTGGCATTAAAGTTTCGATGACCGGATGGCGGCCGCCCTTGATGTCCAGGGCCTTTCCGTCGTTCATCCGGGGCCGGCAGTAGTGCCAGTCCAGCGCCTGCCGGGCAAAGCCCGCGAGCACGTCCAGTTTCGCCAGGATGCGGCTGTTGGTCTGGATGGCGGGAATCTGCTGCTGGATGCGGCCGATGAGTTCCCCGTAAATGCGCGTTTCGATGGCGTAGATGCGGTCTTCGGCCGTGAGGATCTTCTCCTCGTAGTGCTTGAGTTCCTCGGTGATATAGCGCTCGGCGTTCACCAGGGTCTGCTTACGGATCCATTCCGGCGGCACCTGGTCCTTATAGGTATTCCGCACCTCGATATAATAGCCGAAGACGTTGTTGTAGGCGATTTTCAGAGAGGAGATGCCGGTGCGTTCGGCCTCCCGCTGCTGCATCTGCAGGAGGTAGTCCTTGCCGCCGGCCGAGAGCCCGCGCAGTTCGTCCAGTTCCTCGTCCACTCCTTCTGCAATCACCGGGCCCTTCCCAATCTGGACGGCCGGTTCGGGGTCCATAATACGGCGGATATCGGCCAGGAGTTTCTCGCAGTTCTTAATCCCCTTCAGGAGCTTATCCAGCGCCGGACTGCCTTCCAGGCGTTCCCGGATGGGGCCGATGAGCGAAAGCCCCCGTCCCAGCTGCATCACCTCGCGCGGGAAAGCCTTCCCCGTGGCGATGCGGCCAAGGATGCGCTCCATATCGCCGATTTTGCCGATGTCCTCCTGCGTAGCGTCCAGCACTTCCGGATTTTCGGTGAGGTGCTGCACGATGTCGTATCGGCCTTCCAGCTCCTTGAGGTCCATGATGGGCATCGCGAGCCACTGGCGAAGGAGGCGGGCGCCCATCGGCGAGGTGCACTTGTCCAGCGTCTGGACGAGGGAGACGCCATCGGCCCCGGCCGCACTTTGGAATACTTCCAGATTACGGAGGGTGAAGCGGTCCATCCAGACGAACTTCCCTTCATCGATGCGGCCGATGGTGCAGATGTTTTTGAGGCCCGTGTGCTGCGTCTGTTCCAGATACACCAGCACGGCCCCGGCGCTGCATACACCCAGCGGATACGGCTCGATGGCAAAGCCCTTCAGGCTCTCCACGCCCAGCTGGCGCTTGATGCGCTCCACCGCCGCGTCGTACACGAAGGCCCACTCGTCGATGGAGGTGAAGAAATAGTCGCCCAGGCGCTCCCGCAATCCCTTTTCGTAGCCGCGCTGGACCACCAACTCCTTGGGTTTGAGCGAACCTATTAACGTTCCGATATACTCCAGCGAGCCCTGCGCCACCTGAAACTGTCCCGTAGAGACATCCAGGAACGCGGCGCCGCAGCGGTCCTTTTCGATGGTGAGACCGCAGAGGAAATTGTTCTCCTTGACCTCCAGCATATTCTCGCCGAAGGAAATGCCCGGCGTCACGATTTCGGTGATGCCGCGCTTGACCAGCTTCTTGGCGAATTTGGGGTCCTCCAACTGGTCGCAGACAGCTACCTTGTAGCCTGCCCGCACCAGTTTGGTGAGGTAGTTTTCCAGCGCGTGATGCGGAAATCCGGCCATCGCCACGGGGCCTTTTTCGCCGTTGGATTTCTTGGTCTGGACCAGGCCCAGCACGCGCACGGCGGTGAGGGCATCGTCGGCATAGGCCTCGTAGAAGTCGCCCACACGATACAGCAGCACGGCCTCGGGGTGTTGTGCTTTCACCTCGAAGTAATGCTTCAGCATAGGGGTATCTTCCGCGAGCTTGGCCATTGCGTGTGATTGTAGATTACAAAAATACGAAAAAATCGGTATATTTGTATGTTTATGGGAAAGCGTGTCCTTGTCATAGCGTACTACTGGCCCCCGTCCGGCGGCAGCGGCGTGCAGCGCTGGGTGAAGTTCTGCAAGTACCTGCCGGACTTCGGCTGGGAGCCCGTGGTCTATGCCCCTTCGAACGCCGCCTATCCTGCGGTGGATCCCGGGATGGGGGCGGACCTTCCGGACACGCTGGAAGTAATCAGAAGGCCGATCCGTGAGCCGTATGCCCTTTATAAAAAGCTGATGGGCAGGAAGGCCGGGCGCGAGGTGACGGAGATCTCTTCCGGGAAGAAGACCTGGAAGCAGCGCCTGAGCCTCTGGATCCGCGGCAACCTCTTCGTCCCGGACCCGCGCGTGGGCTGGGTGAAGCCGTCGGTGCGCTTCCTGAAAAAGTACCTGAAAGCACATCCGGTGGACGTCATCGTCACCACCGGGCCGCCGCACTCGATGCATCTGATCGGCGAGAAACTCCACAAAGCCACCGGCATTCCCTGGATTCCGGACTTCCGGGATCCCTGGACGCGGATGTACTATCTGAAGCACCTGCCGATGACCGAACGCACCTGGGAAAAACTCCGGAGGCAGGAGCAGTCCGTGCTGGATTCCTGCAGCACAGTCCTCGCCTGCACCCCTTACGTGCAGGAGGAGTTCCGCGCGCAGACGAAAACGCCCGTCGCCTGCATCACCAACGGCTTCGACGAGGAAGATTTCGCCGGCGAGGCCCCGCTTCAGGACGGTTATTTCAACATCACCCACACTGGTCTTTTCGCCGCCGACGGCAACCCCTTCACGCTGTGGAAAGTGCTGGGCGAAATGGCCGCGGAAGACCCCTGGTTCCGCCAGGCCTTGCGCCTGCGCCTCATCGGAAAAGTGGACGTGGAGGTGATGGAAGTGATAAAAGCCGCCGGCCTGGAGGCCAACGTGGTGAGCCTGGGATACTGCAATCACGAGGAAGCCGTGCGTGAGCAGCGGGCCGCCACCGTGCTCCTGCTGCCGCTGCGCAACGACCCCGAGTATCGGCCCATCCTGCCGGGGAAACTCTTCGAATACCTGGCGGCCCGGCGCCCGGTGCTGGGAATCGGCCAGACGGACGGCGCGATGGCGCAGGTGCTCGCTTCGACGAAGGCCGGCGAGACGGCCGACTGGATGGAGGCCGATAAAATGCGCGCCTTCCTCGGCGCCGCCTACAAACAGTTCTGCGAGACCGGCGTCCCGGAAACGTCCGGGGACATCGGCCCTTATACCCGCCGCGCCACGGCCCGTGCCCTGGCCCGGCTCCTGGAAAGCGTATGAAAGACATTTGGAAGAAGATCCTGACAGCCCTGGGCACGGTGGCCCTTTTCCTGGCGCTGAGCTACGGTTTCGTGCCGCAGGTGCTGGACGGGAAGATCGTGAACCAGAGCGACATCTCCGGCTACGTGGGGATGTCCCACGAGATGAACGAGTGGAACAAGGCCCACCCGGACGACCCCGCCTACTGGTCGGATTCGATGTTCGGCGGGATGCCCACTACGGCGATATCGGCCAATAAGAAAGGCGACGCCACCCAGTGGATCTACGACCTTCTGCTGGTGGGGAAGCGCCCGGCCACCTACCTCTTCGTGACCCTGCTGGGGGCGTTCCTCCTCTTCCTGGCGCTGGGTGTCAGCTGGCCCGTAGCGGTGGGCGGGGCCATCGCCGTCGCATTCTGCAGCTACAATTTCCAGATCATCCAGGTGGGGCACAATACCAAGATGCAGGCGATTGCCTTTATGCCCTGGGTGCTTGCAGCGCTGGTATTTACCTATAAAAGCAAAAGGAAACTGCTGGGCGCGGTGCTCTTCGCCCTGGCGCTGAGCCTGCAGATCAAGGCCAACCATCAGCAGATCAGTTATTACCTGGCCCTGATGGTGCTGCTGTATGCCGTCACGGAACTCATCCATACCATCCGGACGAAGGACTGGAAGCCGTTCCTGGTGGCATCGGCCCTGCTGCTGGTGCTGGGCTGTGCGGGCATTGCGACCAACGTGAACAAACTCCTGCCGCTGGCGAAATACACCCCCAACACGATGCGCGGCGGCTCGGAACTGGCCCGGTCCGACGGCGCTTCCAAGGGCCTGGACCTGGAATACGCCACCCAGTGGAGCTACGGCTGGGAAGAACTCCCGAACCTGATGATTCCGGACTTCAACGGCGGCTCCTCGTCCGGGGCGGTGAATCCGGAGAAATCGGCCACCATCAAGCTGCTCCGGCAGTCCGGCCAGCGGAATCTGAAGGAGACCGCCAAGGCCCTGCCGCTGTACTGGGGTCCGCAGCCCTTTACCGCCGGGCCGATGTATATGGGTGCCATCACCCTCTTCCTTTTCGTCCTGGGCCTGGGTCTGTACCGGGGCCGGGAGAAATGGTGGCTACTGGCGGCGACCGTCCTGGCCGTCCTGCTGGCGGTGGGGAGCCATTTTATGACGTTTACGGCGCTTTGTTTCAAGGTGCTGCCTCTGTATAACAAGTTCCGGACGGTGTCGATGGCCCTGGTTGTGCTGCAGGTGAGCCTGCCCCTTTTGGGCTTCGTCACGCTGGACCGGATCGTGCGCGAAGAATACGACCGGAAGCGCTTTATGAAGGCCTTCTGGTGGGCCCTCGGCCTCACGGGCGGTTTCTCGCTGCTGTGCGCGCTGGCCCCGGGTATTTTCGGCACCTTCTCCGGCGCCGCCGACGAAGGGATGCAGGACATCATCGTGGATGCCCTCGTGAAAGACCGCATCGCCCTGTTCCGGCACGACGCCTTCGTCTCGGCCATTTTGATCGGCCTCTCCGGGGCGGCGCTGCTCTGGGCCTGCCTGCCGAAGGGACAAAAGGCTTTCGCCGGCGTCGGCCGCAAGTGGATCGCCGCCGGGGTGATTTGCCTGCTCAGCGCCGTGAACCTTTTCAGCGTGGGGAAACGCTATCTCAACGCGGACCATTTCACCACCCCGAAGGACTTCAACAAGACTTTCGCGGAGCGGCCGGTGGATAAGATGATCCTGGCCGATAAAGACCCGCAATACCGCGTCCTGGACCTCTCGGTGAACGTTTTCAACTCGTCGGTCCCGTCCTACAGGCACAAGAACGTGGGCGGCTATTCGCCGGCGAAGCTGCAGCGCTACCAGGACCTGATCGAGCAATACCTCACCCGCGAAATCAACGCTTTGTATAAGCAGCTGAACGCGGCCGGGGAATTTGAAGACGTGGAGGCCTGGATGGCTGCCGGAACACCCATTCTGAACGCCCTGAACACCCGCTATATCATTCTGGACGGCAACTACCCGCCGCTGGTGAACGATGCCGCCCTGGGCGCCGCCTGGTTCGTGGATTCCGTAGCGGTGGCCGCCACGCCGGACGAAGCCCTCTCGCTCATCGGGAAGGTGGACCTGAAGCAGCAGGCGGTGCTGGAGCAGTCGCTAGCCGTCAGTCCCGGCGCAGCGGAGGATGGCATCGAAATGGTCTCCTACACGCCCAACGAGCTGCATTATCGTTATTCCGCCGCTTCCGAGCGACTGGTCATTTTCAGTGAAGTGTATTACCCGAACGGCTGGAAGGCTGCGGTGGACGGCGAGCCCGTGGACCTGGTCCGGGCCGACTGGACGCTGCGCGCTGCCCTGCTTCCGGCAGGGGAGCACGAGCTGGTGATGCGTTTCGCTCCCGCCAGCTACCGCATCGGCTCGGCCGTTTCGGCCGTCGCCTCGGCCATCCTGCTCATCCTCCTTCTGGCGGCCGTTTTCGCTATAGTGTTGAAAAACAATCAGATAAAGGATTTTCTCCCCTTAAAAACAAAAAGAGGTGAATCGATAAATAATTCAGAATCAAAGTGTTAACAAAAACACAAATTGAACAGTGGCTGCAGCAGGTGCAGCATCCGGCCAAGGGCGACGAGAGCATCGTGGCCCTTGGAATGGTTTCCGACATAGAGGTGACGGAGGGCAGCATCCACGTCACTCTCGCTTTTCCCAAGCGGCCGGACCCGCTGAAGAACTACCTCGTGGGCGCCACGCAGGCCTGCCTGTACCGCAACGCGCCCGGCGGCACCCAGATTTCCGTGGATACTGTCGTGAAGGATCCGGCGAAACCCGCCCCGAAAGCACCCCAGTTCAGCCTGGAACAGCTCCGGGAGGTGCGGCACATCATCGGCATCGCTTCCGGAAAAGGCGGCGTGGGCAAGAGCACCGTGGCGGTGAATCTGGCCGTCGCCCTCGCGCAGGAAGGTTATAAAGTAGGTTTGGCCGATGCGGACGTTTACGGCCCCTCCGTTCCCACGATGACCGGCACGGAAGACGTAACCATCGAAATGGTGGGGGCCGACGACGAGCACACCCTCTTCGTTCCCGTGGAGAAATACGGCGTGAAATGGCTTTCCGTCGGCCACGTGACCACTGAAGGCCAGGCGCTCATCTGGCGCGGGCCGATGGCCTCCACCGCCCTCAAACAGATCATCCTCCAGACCCAGTGGGGGCCGCTGGACTACCTCCTCATCGATATGCCTCCCGGCACGGGGGACATCCATATTTCGCTCATCGGCGACATCCCGATGACCGGCGCCGTCATCGTGACCACCCCCCAGGAGGTAGCCCTGTCCGACGTCCTCCGCGGGGTGAATATGTTCCGCAATCCGCAGGTGGCGAAACCCATCTACGGCCTGGTGGAAAATATGGCCTGGTTCACGCCGGAGGCCCATCCCGACGAAAAATACTACCTGTTCGGAAAGGACGGCGGCGTTCATATGGCCGCCAAACTGGACATTCCTTTTCTGGGACAGATTCCCCTTGTGCAGGGCATTCGTGAAGGGGCCGACGAAGGCGTCCCCGTCGTCCTGAACGGCGACCGCCCGGACGCAAAGGCTTTTCTGGAACTGGCACGCAAACTCATAGAAACCGTATAAAACACTTTACAAATGAAACGTATTCTTACCATTCTGGCCGCCCTGGCCATCAGCTTCACCGCGGTGGCCGACGAAGGGATGTGGCTCCTCCCCCTCCTCAAACAGCTTAACGGCAAAGACCTCAAAGCCGCCGGCTGCAAACTCTCCCCGGATGAGATTTATTCCATCAACAAGACTTCGCTGAAAGACGCGATCGTGCACTTCGGCGGCGGCTGTACGGCGGAAATGATCAGCGAGAAAGGACTGCTGGTCACCAATCACCACTGCGGCTACAGCAGCATCCACGCCCTGTCCTCCGACGAGCACAACTACCTGATGGACGGTTACTGGGCCAAGAACCTGAAGGAAGAAATCCCCTGCCCGGGCCTCACCGTCACCTTCCTCGTTTCGATGGAAGACGTGACCAAGGCCATTGAAGAAGCGACGGATAAACAGGCGGCCGAAGATACCCTCGAGAAGGCAGCCCAGGAAGCCAATCCCGGCTGCCGCATCCAGGTGACCGGCTTCTACAACGACAATGTCCACTACCTTATAGTCTACCGCACCTACGAGGACGTGCGCTTCGTGGGAGCTCCGCCGGCATCGATGGGTAAGTTCGGCGGAGAGACAGACAACTGGATGTGGCCCCGCCACACCTGCGACTTCTCGATGTTCCGTGTGTATGCCGGAAAAGACAACCTTCCGGCCGCCTACAGCGAGGACAACGTGCCCTACAAGCCTGCCAAGAGCCTGAAAGTCTCCCTCAAGGGCGTGCAGGAAGGCGATTACGCCATGGTGATGGGCTACCCCGGCCGCACCCAGCGTTACCAGACCGCCGAACAGCTCAAGCAGATGATCCAGATCAACCGCATCCGCATCGACGCCCGCACCGTCCGTCAGGACCTGATGTGGGAGGCGATGTGCGCAGACCCTTCCGTCCAGTTGAAGTATGCCGACACCTACGCCGGAAGCGCCAACGGCTGGAAGAAATGGCAGGGTGAGGAACTCGCCTTCGAGGCCCTCAACATCATCGGCCGGGAAGAAGAGAAGGAGGCCTCCCTGAAAGCCTGGATTGAGGCCGATCCCGCCCGCAAGGCCAAGTACGGGGATCCGGTGGCCGTCCTGGCGAAGAAGGTGGCCGGCGAGACGGAGGCGAAAAAGGCTTTCACCCTCCTCACGGAGGCTCCCTACAGCATCGAGCTGGTGCAGCTGGCCGGCGGCGTGAGCGGGCTGTACGGCCGCGCCCTCCGCGGCGGACAAGATTCCCTGGCGGCGTTCGAATCGGCCAAGGCCCAGATGAAGGAGGAGTATGACAACTATGTGGTGGAGCTGGACCGCAAGGAGGCCGTTGCCCTGCTGGAATTCTACCGCAAAAACGCCAAGCCCGAGGATTACCTCTGGGAAGGCTTCGCCGAGGCCGATATCCCCGCCTACGTGGAGGATCTCTTCGGCCGGAGCGCCTTCACCTCCTTTGAGAAACTCTCGGCCGCCCCGTCCTTCGCGGCGCTCGACGACGACCCCGTCGTCCTCCTGTACAAGAACATCTACGAGGTCATTATGAAGTACGTGCCGGCTATCTACTACAACGTGGATCCGTCGGGCAAGCGGGCCTCCAAGAACTTCGCCGCAGCCCTGATGGAATGGCAGAAAGGCAAGGCGATGTATCCGGACGCCAACTCCACGATGCGCCTCACCTACGGCCACGTGCTGCCCTACAGCCCCAAGGATGCGCTCAAGTATGAGTACTTCACCACATCGGCCGGCCTGCTGGAGAAGGAAGACCCCTCCAATCCGGAGTTCATCCTTCCCGCCGGCATCAAGGACCTGCTCCTCGCCGGGGACTTCGGCCGCTGGGCCGACAAAAAGGACGGCAAGCTGCACACCTGCTTCCTGACGAACAACGACATCACCGGCGGCAACTCCGGCTCTCCCGTGCTGGACGCCAAGGGCAACCTCATCGGCCTGGCCTTCGACGGAAACTGGGAGAGTATGTCTTCCGACGTGATGTTCGAGCCGGACCTCCAGCGCTGCATCTGCGTGGACATCCGCTACGTCCTATGGCTGGTGGAGAAGTACGGCAAGGCCGACAATATCATCGGCGAAATCACGTACGTGAAATAATCTGGCAGAAACAAAAAAAAGCCCTCGGTGAGCACCGGGGGCCTTTTTTGTTCACGGAAGGGCTTAGTCTTCCTCCTGCTCCTGCGCAGCGTATTCGGCCAGCAGCTTGGTCTGGACTTCCGCCGGCACCTGGACGTACTCTGCGAACTTCATCTGGAAGGTAGCGGAGCCGCCGGTGAGGGAGCTCAGGATGGTGGAGTAGCGGTAGAGCTCTGCGAGCGGCACGCGGGCGTGCAGCACGGTGAAGCCCTTGTCCATATCCTGGTTCATAATCATACCGCGACGGGTGTTGAGGTCGCTCATACAAGGACCCACATACTCGTTCGGGGTGATGATATCCACGTTGTAGATGGGCTCGAGGATCTTCGGACCCGCCTGGCGGAAAGCCTCCTTGAAGGCGTTGCGGCCGGCGATGATGAAGGCGATTTCCTTGGAGTCCACCGGGTGCATCTTACCATCGTACACATACACGCGGATGTCACGGGCATAGGAACCGGTGAGGGGGCCTTCCTCCATCTTGCTCTTGATACCCTTCAGGATGGCGGGCATAAAGGACAGGTCGATGGAACCGCCCACCACGCAGTTGTAGAATTCCAGCTTGCCACCCCATTCGAGGTCCGTGATGTCCTGGCTCTTGAAGTTGAAGATCACGTCCTTGCCGTCGATCTTGAAGTTCTTGGGAGCTTCCTGGCCTTCCACGTAGGGGCACACCAGCAGATGTACCTCACCGAACTGACCGGCGCCGCCGGACTGTTTCTTGTGACGGTACTGGGCCGTGGCGATCTTGGTGATGGTCTCGCGGTAGGGCACCTTGGGAGCGTAGAGCTCGATCTGGAGCTTGAACTCGTTGGTGACTCTCCACTTCACATAGTTGATGTGCTGCTCGCCCATACCGGTGAGGATGGTCTGGCGCAGTTCCTTGGAATATTCCACGCCGATGGTGGGATCCTGTGCGGCGATCTTGTTGAGGGCGTCGCCCACCTTGGCTTCGTCGTTCTTGTCCAGGGCCTTCACGGCGCAGCGGTACTTCGCATCCGGGAACACCATATGCTTGATGGCTTCCTGTCCGGCGACGGTGAGGGTGGTGTTATACTTGCCGGCCTTGAGCTTCATCACGCAGCCGATGTCGCCGGCGGCGATGGAGGAGACCTTCTCCTTCTTGGAGCCGGCCACGGCGTAGATGGCGCTCAGGCGCTCGCCGTTGCCGGTTTCGGGGTTCACCAGGTCCGCACCCTCGTTGAGGGTACCGCTCATCACCTTGAAGTAGGAAACATCGCCCAGGTGCTGCTCCACGCTGGTCTTGAAGATGAACAGAGACACGGGACCCGCAGGGTCGCACTTGACGCTGCCGCCGTCCACGGTGGCTTCCTGCTTGCCTTCCGGGGAAGGAATCACGTTCACGATGAACTCCATCAGGCGCTTGACGCCCACGTTTTCCTTCGCGGCCGTGCAGAACACGGGGATGGTTTCGCCCTTGACGAGACCGGCCCGCAGGCCCTCACGGATTTCGTCCGTGGAGAGTTCCATCGTCTCGAAGAATTTCTCCATCAGTTCGTCGGAGCCTTCGGCAGCCTTTTCCATCAGTTCGGCGCGCAGTTCCTCCGCTTCGTCGGCATAGGCGGCGGGGATCTCCAGCTCTTCGTTCTTCTTGTTGTAGAACTTCATCGTGATCACGTCCACGAAGCCTTCCAAGCCCAGGCCGGGGTTCACGGGGAACTGGCAGATGACGGCCTTCTTGCCGAACTCTTCCGCGATGGCGTTCTTCACGCCGTCCCAGTTGGCTTTGTCGTGGTCCAGCTGGTTCACGGCGATGACCATCGGGATGCCGTACTGGTCTGCGTAGCGGGCGAAGAGGGTGGTACCCACCTCGATGCCTGCCGATCCGTTCATCACCATCACGGCGGCTTCCACCACCTTGAAGGCGCTCAGGGCGCCGCCGGAGAAGTCGTCGCTGCCGGGAGCGTCGATGAAGTTGATCTTGCAGCCGTTGAACTCTGCATACAGCGGAGTGGCATTGATGGACTTCTGGTTCGTCTGCTCGAATTCGGTGTTGTCGGAGACCGTGTTCTTGTCTTCCACGCTGCCGCGGCGGTCGATCACCTTGCCTTCGTAAAGCATGGCTTCCGAGAGGGTGGTTTTACCGCTGCGCGGGGCGCCGATGAGGACGACGTTGCGGATGTTTTTCGTTGTGTAAGCTTTCATCTTGTTATTAATTGTTTTTGCTATTTCTCTGAAAGTCTGCAAATGTAGTGATTTTTGCTTATATTTGCAACCTGTAAACGAACCAGAATTCCTTAACCATATGAAGAAAATCCTTGTTTCCCTGATGATGGCCGCCGTCTGCTTCACCGCGATGGGTCAGGACCTGAACAACGACCTCCTGAACGACGACCTCAGTTTCGAATTCGGCGATTCCAAGTGGGAAGGCGGCGCGGAGGTCGCCTTTTTGTACAATGCCTCGTTCAACGCCCCCGCTGGAATGTCCCTTAGCGGCTTCGGAATGGAGATTATGCCCTTTGAAATGCGCTGGAAGGGCTGGAAAGGCGGAGCCCTCACCCTCGGCATCCTGGATATGTTCTTCGACTGGCAGTTCCTGCAGAAGGGGAACAGCTTCTCCGAGGTGACGCTCGGCCAGATTGTCGCCGTCCCGGACAGCGACGGCTCCCGCTTCAACTTCGGCCTGGGCTTCCCCGTGGGCATCAACCAGCAGTTCAGCAAAGACTTCGGCATTTCCCTGGCCGCGATTCCCGGCGTGGGCTGGTACACCTACAACAATACCTACGACAACGATGACTTCCACAAAGAGGCCTCCTTCTACCCCAAGAACAGCCGGGTTCATTTCCAGCTGGACCTCAAGGCAGTCATCTGGTACGGCGACTTCGGCGTGATGGTACGCTACAACCCGCTCAAGGCCAAGGATATCAACACCACCATCCTGTCCGTGGGTCTGGTTTTCCACAGTTAATTTGTATCCTTATCTGGAATACGGCCGGCTGGAAGCCGGCTGCGACGAAGCCGGCCGGGGTCCCCTGGCCGGCCCCGTTTATGCCGCCGCCGTCATCCTGCCGCCGGAATTCGACCTCCCGGGCCTGAACGACTCGAAACAGTTGAGTGAAAAGCAGCGGGAGGCGCTCCGGCCGCTCATCGAGGAACAGGCCGTCGCCTGGGCCGTGGAGGCCGTCCAGCCGGAAGAGATCGACAAACTGAACATCCTCTGGGCCTCCGTCACTGGGATGCAGCGGGCCGTCCTGCGGCTGGACCCGAGGCCCGCGTTCCTGCTGATTGACGGGAACAAGTTCCGTCCCTTCGGCGGTTATGGATTCAAGGATTACCGGACCGTGGTGCACGGCGACGCCACCTATGCCGCCATCGCCGCCGCGTCCATCCTCGCAAAGACCTACCGCGACGATTTTATGCGGCAGATCGCCCTGGAGTACCCCGAATACGGCTGGGACCGCAATATGGGCTATCCCACACCGGACCATATAGAAGCCATCCGGCGCCACGGCTATACGCCCTGGCACCGGAAGTCTTTTCACGTGAAGGAACTCGAGCCTTCGCTGTTCTGAAACTATTATTATGAAACGATTTCTCATCATTCTCTGTGTGGCCGCCGCTGCCGTGGCCTGCAACAACGGTAAAAAGGACAACCCTCTCACGTCCAGGGAAAAAGAATTAATCGGCTCCTGGCACTGTTTGTCCTATACATCCTCGGCGGACCTTTCCTCCGATTACAGGATATGCCTTGAATTTACCAGCGTACGCGGAGCCTTTCTGCATGTTTACAGCCAGGGGAAGTATACGAAATGGGAGTATACCTGGAAGATAGAAGGGAACACCCTGGTCCTGTCCGGTGCAGATTATTGCCCGGAGATTACGCTTGAAAACCTGGACGCCCAGCATTTGGAGTGGACTTTAAAGGATGAAAAAGGGACGAGCCGCGGCTCCTTTGTCAATGTCAGCAAACTGCTACCTGGCACCTGGTCCATCAAGTGGGATGAAGACACCTATCCCTACACTGTTGAAATTGAATCTTCCGGAGTTTCCACCTGGTCCTGGACCTGGGACACCCCTGGAAGTTCCAAATATTTCTGGGAGGTATCCGCCAATGCCCTGGCTCATCTTGTCGTTACATTCTGGGCCAATGATTGGGGCGATACGTTCGATATCCTCTCCGTTGAGACCAATCATATATCGGCCATCAGCGGGAACAACAAACCGGTGCAGTTTACAAGGTAACTCCCGTCGGAGGTGGTCCAAAAAATGACCGACCTCCTGCAAAAACGGCCCAAAATGAAGGTGGTGGTCCAATTGCTGGACCACCTCCGACGTTTTATTCGGGAGTGAAAGCTCCTAAAACGCCCGGCCCTGGAGGAATTCGCCGATGCGGTCCAGCCAGGTGTAGGAGCCGGTGCCGGGTGAAGCCTGACGCTGGAAGCAGTGCACGCGGAGGGCCAGGGTGTGCAGTTCGCAGTCGAGCCCCATTGAGCGCATCTTGTTCCAGACGGCCACCGAGTTCATCGTGGCCCAGGGATCCGCGTCGCCGTGAATTTCCAGCAGCGGGGCGGTATCCACGTCGAAGCTGAAATCCGGGACGATGGTAAGGCCGTCGGCGTTGCCGCCGGTGGTGTTGTGCCAGTCCACGCCGTCGGAGAGCACATAGGCCGGATAGATGGCAATTCCCCACTGAACTTTGCAGGAAACCTCCTTGTCCACGGCGTCAACAGGCAGGTAGGCCTTGTGCCGGGATGAGGTTGTGCCCATCAGCGTGAGGTGGCCGCCGGCCGATGATCCCATAATGCCGATCCGGTCCGGATCCAGGCCGTAGGACGCCGCCTGGGAGCGAACGAGCCGGATGGCGCGCTGGAGATCCTCCCAGGCCGATGTGTGCTTCGCAAGGCCATTCGGCCGGGGTGTCCGGTATTTCATCGTGACCACCGTCATTCCCTTGGCGTTCAGATAGCGCCGGGCGGGAGCCACTTCGAATCCGTCGGGATTGTTGTGGTTATACCCGCCTCCGCTGTAGATAATCTGGATGGCGGTGGTCTTCAATTCCTTCGGGAAATGCCATTCCAGATAAGGCTGGCACTGATGGTCCTGCGCATCGGGCATCTTCCCGGCGGGCCACAGGTCCTGGCGCACCACGCGGGCGCGGTCTTCGTCCGAAGTGAAGCGTCCCGACAGTTTTTCTTCCGGAGCCACGGGGCCCAGAAAGCCCATCTGGGTCATAAACTCCACGGCCCGTTCGAAGCCGAAGGCCCCGTGCTTCTTGCCGGGGTACAGATGCAGTTCGGCCGGGACGCCCAGGCGGCGCAGCTGGCGGTAGGCAAGGGTGGAACCCGTGGGGGCGTAAGGGTCGTTCTGCCCGTGGTGGAAGCTGATGGGGCAGGTGTTGGCGTCGAATTGGAATACCGGGCTCAGGGCTACATCGGCCCCGTATCCCTCGCGGGCGGCCTTGGTGCCCGTTTCGCCGTCGGTGGTCGCATAGGCGGGCGCATTGAGCACCGCCCAGTTGATGTGGCAGGAGACCTCGTCCAGCGCATCGACGGGTTTATAGGCCGATGTGAGCGAACTCGTCGCGAGCAAAAGGCCCAGGTGAGCGCCGGCCGACATCCCGATGACCCCGATCTTCTCCGGATCGAAGCCGCGTTTGGCGGCATCGGCCCGAACCAGGCGCACCGCCCGCTGACCATCTTCCCAGGCCGACTGATAGATGGGGATTCCCACCGGCCGCGGCGTGCGGTACACGAGGTTCACGCACTGAACACCCAGTTTGGTGAGTTCCTCGCCCCACATCTTCACCAGCGAGACGTCGCAGGTGCTATTGTAGGCGCCGCCGGAGATGAGAATCATACAGGCGCCGCAGGGTTTCTTAGGGGCGGGAAGCCAGTCGATATAAGGGATGGTGTAATCGGCCGGATTGAAGCCCTCCGCACGGGAAACGTCCGTCATCGCGGCGTACTGATGCGCCTGCGCATCCGGCATCTGACCCTTGGGCCAGAGGTAAACTTTCTGGGCCTGTGCCGCCAGGGAAACCAGCAGCAACAGCGCTACAAGCGTTCTTTTCATTTTTTCGGTCTTTTAACGGGAAAGGTGAAATAAGTATCGGGGTAAGGTTCGTTTTTCAGGGTGAAGTGCCACCACTCGCAGTCGTAGGGCTTGAAGCCGTGCGAGAGCATCGCGTCGCGAAGAATCAGGCGGTTTGCAAACTGTTCCGCCGTGAGCCCGCCTTCCTGCGGCTTATATTCGCCGGTCTCGGGGTCTCCGCAGTAGTCCGGATGGCTCTCGATGCCGAACCAGTCGAAGGTTCCGCCCATATCGGCCTCTTTCCCGGTGGCCATATCGAACAGCGTCAGGTCTACGGTGGATCCGCGTGAGTGGCCGCTGTGGATGGCGATATAGTCCGGGAAGAGGACGCTCTTGTCCAACATCGGATAGAAATAGCGCTTCATGAGCGTATCCTCAAGGTCCTTCCCCCAGCGCACGAAATGGTCCACTCCCATCTGGGGCCGGTAGGCGTCGTAAATTTTGAGCCGGTAGCCCTGCTCCAGCAGCTCGTCGCTCACGGCCTTCAGGCTGTCGGCGGCCTCCCGGCACAGGAGCGCCGTGGGCTCGTAATAGCCGTCGATGCGGCTCCCTACAAAGTTGTAGGAGCTGTGGTAGCGGATTTCCAGGAGGGCGTCCGGAACTACGTCGGTGATGTTGACAAAGTCCGACGAATCGGCCGTCGGATCATAGGCCTTGCATGCGGAAAGAAGGGCGGCAGCAAGGGCTACGGGAATGAGGAGACGTTTCATACTTACAAAAATACCATTTTTTTATTAACTTTGTGTGATTAAACAACCTGCTATGCGGAAGGCGTTCCTTTTCATCCTCTTTGTGGCGCTCTCCATCGCCGCCTCCTGCCGGAAACCGGCCGAAAACTACACTGTCATCCTGTCCCTGGACGGATTCCGCTGGGATTATCCCGAATACTACGATACGCCGTTCCTGGATTCCCTGGGCGCCGCGGGAGTATCGGCCCGGATGGAACCTTCCTATCCCGCCTCCACCTTCCCCAACCACTATACGCTGGCCACCGGCCTGGTTCCGGACCATCATGGCATCGTGAACAACCGCTTCTGGGACCCGGAACGGGAATACGAATACAGCATGGGGGACACCCTCTGCCGTTATGATCCCCACTATTATCTGGGCGAACCCATCTGGATTACGGCCCAGAAGCAGGGCGTAAAGACCGGAAACGTCTACTGGGTGGGCTCGGACATCGCCATCAAGGACAGCTATCCCACCTATTACCGCCGCTGGGACGACCAGCCCCACTGGAACTTCGACGAGCGTGTGGACGAAATCGTCCGCCTGATGAGCCTCCCGGAGAAGGAGCGCCCGCGCCTGGTGATGGGCTATTTCGACGAGCCGGACCATACGGGCCACGGTTTCGGGCCGATATCGGTGGAAGTGAAAGAGGTGGTGGAACAGATGGACAGTCTCATCCACGGGCTGTACCTCCGCCTGAAAGCCCTGCCTTACGGGGATAAAATCAACTTCATCGTCCTCTCGGACCACGGGATGGAGGACATCTCGCCGGAGCGCTTTGTCTGCCGGACGGATCTCGTCCCGGAGGAATGGGTGGAACGCTGCGTGGGGGCCTCTCCCACCAGCATCTTTGTCAAGGAGGGGTATGTGGACAGCCTCTACAACCGGCTTTCCGGCGTGGAACACCTGAGCGTCTGGAAACACGGGGAAGTGCCCGCGGAACTCAATTACGGCACTTCAAACCGCCTGGGAGATATCATCGTGGCCCCGGACCTGGGATGGCAGTTCAACCGCTTCCCGGCCAGAAAGCCCGGCGGCGCCCACGGCTACAGTCCCAAGGAGCCGGATATGATGGTCATCTTCCGCGCGGCGGGCCCGGACTTCAAGCAGGGGTACGAGGCGCCCTTCACGGAAGGGGAACAATCGGCCTTCCGGAACGTGGACATCTATCCGCTGCTATGCCGGCTGCTGGGCGTAAAACCCGCCGTCACGGACGGAGACATCAATCGAATCGACAAAATACTTAAATAACTATGAGTAAACATTTTACGCTTCCCTATGAGGGGGGACTCATCGGCGAGAACCTGCCTGCCGGCATTCTCCACACCTATGAGAAAATCTGGACGCACGTCTATGAGGAATCCCGTCCGGCCTCCTATGCGATCGCCGACGTAATCACGGATGCCATCAACGCCCGGAAGGACGGCCTGTTCCGCCTGGGCCTCACCACCGGCTCCACCCCCATCTCCCTGTACAATGAACTGGCCCGCCGCTGCGCCGCCGGGAAACTCTCCTTCGCGAACGTGGAGGTGGTTTCCATCGACGAATACTATCCTTCTTCCAAGGAGGAGGCCCAGAGCCGCAACAACCGGCTGCACAAGGCCCTGCTGGACAAGGTGGACATCAAGAAGGAGAACGTCCACATCCCCGACGGTTCGGTTCCTCCGGAGAAACTCACCGAGTACTGCGCCCAGTTCGACGCCCTGGCCCGCGGCGTGGACCTCCTGGTGATCGGTATCGGCGAACAGGGACAGGTGGGCTTCAACGAGGCCGGGTCGAACGAGAAGACCCGCACCCGCGTGGTACGCCTCTCCTACGCCTCCCGGAAGCGCCAGGCCGGCAACTTCGGCCACGACATCTATGCCACGCCGGACAAAGCCATCACCATCGGTATCAGCACGATGCTCAGCGCCAAAAAGATTATCCTGATGGCCTGGGGCGAGGATAAAGCCGCCGCCGTGAAGGCCATTTCCGAAGGGCCCGCGACGGCCGACTGCCCCGCTTCCCTGCTGCAGGCACACGACCACATCTCCTTCTTTGTGGACGAGGGGGCGGCGAGCCTCCTCACCCGCAGCGAGGCGCCCTGGCTGGTGGGTCCCTGCGACTGGACGCGCAAGTTCGTCCGCAAGGCCGTGGTGTGGCTGTGCCAGGTAACCGGCAAACCCATCCTCAAACTCACGGAAAAGGACTATCTGAACAACGGTCTGGGCGAACTGCTGGAAAAGGTGGCCAAGTTCGACAAGATCAACATCGACGTCTTCAACGACCTCCAGCACACCATCACCGGCTGGCCGGGCGGCAAGCCCAACGCCGACGACAGTACGCGCCCCGTATCGGCCCAGCCTTATCCGAAGACCGTCCTTATCTTCTCCCCGCACCCGGACGACGACGTCATCTCGATGGGCGGTACGTTCATCCGTCTGGTCAGCCAGGGACATAACGTCCACGTGGCCTACGAGACCTCCGGCAACGTGGCCGTGCACGACGACGTAGTGCTCCAGCATATGGACTGCGCCTTCCAGCTGGGCTTCGCCGATAAATTCGACGAGGTGCAGAAAATCGTGGACAGCAAGGTCCCCGGCCAGCCCGAGCCCCGTACCCTCCTGGAGATGAAGGGCGCCATCCGCCGCAGCGAAGCCCGCGGTGCCGTGCGTTCCTTCGGCCTCAACGACAATACGAACGTGCACTTCCTGAACCTCCCGTTCTACGAGAGTGGAGGCATCAAGAAGAATCCGCGTTCGCAGGCCGATGTAGACATCATCAAGAAACTGATGAACGAGCTCAAGCCGGATATGATCTTTATGGCCGGCGACCTGGCGGACCCGCACGGCACGCACCGCGTGTGCACGGAGGCCGCCCTGGAGGCCCTGGAGCAGCTGAAGGACGAGAAAGCGGGATGGACCGCAAAAACGCACGTGTGGCTGTACCGCGGCGCCTGGATGGAGTGGGAACTGGGCCGCGTGGATATGGCCGTGCCGCTCTCGCCGGACGAGGTGATCAAGAAACGCCACGCCATCTATCGGCACCTCTCCCAGAAGGACATCGTCCCGTTCCCGGGCGAGGATCCGCGCGAATTCTGGCAGCGGGCCGAGGAACGCACCTCCAATACCGCCAGGCTGTACGACCAGCTGGGAATGGCCGAATACGAGGCAATGGAAGTATTCTTGAAATTGTATTAAGAATATCCGAAAAAAATAATAACTTTGCATTCCGGAATTCCGACCGCCGTTGTCTGGAATTCCGGTTTAATTTTTTACTTAAAACTCAAAAAAGTATGAAAGTTATTATCCGCAAGAACTCCGCCGAGGGTTCTCTCTGGGCCGCAAAATTCATCGCGTCCCGCATCAAGGAAAAGGCCGCCCGCACCGACGAGCCCTTCGTAATCGGCCTCTGCACAGGTTCCACCCCCATTGAAACTTACGCCGAACTCATCCGTATGGTGAAAGCCGGGGAACTGTCCTTCAAGAATGTGATTTCGTTCAATATGGACGAGTATGTGGGCCTGCCCGAGAGCCACCCGGAAAGCTACCACAGCTTTATGCACAAATACCTCTTCGACCATATCGACGAAAAGCCGGAGAACATCCACATCCTGAACGGCAACGCCAAGGACCTGGCCGCCGAATGCGAAGCCTATGAGAAGGCCATCGTGGAGGCAGGTGGTTTCGACCTCTTCCTGGGCGGCATCGGCGAGGACGGGCATATCGCCTTCAACGAGCCCTTCTCCTCCCTGGAATCCCGCACCCGCGTGGTCACCCTTACGCAGGACACGCGTGAAGTGAACGCCCGTTTCTTCGACGGCGATCCTTCCGCCGTACCGGCCCAGGCGATGTCCGTGGGCGTAGCCACCGTGCTCAGCGCCAAGGAAGTGGTCATCCTGGCCTTTGGCTCCAAGAAAGCCCGTGCCATCGCCGCTTCCGTGGAAGGGCCGATGTCCCACTACTGCACCGTCAGCGCGCTCCAGGCGCATCCCGCCGGCATCATCGTGGTGGACGAAGCCGCCATCGGCGAGGTGAAGGTGAACAGCTATCGCTATTTCAAGGCCGTGGAGGCCGCAGAGAAGCTGTAAAGGCTATCCCTTCCGGTAATGATTCCAGGCGAGGCGCGCGTAACAGTAGCGCCTCGTCTTTTTTGTGGGGATGAGGGCGTAGTGGAAATGTTTTTCCTTTACGTGTTTCCGGAGTTCGTCAAGATCCCCGTAACCCGGTGCAGCCCAGGTGACGCCGCGGTTGTAGGCAGTGGCGGCCAGCTGGACCTGGTCTTTGACAGGGAGCGTCTCCAGACCGTCCTGCGTGCGCTCACCTTTCTTATTATAGGAACCGTAGGTGGCGTAAAGCAGCCGCAGGAACACGCCCACGTAGATGACCTGCCACTCTTCCTTCTGCAGGCGGGAGATGCGGATGCGGCGCGCGGTGGCGTTGTCGGCCGTGTCGAACCAGAGCTCGTACTCCCGGGCCAGGCCGCTGCGCATCCAGGCCTTCTCCATCTCCTCCACGAAGGAGGGTTTCATCTGGAACAGGCCGATGGAAAAGTCCGGCCCGCCGCCGGTGGTGATGTAAGTGCCGTAGTTCGCCGCGGTCTCCAGCGCGTCCTGCAGGCGCGAGTAGCGCTCCACCTCCGGCCAGACGACGGCCTCGGCGATGCGGGGGTCCACGTCGAAGCCGCTCCACACGTTATGCCAAGCAGCGCCCCCGGAAGAGGGCGCTGCCGTTAGCATAAGGGCCGATATTAAAGCATATAGGTGCAAAGGATCACCTGATACTTCCCGCCTTCATCGCGGGCCAACAGCCATTTGAGGGCGTTGCCGTCCTTCTTCCAGGCCTCCGGGAACACCTGGTCCCCTTCCGGCATCTGGAGATAGCCGCCATCGGCGTTGTAGTAGACCTTGCGCTGGCCGTCGGAGGAAGTCCAGCTGGTGCTCACCGGGGAACCGGCGTCTTTCTTCTTGCCGTTGAGTTTCTTGAACTCGTCATCGCTCACGGGCACCCAGCTGCCGCCCACGAAATGCGTCACGTGGCCGTCGGCGTCCATCGAATAGATGTGCTTGCCGCCGGCGATGGCGTCGAAGTCACCCTGCCCGAACACGGCGAACTCCGGCCACCAAATGCTGCGGCCATCGGGGATGGTTATCTCGCGGAGAATCTCCTCCTTCCACATCGGGGGATAGTCGCTCGGGAACTCGCTGTAGGCATCGGCCAGGATATCGCCGGCGCTGATGACCACATTGAGCGGCTCACGCCACAGGGCGCATTCGGGGATGATGCCGTCGGCGATGGCCTGCCGGTTCACCTTGATCAGCTTCGGGAGGGCTTCCTTCTGCGCGTTGAAGCGCTTCTGGACATCCGCGGCCCATACCTTGGCGGCGCGCTCGCGGTAGCTCATAATGAGCTTGAGGGCCTGCAGGTAAAGGGGATTGTAGACGGAAGGATTGTTGGTCTGGTAGATCTTGTTCTTGATGTCCAGCACCTTCTTGCGCTCGGAGGCGGCGAACTTGTAATCGGCCTCGGGTTCCGCCTTGGGGAAACAGGCGACGACGTTGTCCTGATACTCGCGCAGTTTCGCCTGCATTTCCATCAGCGGGGACATCTTCTTGTTGATGTTGTCCTGGATGTCCATCGCGGCGCCCATCGAGCCCATCATGCTGCGGGAATTCTTCATTGCCGCGTCGCGGAGCTCGCCCTGGAGTTTCTTCTGGAAAGCGTCGGCGTTCTTCTTGAAGGAAGGATCCTTGGCGGCCTGGGTCTTCTGATAGGCCTCGCTCTTCTTCTGCAGGGCGACGTTCTTCGGGCTGGGCTTGTCCGGATTCTTCTGGTTCATCTGCTCGCGGGCGGCGTCCTTCAGTTCGGCCACCGTTACGCCCATATACTTGTTAATGTCGGACGCGTTGCGGTCATAGACGGCGAACTGGGAGGTGAGGGCCTTCTGGCCAACCTGGGCCATCAGCTCATCCTCGCTCATATTCTGGTAGCGGGCGGCATCGGCCTCCATCGCATTGACGTCCACCCCGCCCAGCATCGCAGCGGCCATCTTATCGGATACACGCTGCTGGTCCGCCTCCGAGGCGTTTTCATCCTGAAGGATGGCCAGGTCCGCGTCCGTGAGGCCGAAGGCGCTCTTGAGGCCGTCGTTGGTCTTCTGACGCCACATCAGCGTTTCCTGATCCTCGCAGGTGGTGTCGCTGTTCAGCTCCTCCGCCCGTAGGGTGACGGCCTTGATGGCCTTGTAGTAGGCGATTTGGTCGGCCTCCACAGGGTTAATCAGCGCCGCGGCCGAGGGAACTGCGGGGAATTCGTTCATCAGCGGGATGGGAAATTTGGCCGATGAAGGCGTCACAGGCCCGTCCCAGCCGAAGGTACTGGCGCGCTTGGCGGGCAGCGCCCGTTCACCGGTGATGACGGCGTTGGGGTCGTCGTTCTGCGGCGCCTGTGCCTCCTGGCCATATTGGGCCAGCTGGGCGTAGGGATTCGCGTTATTGCCGGAGGACTCTTCCGAGGTTCCCAGAAGGGCTCCGCCCACGGCCTCCGCGGCTTTTTCCTTCAATTTGCTCAGGAAACCCTGTGCCTGCGCCTGGGAGCACAGCAGCGCCAGGGCGGCGATAACGGTAAGGATCTTTTTCATCGCTTATTTCTTTACAAATTCAACTCTGCGGTTCTTCGCGCGGCCTTCGTCCGTGCTGTTGGAGGCGATGGGAACGTGCGAGCCCTTGCCCACGGCGCTAAGCCGCGAACGTGCGATGTCCTGTTCCACCAGGGCGTCCACGATGGCTTCGGCCCGTTTCTGGCTCAGCGGATCGTTCACCTTGTCGCTGCCGCTGGCGTCGCAGTGGCCTTGGACCTCGAACTCGAGGCCGGGGTTGTCCTTCATCAGCTTGGCGATGCGGCCAATTTCCACCATCGACTCCGGCTTCAGATCGGCCTTCCCCACTTCGAAGGTGATGGCATAGGTGATGATCTTGCCGTCGCTGGACAGGCGGTCATACAGCGGTACGGCGCCCTTGGCCAGGCGGACGTTGGAGATGCAGGCATACTTGTACTGACCGCCGTGATTGAACCAGAAATGCGAGGGCACCTTGGCGGTGGGGACGCTCATTACGCGTATGCCGTTCACATAGCCCTTGAAGGCGCGCTTGTTGAACGAGAAGGCGAAGTGATTCCATTCGCCGTCCTTCAGAGGGGAGCTGCTGTCGTCGAGGCTCAGGATCTTTTCTCCCACGATATCATCGCCCCCGTTGGGCTTTTGCACGGTCCATCCGTAGCGGGAATAGCCGTCCTCGCGGAAAGAGACACACACATATTCCACGCGGCCGTTCCAGTTGGGAAGATCCGGGTTGCCGAAGGCGATTTCCAGTTCATCTCCGCCCAGACCGTCGCCGATCTCATAATACACATCGAATTCCAGGGTGAACACGTCCGGCAGGAAATGCAGCTGGTCTTTCATCAGGGGCTGGATTTCGCCGAAACCCTCGTCTGTGAAGGCAATCACTTTCCGTCCGTTCACCGAGCCAACCTCTGCATATCCGCTCATCAGGTCCCACTGGGCGGGGAACTCACCCATCTGCTCGTTTTCAAAGGTGTCGTCGAAAAAAATCTCGTCGCCGGGCACGAAGTCGCTCTTGGCATAGGCGATATCCGTTTTCTTTTTAGGCTTGGCCGCCTGCCCGCCGGGTTTCTTGGCGCCGCATTCCTCGCAGAAATTCCCGGTGTTGCCGGTTTTACCGCATTCCTCGCAGGCCCAGCCGGCCGCAGCCGGGGTTGCCGGCGGCGCGGCAGGCATTTCATAGGCTTCCTGCTGTTCGGGGGCCTCTTCCTGCTCCTGTTTCTTCTCTTTCTTATTCTTCTTCCACTTACCGTCCAGGATGTTGTTCACACCCTGTTCCACTTTGTTGCTGAGGTTGTTTTCCGCAGCGTTTTTGGCTCGCTGGCCCAGTTTCTCGAGGAAGCTCTGGGCGCTGGCCGCACTGGCCATCAAGGCCAGCAGGGCGATGGTTGCAAAGAATCTTTTCATATTAAATGAGTTTGTTTTCGATGGCGAGTTTGATCATTTCCGCCGTGTTTTCCGCGCCGCATTTGGAAAGGAGGCGCTTCCGGTACCATTTGATGGTCTCGGCGCTCAGGGAAAGACGTTCGGCAATCTGGGGAGAGGTGAGTCCCTGCGCTACCTGGCGCAGAATTTCCAGTTCCCGTTCGGACAAGGTCTTTTTCATATTCGCAAATTTCGCGTCTCTCGCGCAAAAAAACACCACCCTAAAGGGGGGAAATGAGGGCCAAAAAGGGGTCGCGCGCCCAAATTCCGTCCTTTTTGGCTATTTTTGTTCCGTGAAACGTCTCGTCATACTGGTTCTACTCCTGGCATCTGTAGGAGCCGCCGCCTACAACGACCACCGGGGTCACAACCTGGATTCGCTGGAGCGGGAGGTGGGCCGATGGACACCGGACGCCATCGACCGGGCCTCGAATGAGGAGCTGGTAAAGCTGAACCGTGCCTGCCGGAACCTGATGCTTGGCTACCACGTGATGAACGGCGAAAAATGCGTCTTCTACGCCAGGAAGTCCCTTTCCATCAGCCATCCGCGCGGGTGGAATGCGGCCGACGCCGACGCCTACCGTTACATCGGCCAGAATTTCTACGGGCACGAACAGTACGACAGTGCGATGGTCTATTACCGCCTTTCGCTCGCGAGCGTGGACCGGATGGCTTCGGGCGCCGTCTCCGCTACGGACCCCGACGGTTACGACGAAAGGACCATCGACGACTATTATTCGGCCCTGTACGGATCCATCGGCAATCTTTACAATATGATGGATTCCATCCCGCAGGCGATGGATTACTATGAAAAGGCCGGCGCCATCTTCGAGAAATACGGCTGGAACGAAAGCAATTCCATCCTCCACTACAATATGGGCGAAACCTGGATCGACGAAGGGGACCTGAAGAAGGCCCGGGCCGAATATGACAAGGCAATGGCTTTCGCCGAGGCTTCCGGGGACTCGCTGATGATCGTGGACGCTTGGAAAGGTTACGGCCGCCTCTATATGGAGCAGGGCCGCACCTGGAAGTCGCTGAAGTTTTTACGGAAGGCCGATGCCTACTACGCCGCGCATCCGGACTTCAGTCCCACCTTCCGGACGGAGAACCTGGACTATATGCAGGAGGTGCTTTCCCGGCAAAAACGGCATCTAGGGCTACTAACGGGCATTTTGGTGGGGCTCATCCTGGTGGCTGCGGGCGTTTTGCTGGCGTTGAGGAGGCGGAAGACTGCTGCTTCTGCCGTTCCGGCGGGCTCCGACGTTCCCGCTGCCGACGCGCCGGTTTTATCGGCCCGCGAAAAGGAGATTCTGGACTTGCTCTCCAAGGGCTACACCGCCCCGCAGATCGCCGAGGCGCTGTCGCTGAGCGCCGAAACCATCAAATGGCACCGCAAGAACCTCCTGGAGAAATTCGACGTCGCCAATACCCCCGAACTCATCGCGCGCGGCAAGGAAGCCGGTGTGATTTAAAGGAATATGTGTAAATTTGCACAAACGACTTTTGTTATGAAACGGATTCTTTTGCTGGCGGCGGGTCTGCTGCTTTCCATCTCGGCCTTCGCCGCGTCCAACCTCATCTATGGTCCCTGGGTATCGAATATCTCCGAAACAGGATTCACCGTCCTTTGGGTAACGGAAAAACCCTCGCTGGATTATGTGCTGGTGGCGCCGGACGACGGATCGGCCTTTGAGAGAACCAACAGGCCGCAGTTCTATGAGACGGCCTACGGCAGGCGCGTTTCCGGCCGGTACCACAGCGTGCGCGTGGAGGGACTGGAGCCCGGCACTTCCTACCGCTACCGTGTGATGGGGCAGGTGATCAAGGACAACAGCACCCCTTACCGCTTCCAATACGGCCCCAAGGTGCGCATTTCCCCGAAGAAGGACGCTTCCGTGCGGACGCTGTCGGCATCGGCCCGGGAGTGCCGCTTCTCGGTGCTGAACGACATCCACTACCACGACGCGCGTTACACGAAACTTGCCTCCGGGATAAATATGGAGGCTACGGATTTCCTGCTGCTGAACGGGGATATCGTTTCCTATACGGACAATATTGACACGGTGGCCAAACACTGCATCGTGCCCATCGCCGCGCAGGCGGCCCGGCTGCCGCTCGTCTATGCCCGCGGCAACCACGAGGGCCGCGGCCGTGACTTCGCCAAATTCTACGGCCTTTTCCCCACTTCCACGGGAGATTTCTGGTACAGCTTCCGGCAGGGGCCGGCGGCGTTCATCGTGCTGGATGCCGGCGAGGACAAGCCCGACAGCAGCGCCGAGTACGGCGGTCAGGCGGATTATGACCCTTGGCGGCAGAAGGAAACTCAGTGGCTTCGGGAGGCGGTGAAGGATCCGGCCTTCGTTTCTGCGCCGGTGAAAATCTGCCTCATGCACGTTCCCACCGTCAATTATAAGGACAGTTGGTACTCGCAGGTCTGGGCCAGCGAAACCTGGGGACCCATCCTGGCTGCGGCGGGTATCGACCTCATGATCAGCGCCCATCACCACAAATGGATCTGCTCGCCGGCCGGCGAGGATGGCAAGGCCTATCCCGTGCTGGTGAACAGCAATCTGGAGCGGATGGACGTGGTGGTGACTGCCGACAACATCTCGGTATCCACCTACGACGAGGCCGGTGCGCTGGTGCACCAGTGGTCCAAGTAGCTACTGTTCGTCGATGCCCGTCATGCTGGTGGCATCGGCGATCAAATGTTTTTCCATTCGCTTTCTGGCGGCCTTGAGGGCCCAGAAGCAGCCCAGCAGGATGATGGTGGAGATGACCCCGCTCAGCTGCGGGGAAACCTGGGCGTACATGGCGATGCTGTCATAAAGGCCGTGTGCCAGGACGGGGTAGAGCCACATCTTGAGGCCGGCGCCCGGCGCGCGGTATTTGTCGAAGTGGTTCAGGGAATAGTAGTAGCCCATGATGACGGCAAAGGCGAAGTGGCCGGGGATGGCGGTAAGGGATCGGCCTATGCCGGTAGTCACCCAGTCCGACCCCGCCGCGATGAGGTACTCGATGTTCTCGAACGCGGCAAATCCCATCCCCACACAGACGGCGTACACGATGCCGTCCATGCGCTCGTCGAAGTCCCGGCATTTCCTGAGGAACAGCCACAGCATCAGGAGCTTGGCCGATTCCTCCGGAATGGCCGCACCCAGGAACGCTGTCTTGACGGCGTCGCCCAGGGAGTGGAATTCTGTGGGGATGAGGCCGGCTCCCACGGCGGGTCCGGTGACGATCAGCGTCGCCAGCACGGCGCCCCAGCCGTAGAAGAACGCTTTTACGAGGTTCTTCGTGGGCTCCCGCTGCAGCTTGTCCTGCTGATAAGTATAATAGATGAGAATGATGGCGGGCACCACCGCCAGGGCTATCACGGTAATCATGGTGCAAAGATAGCGAATTTTTAGGCGCCCAGTGCTCCCCGGCGGTGTCAGTCAAGCCTTCCGGGCTTTTCTTAGACATGGGGCGTCCGAGGTGGTCCAAAAATCAACCGACTAAGCACGAAAACGGCCTAAAACGTCCGAGGTGTCCCATTGTTTGGACCACCACGGACGCTTGGGTGGGGAGGAGGGGCCCCACAGCAGTGCCCGGGAGCCCCCACCTTATGCCAGCGCAGCCTGCGCGGTCTTTCCTTCGATGTAATGAATCATATCGTCCAGGGTCTGGAAACCCAGGAGGTCGCTGTTGGGGATGCGGATGTTGAAGTGCTCCTCCACAGCGGAAATCATCTCGATGAACACGAAGGAGTCCAGGCCGGAAGTGGCCTTGAAGGGCTTGTCCGTGGGGACTTCGCTCACGGGGAAATCCACGTAATCCTGGAAGATATCAAGGAATTCTTGTCTTACGTTCATGGCTGGTTAAATCAGGTTAATGCCTTCGCCCGAGCACGCGGAAGGAAGCAGGGTGCGCTTAATCTTCCGGGTGGAGGTTTTCTCATAAGGGGCCGACGGCAACTCTATATATTCAATACGTTTGTAATCGGGTAAAAGGGTGTTGATCTTGCGGAGATCGGCCTCGATACGGGCTCGGTCTGCACGGATTTCCTCGTCGCTGATGTAAAGGCCGGCGCAGAGGACGCTGCGGGAAGCGACGCCGGAGTTGAAGGTGGCCTGGTAGACCACGATGTCCTCGGCATAATCCAGATTGGTCTCGATGACGTTCTCCACTTCCTCCGGGCAGATGTTCTTTCCGCTCTCCAGAACGATTGTGTTCTTTTTGCGGCCCATCAGGAAGATGCGGCCTTTCTCGTCGATACGGGCGCTGTCGCCGGTGTTGAAGAAGCCTTCCTCGTCAAAGACGGCTTTGGTGGCTTCGGGGTCCTTATAGTATTCGCGGAAGACGCTGGGGCCCTTCACGCAGAGGTCGCCGATGCCGTTTTCGTCGGGATTCGCAATCTTCACCTGCGTGGCGGGGCAGGGACGGCCGACGCTGAGGTGCTCCTCCAGGGGATCGGCGTTCATCGAGATGAGCGGGCCGCATTCGGTGATGCCGTAGCCGTTCTCGATGCGGATTCCTAAATCGGCCATTCCCTTGATGGTGACGGGGTTCAGCATGGAGCCGCCGCACACGATCATATGGAGCTTGCCGCCGAAGGGGGCGTACACGTCCGGGAAGAGTTTCCGGGAGAGGTCTACGCCGAAGTGCTTCATCAGCTTGACGAGCTTGATGCCCTTTTCGAGTTTTTCGGCCTTACCGGCCTTCTTCGCGCCCGCCCAGATGTTCTTGTAGAAGGCGTTCGCGATCATCGGCACCACGGTTACGCAGCCGGGCTGGAAAATCTTGATGTTCTGCATCATCTGGCGCATGTTGCCGTTGATGTAGGTGAGACGGCCGCAGCCGATGCGCGCCATCACGTGCGTATTGATTTCCGTGGCGTGGTGCATCGGGAGCACGCTCATAGACGTGTTGTCGTTGTCGTTGGCCTCGATCACGTCCATGCAGTTGAGCATATTGGCGGTGAGGTTCCGGTTCGTGAGCACGACGCCCTTGTTGGCGCCGGTGGTGCCGCTGGTGAAGAGGATCTTCGCCGGGGCGTCCAGGTCCAGGTCGATCTTGCGGTAGACGCTGTGGGAACGCAGGGCCTTGCCCTCTTCCACCAGTTCGCCGTAGTACGGCAGCCCGTCCACGGACTTGTCGATGGTGATGACGGTCTTCAGGAGCGGGCAGCTCTTCGCGGCCTCTTTCACGATTTCCACCTGGTCCGCGCCGCAGAGGACGGCGTCGGCGTCGCATTTGGTAAGGAGGGTGACGAGCAGGCCGATGGGCGCGTTCACGTCCACGGGCGTCACCACGCCCACGCCGCTGGAGATGGCGATGTCGGCGATGACGTAGCGGCAGCAGTTCTCCGAAACGATGGCGATGTGCTTTCCCTGCAGGCCGGCGGCGATGAGGCCGTCGCCCAGGTTCATGACTTCCTCATAAAGATCTTTCGCCGTGTAGTAAACGATGTTCTGGTTTTCGTCCAGTTCGGCCAGGATCTGATTCTCCGGATACTGGTTCCGCAGGCGCTCCAGCATATCGCGGATGCTCTTGTAGTCTCCGCCTTTGAGCAGCCTGTCCTGTTGTAGTTCTCTTTCGGTTAAGTATTTCATTTAGAATAGTTTTTCAAGCGGTTCGTCGGGCCGGTCCAGGACGGCCTCGACCACGTGGGTGTAGAGGTTCTGGAATTCAATGAGCTGCTCCGGTGTCACCATCCGGGTCTGGACGTCGTAGGTGACTACAACTTCGTTCGTGTTCACGTCGTATATGAGGGCCATATAAGCCACCAGGGCGCCCTTTCCGTTGGAATAGACCTGCAGTTTCACCCCTTCCGGCATCGCCATCGGGATGAAGGAGAAGCAGAAACTTGTGGGCGCGGCAGTCCAGGGCATGTTCCAGGCGCTGTGGATGACTTTGTCGGTCTCCAGATAGGAGAGCCGGGTGTGCCGGTACATTTCCGACTGTTGTTCAAACAGTTCTTTGGCGCGCTCCGCAAAGGACTTCTTGAAGTCCACGTGAACGTGGACGCTCAGGCTCTGGGCTTTCGTTCCGCCGGCTTTTTTCTCCGCGACCTTTGCGCGGCAGTTCAGCAGTTCTATCGGGAGCTGGTAGGGGAAACGTCCGTTCTTCAGCGAGAAGGCAATGGCACAGGCGTAAAAGAAAAAGCTGTTCATGGAAACCCCGCTGGTCTCGCACCATTGGGCTGCGCGGGAGCACACCGCCGCAGGAATGACAAAGCGGTAACCCTTCGTGTCGCATCTGAGGTACAGGTAGGGCAGGAAGAGTTTTCCCTTGCGTTTGTATTTCAGCCAACGGTCGTTTTCGTCCCCGTGGAGCCCCAGATACCGGGGGCGCTGGTCTTTTAGCTTCCCGTAGTATTCCTTATAGAATTCCAGGTCATTATCCGTAGCTTCAGCGCTGGCCCGATACTCGGCGTCCTTGCGGAGGATTTCCTCGAAGGAGCCCGTTGCCGGCGGGAGTTCCGTCCCGTCCCGCAGGGCGGTGTAAATGCCGGCGAGGTCGTTTACCAGCACGCCGATGCCGTATGTATCGGCCGCATAATGGCTGATCTTGATAATGAGTTGCTGTTTGCCGGAGGGATCGGTCACAAAGACGGGTTTGATGGTTTCGCCCTTGAAAACGTTGACCATACTCTTGCGAAAGCGGAGGATGAAGGCCTCCATCTGGCCGTTCGTGGTGAATTTTTTCGAGGGGACGTCCCCGAGGGTGCGTTTTTCGTCGAAATATTGTTTGATGGTCTTTCCGTCCTTAACGAAGGTGATGCGCAGGCAGTCGTTGCGGTCTACAAGCAGCTGCAGGGCCTTTTTCATCAGTTCTTCATCGAATCCTCCTTCGAAGCTGACGGCGAAAAGGATGTTCGCCACGCGCTTGAAGAGGGCGTATTTCGTCTGCAGGTGAATAACATCCTGCGAGTTGTTGAATGGATGAAGTTCTTTGTCCACTATTTCAGTTCTTTAATCCTGTTCAGCAGGTTCTTGTATTCCGCCTGTTCGAAGGCGTGGGTCTCCGGGTAGGCGTTGTAGCGGGACTGGGCGTAGCGGAGCACCGCCAGGGCCTCTTCCCTGTCCGTCATTTCCCCCAGCGATCCCTTCACCCAGGGCAGCTGCGGGACGGAACCGTCGTAAAAACCGTATTTGTCGATATTGGTTTTGGCCGATTGGAACTTTTCCGCGTTTCCGGCGGCCTCCTTTGCCCGTTTGTCCGCTCCCCAGCCACGGTCCAGCAGGATGTCGGCGAGCAGGTTGCACGTAATCAGGCGCACCTCGCCGGAGGGGATGGTGGCCACGGCCCTGCGGGCGAAATTGACGGCGGCATCCGTAGACTTGAAGGGGTGCCGCCAGTAGAGTTCCGCCAGGGCGTGCCAGGCCGATGAATGCTTGGATTTTCCCAGCCGGTTCAGGATGATGGTGAGGTCTTTCTGGACCTTGCCGGATGCCTTGGCCTGCTCCGTGAGGCTTCTGGTGAGGCAGTCCCGGCCGATGTTGCCGCTGTGCCACATATAGGCTTCGGGGTTCTTGGGGTCCTCCTCAATGGCTTTTTCCGCATATTCAATCCCGCGGGTATAGAACTCGCGTTTGGCTTTTACAGTGGAGGCTTCGTCGCCCTGCAGCAGGACGGCGCGGGAGAGGCGCCAGAGCACCTCCGAGCTTTCGTGGCCGGGTTCTGCCTGGGGCAGCATCTCCTGGAGCGCCTTTTCGCACTCCACGTATTTCGCTTCCGTGAACAGGCGGTCTACGCCTGCAAATTGCAGCAGAAGCAGCGGGATGAGTAAAAAGTGTTGCATTTGGCTGGCAAAGTTAGTTTATCTGGTGTTATTAGACAATTATCTTGTCTAAAGTTGCAGTTTACCGACAAAAACATTATATTTGTGACGAAATCCGCTAATCTGTGACGAAAATTGTGCCATACGCAATTGGTCACGCAAGAAAAATGACAGAAATGCCTTCGATTTACCGTAAATATTCTACCCAGTTGTGGTATATCCTGCTTTCATCGGCCTTTTTCTTCTTTTTCATCGTCATCTACAGGCCCTTTGAAATGCCCCGGGATCTGGATATGGGCCGGGACTGGTTCATCCTGAACGCCACTCTGATGATGTGCATAGTACTGGTGACCCTTACCATCACCCGCCACATTTACTACCTCCTCCGCAATTCCCTGGGGAAGAACTGGTGGCATTTCGTGGGCTGGACGGCCCTGGAAATGGTCTTCTTGACCTATGCGCTGGCACTTTATCTTTACCTGATGGGCGGGCGCAGCGTGCCCTATTTCGAGCAGCTGGCCATCTGCCTGCAGTACAGCTTTATGATCCTGCTCTTCCCGTATTTCGGGATCTCGGTTATCTGTGCGCTGGTTGATGGTGCCACCGCCGCCGGCACCCCGGAGCGGGACATCATCCGCTTTACGGACGCCAACCGTCAGGTGAAGATCGTCCTGCAGAAAGACGCCATCCTCTATATCCGGGCCGACGAAAACTTCGTCCAGATCCACTACCTGGACAGCGGGAAGGTGAAACGCTTCTCGCTGCGTTCCACGATGCAGGCCCTCGGACCGCTGATGGAGCAGTATGGCCTGTACCGCTGCCACCGTTCCTATTACGTCAACCTCTCGCACATCGTGGCCATCCGCAAGGACCCCGGCGATATGATATCGGCCGAACTGAACGTGGAGGGCGAGACGATTCCGGTTTCCCGGCGTCTCTACCATACTTTATTAGAGAAGATTTAATCCATCGACTGCTCGGTGCGGGCGGCCAGGAACATCATCCTGGCATATTCCTCCGGGGAAACGGAGGCGAAGAAGTAGTTCACGGGGTCGCACACCTCCCCGTGGCGCCGCACCTCGAAGTGCAGGTGCGGGGAAGGCAGGGAAGGAGAGGTTCCCACCGTGCCGATGCGCTGTCCCTGTTTCACGCGGGTGCCGGGGACGGCCGTCACCTCGCCCAGCAGGCAGTAACGCGTCGTATACCCGTTTCCGTGGTCGATTTCCACGGTATTTCCGAGTCCTTTTCTGGACATTTTCACGCTGGAAACGGTTCCCTTGGCCGCTGCATAGACGCTTTCCCCCTGCGGGGCCACCAGGTCCAGACCGTCGTGCTGGACGGGCAGTTTGTAGACCGGATTGTATTTGAGACCCACCGACGCGCCTGTCTGCACGAAGGAATAGTCCTTCAGGGGCAGCGAGAGCGGCGGAATGCTGTCCCGGCTCCGGGCGGCGAGGGCGAACACTTCCTCGAAGGCGGCGTCCACGCTCCGGGCCTTCTCCATCAGGAGGGCCGATGCCGACGCCGTTCCCTTCACGTAATCCCTTTCCGTGAGCGTGTCGCTGATGGCGACGAGCTGCGGGCGGGCACCGTCTTCGGCCGAGGGGACATCGGCCTTGAAAAGTCCCTGATAGATGTCGTTGTCTTTCTCCTTGAGGCCCTCGATAACGTCCGAGATGAGGCCGGTTTTCCGCACGATTTCCTGATAGCGCTGCCCGTAGAGGCGGTTTTCCTTCTGCAGACGCCGTTCCTCCTCGGTGGAGAACACCAGCGAGAAGAGGATGTAGAGCAGCACCGCCACCGAAACCGAAAGGGCCAGGTAACGGAATATCCACATCAGGATACGGTGTATGCGGCCGTTCTTTTTCATTCTTCGGGTCTGCGGACCAGGGTATAATAGTCTTCCGGTGAAAGGCTCATATCGAAGTATTGCGCCGGGTTCACGTAATCTTTGCGGTAGAGCACTTCGTAGTGCAGGTGGGGACCGGAGGATCGGCCCGTATTGCCGGATGCGCCGATGCAGTCTCCGCGGGACACTTTCTGTCCGGCCACCACGTCGATGCGCGAGAGGTGGGCGTAGCGGGAACGGTAGCCGAAGCCGTGCTCGATGATGATATTGAGGCCATAGCCTTTGTGGGGGTCGGTCTCTACCTTATATATTACGCCGTCGCCGGTGGCATAGACGGGGTTGCCGGGCTTGCAGGAGAGGTCCATCCCCGTATGGAGCTTGCTGAAGCCCCAGAAGGGGTCCGAGCGGTAACCGAAGGGGCTGGAGAAGTGATAGGTGGCGGGATCCGTGCTGATGGGAGGAATGGCCGGGATGTGCGCCGCACGGTCGCCGGCCGTCTGCTGGAGGTGCTCCACTTCGTCGAAGGACTCGGACTGGATGCTCACGCGTTTTTCCAGCACGTCCACCCGCTTTACGATATCCAGGACGGAGGTGCCCAGGAGCTCGTCGTAACGGTTGTCCCCGCTGAGGCCCGCCAGGCGCACGGGGCCCGGGACTTCGTCCATCCCGTACACCGAACGGTAGATGCGGTCGTCCCGCACTTCCAGCTGTGTCATCTGGTCCTCGCAGCGGTCCAGTTGCCGGGAAATGTTGTCGAATCGCTCGTGCCAGACAAGGTCCCGCGAGCGCAGGAGGTTGGTCTTCGGGGGCGTCACGCCTCCTTTATAAACGCCCACCCACATATAAAGGACGAAGAGCACCACGCCCGTCGCGCAGATGAGCGCAATCTCCCACCAGGGAGCCTTTCGGGTTTCCTGCAGCTCCATCTCCGGCGGTTCCGGAGTCCGGTGTGCCTTCGTCTCTCTGGCCATTTACTGCTGATTGTGGTCTGTGTTGATAAGGGGGATTTTATTGGTAATCTGTCACCGTCCAGCCTGTGGGGGTGGAGGAATTTCCGGGTGACGGGAAACTCATCCCGCTGCTCTTGTAGAAAGTGCCGCCGCTGTCATTGATCCCGTTTACCCAGTCGGTGAAATGGGTGGAATTATAGGTAAATTCGTCCAGGAAAACGATTTCCTGAAGACTGGAACAGTTCAGAAACATCTGCTGATACCAACCGTTGCTGTTGTGTGTGGTAGCTTTTCGGATTATGGGAGCGGATGTAAGGCTGGGGCAGTCCTTGAACATATTACGGTAGCACGTTGAATTGAGCGATGTGGCTGCCAGTTCTGCAGGCCCGGCAACAAGATTGCGACAAGTATCGAAGAACGATTTATAAGCATTTACCGGCAGTGTTTTCATAGAAAGTACCAGCTCTGAGGCGTCAATCAGCGTGGCGCATTCTTTGAAGAAATCGAAAAAGGCATAACTGCTCGGTAAACTCCCGTCAGGGAAAGACGAGCCCTTTAAAAGCGACGCGATGTCCCCCGCAACGTCAAATTGACCGGAGGACCAGATCTTATTGTTGTTCCAGGCCGTTTCCGTGGACCTGAAGCAAACCTCGTCTCCTGCGCTCACTGAAATGCCGGAAGTGTAAGACTGCCAGGTTTCGCCGAAGTCGGTGGAATACTCCACAGCGGCGGATCCCGTACGCGTAATCGTTCCGGTGGTCCTTGCTATAATCCGGAAACCGTCATAGGTTTTATAGGCCCTCGAGACAGTAAAGTAATTGTTGGCGTCAAGGGAAGCGTCGGCAATGGCCCACTCGTTAAGCGTGTTCCCGCTGCTTGCTTCAACCAGTTTGACGCTTGCGTCCGTGAGCGTGGTGCTGCCTCCCGGGAAAACGGCCACGAATTCGACTTTGGTGGTTGTGGTCGTATTGTCTACGGATGTAACCGTGGCGCTGCGCAACAGGTCGGCACCGGTATTGTTATAGATGCTGGCCGTAAACGTGGTCCCTATAGGAGCAAGCGCCTTCTTTATCCGTATGGAGAACACCAGGAAAGAGCTTTGCTGGCTCAGGACGAAGGAGGCGTCGCCATATTGTCCCGAACAGGTGAAGTTGCTGTACTTCTCTACGGCATCGGCAAAGGAGGAAGCATAAACATTGTCCGGATAAGCGGCAGCGGTATTCAGCAAACCGCCCGTCGTGGCCTCGTGCATAAGGTCGGCCGCGCCGCCGACGAGCACAAGGTCCACAGGGGTGTCGTCTGCCGGCGAGAAATCGTCGTCACAGACAAGATTGCCCTGGAATACGGCCTGGGTGCTTCCAGCCCCGGAAATCATCGTCAGGAAGCCGTGCATTTTGACGTCGCTTCCGGAGGTGTGGCTCACATACAAACGGTCGCCGGCCTCGAAAATATACTGCGTGCTGCCGTTCAGGGAGGCCTTGGTACCGGCGCCCGTTACCTCTGCACGATAAGGAATGAGCTTGGTCGCCGGCTCCTGTATATCATTCATTTCCCGGGAGCAGGAAAGCAAAGCGGCAAGCGCTGCAAGGAAAATAAACAATCGTCTCATCTTACAGGTCTCCTCCGTTTACAGGGTCGTCAAATCCCACGTTTCCGCCTGCGGGATTGCTGGATTTCGTGTTGTGGACTACGCGGACAAACATATAGCCGGCGCGGGAGCGGTGGTAGCCCTGGGTGGCGCCCACGTAGATGGTGTTCCCTGCCAGGATGCGGTTAAGGCTGGCAGTGGCATCGGCGGCACTGACCCCTCCGGACCCTGTCCACTTAGACAAATCAATAGCCTGGGAATTCCAGTAAAGGCCCGACTTGTCCAGCCGATAATGCTGATACACCGACGGATTGGGCTTGGCGCCGCTTCCCTGCGTCACAAAACCGGTTCCGGTGCCCGCTGTGAACGAATTGTAATTGTATCCGTTGGAATTGCCGTTTGCCTTGGAAATATTCGGACGCAGCCAATCCTGCCCGCTGCTGGCTCCGCCGTCGTGCGCAGGATAGTAAATGTGTGCCACGTTTCCTACAGTCATACCTGTGTCGTGGTCGGTGTCCGTGAGGCCCACGCTGATAAGGTTGTCCCTGCCCAGGGTTCTGTTGTCGTCCCTCTGGGAAGGATTATCCTCCTTCATCACTGCCAGATATGTGCAGTTATGCACATCCATATTGGCCTCGACGAAGTCGCCGGCGTAGAAGTCCATATTCTCCACCTTATGGGCTTCCCAGATATTGGTAATTTCGGACGCCTCGGAATAGGAATTCCCGGGATTCGGCCAGTAGTTCACTTTCAGCACTTCCATCGAAACGCTCTCCGAGCGGGTGGTTTTGCCGTCGGCCGTGGTCACATCCAGCCAGAATGTGTACATACCCGTCGAGAGGGAACTGGTAGTATAGGTGAAGTCATAGCTATAGGTCCAATAGCGCGTATCGCCGCTCTGGGCGGGCAGATTTGCCGATGTGGTTTCCCCTTCCGGATCCTTCACCGACAGCTGCCAGCCTGTGATATCGGAAGAAGGCGAGTGCGCCGTCACCATAACGGGGAACGGAGGATTGGGAAGGGTTTCGCTGTAGTTGCAGGGCAAAAGCCTTACGGACGAAAATACGGGCGAATATACCTTGATCGGAGCCTCGAAGGTCCTGGTGATACCGGCCGAATTCCTCACGGTTGCGCGAATCGACATGCTTCCGAGCAGGGGCAGGTCGGAAGGAATCGTATAGATGATTTCCTCCTGAAGCGAAACGCCCGAGAGTTTCACGGATGAAACATCGATGTCTCTTGTATGCTCCCTGCCGTCGGTTCCCACATAAACCAGCGACAGCGCAAGGTATTTGATGGCCGATCCCTGGGAAGTGAAATTCATCCTGATCTTCACATCATCACCCACACGCAGATCCTGGCCGTCCGGCACCATCAGCTTGCCGGTGATTTCGCCGATGCAGTTTTCGTCCCTGACGCAGCGTACGCCGGTGAGGGATGTCCCCTGGTTGATCATATTCATTCTTCCGGTGCTCATAGAGTAGGCCCATCCGATCTTCTCATCTTCTCCGGTGATCTGTTTGCCCACGGCGCCGTAGGAATAATAAGTCCTGCAAGGATAAATGGTGGAAGAAGTCCAATAGGAGGAGGGCTGGAGCGCAACCATCAGCAGAAGTTCCGTCATATTGGGCAGACGGTATCCTGTGGGGCAGTATGAGTTGTGTCCGGTGCTGGTGATGTTGTTGTTGATTACCTCCTCGTCCTCTGCGGGGAAACTCTTGTCGGCATATACGTAATTGTCCCGGCTCTGCATAACCAGCTCCAGATACACCTTGTTATGCTGGGAATACTCCTGATGGTAAGGGAGGTCGTCGGCGGTGTATTCACGGATGGACTTGGGGTTCAGGCGGGAGAAGCGTACGGTGTACGTTCCGTCGGCATTGGGCAAAGCATTGCCGTTCGCATCCACGCCCGCGGCGACTTCATAATACTGGTCCACCTGATGGTCGTAAGGGGCGTAACTGATGTCCACGGGAGCCCCGCCGCTCTGGTATGTGCCGATATTGCGGACACACCGTATGGACGTTACTTTATCTCTCTGAGTCTCATTGAATCCCGCCCAATCGAATTCGTTATAGAATGATTTCGTACATCCTTCTTCGGCGCGGATGATGACCATTTTGTTAATGTCGGATGAAGCGTCCGTGCTGGAGAGAACCCACGAACGCCAGTCCAGGCCGCTGGATGTATTGGCGGCATTTCTGGGCTGATAGATACGGGCCGACGGTGACAGCGATTCGTTGCCGACCCACATTCCCACGATCTGATTCACCGCCGCGATATACCAGCGGACTTCTTCCGGGTCGATGACTCCGTTGCCGTTGTTGTCCCGGTTTCTGGTAAGACAGGAATAGGCCAGATACTTATAATCGGACTGCAATTCCGGAGTCATGTTATCCACGTCGTAATCCAGGAAGGTGTCCCAGCGCGGAGCGCTTCCGGAATTCAACCCCCACAGGGTGGCCGAATTCACGCGCCCGTTCTCTTCATTGCCTCTGGTTCCGGTGGGGACGGTCCTGCCGCTGGGCCACCAGGACCAGGCAGTCTGCCCGGGGTCTTTGTCCACCCTTCTGTAATAGGACATCTCATCCAGATGCTCCGTGCCCCAGAGTGATGTCAAATCGGGAGAATAGATGTTGTAGAAAGTCTGGATGGACTGCTGGATGATCGAGTGGCTGGAAGTGATGACGTCGCTGTGGCGGTCGGCGCTGTACTGGGCGTCGGAAAGAATGTGCAGCTCGCGCGGTTTGGCATTCACGAACGAACGCCAGAGGTCGGGATCGGCCGGGGCGTCGGGGCCCAGGCGCGGATCCTTCTCGTAATAGAACTCGTCGATAAACGCGGTAACGCGGATGACGTTGTTCTTAAAGTCATTGGTCAGACCGTCTCTCTTTTGTCCGGTCTGATAGAAAATGTATTTGATCAGCTGATGGATGTCCATCAGAACGGGAGGCGTCCCGCTTTCGGGAGTCCAGTCGGGATCATATTGACTTTCTCCGGGATAGGCCTTGCGGTTCTCCGTGTAAGCTCCGCCGTCAACGTTGTTGATGGCGAATTTCACCCACAGATAATCCTCGCAATTGAAATCCCAGTCCCTGGTGGACTGATTCCACTGGGCGCCGCCTTCGCTGAAGGGCGTCTTGATATACCACGACACGCCCCTTTCCTGTATGCTCTCGTTGTAGGTGAACGTGAAAGTGTGGTACTCGTAATGGGCGTCGCAGTTTACGATTTCATCTGTAGCGAGCAGCAGGGAGCCTTCCTGGCCGGGTTCGTCTTCGCGGATTCCCTGATTGTCGCCTTTCACCTCCACATAGATCTTCTTGGAGTTTTCTATGGTAATGTAGTAGGTGTAGGCGTGGCTGCGCTCTACGGAGTAATTGTCGTAATCGTGCGTTCCGCCGGTGCTGGAAGTGAAATCTCCCAGATGAATGGTGAACAGGGCTTCGGACGTGAGGGCGTGGTTCATATCCGGATCGTCCAGAATGTTCTGGATGCCGGCGGTGGTAAGGCCCAGCACTACGTCGAACTGGACATAGGTGCCGTTGGCCGGCGCATACACCCAGTCGCCGTTCACCTCGCTGGCGGTATAGTCCTTCTCCTGCAGTTCCCTGAGGTAGTAATTGGGCGTGCCGAGCGCTTCGATGCTTGCCCTTGCTGTCTGCTTGTTCTCAATCATATAGAAAGAGAACACCTGCCACACCTCATCATTGCCGTCGACCTCGGTTCCCTCGAAATAGGCTTCTTCCGTGTTGAAGAACGTAACGCCTACAGGCGTCTCGGGCCGGGGCATCAGGTATGAACTGGCCGGGACGTTGAATACCTGCCAATAGCGCGGAGTGGATTTTGACGCGTCTATGTTGGTGGAGTTATACTTGATGCAGAACTTTACCTTCGCGTCAAGGGCGTTGAGCTGCACCTTATAATCTGAAGAATAGGTTGAGGGAAGTGTTCCCCACACCATTTCACCTGTATTCAATCCATCTTTCGTTCCCAGCATCAGGAAAAGGTCGGCCCGGTTCACCACCTCCTGCTCCAGCGTCACTTTCACGTTGTTCAGCTGGGACAGCGATTCTACATCGGCCAGTCTGTCCACCGGATCCCTTCCGTCCAGTGCGGTAATGGTGTTGGAAACATTGGCTATGAGCACAAGGGTGCAATTGGTCTTGGCTTCGGTCGATATCTTCACCACGCCTCTGGTGTTGGCGGAATTCTCCACATACCAGCCCTCGTTGCTCTGGGCGTCAAGGGTGGACAGCGAAGAGATCAGGTGCTCGTAGGTGAAATACCTTCCGTAAAACTTGTTGCCGCTGCTGTCGAAAAGCATCACGTAGAGGTCGTGCACCCGCGATTCATCGGCGGCGGAGGCCTCCGCCTTGGTGCCGATCTGGACATCCAGCAGGTCCTGATAACCAAAGCCGATGTTCATTGTCACGGGTGTGCCGTCCGGATAGCGGTCCTGCGCAGGGTTTTCCTTCTCCCGCATACAGGACGCCAGGAGGAGCGACAAGAGCAGCAATATGCCTTTGAACCGGTTCATAGTCTAATGGAAAAATACAAATTCATCCAGTACATCCGTCCAACAGACAACTTCGAAGTTGAAGGAGGTGTCGTGCTGTTCGCTACGTTTGTTGATTCTCGTTTCAATCTTCAGATCCTGATTCCTTGCCAATAACTGGATATCGGCGGAACGATGGTCGTGGACGGGCAGGTCGTAATAGTCGTGCTGGGTATAGGTGGCGGAATTGCCGGCATCGTATGTCGTGTTTTCTTTGGCAATCCGGAAACTGATATCGCACAGATACCTGTTTCCCTGGCTTTGCGCCGGAGCCACGCTGGGGAACACCAGCTTGGAAGGAAGGGTGTAGGTGTTGACGGAAGAGGGAACTTCCGGGTCGATCACCGGCACCGTCAGATAAGGAGAATCGCCGTTGAACACAAGATCGCTGTCGTAACCGCTCACATAATCCGGTGAGCCGGAGAAGAGATACCCCCGTGAGGGATTCATATCGTGGATGGTAATGCTACAGGCATAAAGATCCAACGCTTCTCCCGTCTGGTTTTTGAACGTGAGGCTTGCGCGGGCCACCACCCGCTTGAGTTCAAGGTCAATCTGGCCGTTTCCGCTTGCGTTCACGACGAGCGTGCCCCACGCAGAAAGCGGCATACAGGTGCTGAAAGAAATATCTCCGCCCGTGACCAGCACCAGGTCCTGAAGGTCCGATAAAGTCGTTGCCGATGACAGCGCAGGGCTTCCCACTGCGGAAAGGCCCGCGGTATTTGCCACGGCGAACACCTTGTAGGTGCCTTTCTCCGGTCCTGAAATATTGATGATGGATTCCGTCGTGGGAGTCGATGCGGTATGGGGTGTCAGACACCACGCATCGTAGATGGTCCCTGCAGGCACCGCACCGTAGTTCTCCGGATACCAGGCCACGATGTCATCGTTCTTATCGGCGATGGCAATGACGATATCCGGTTCTCCGCTTCCATTGACGGCGATTCCGCCTCCATCGGCCAGATTGCCGTCTCCAGGTGTCACGGCCTTGGTTTCCAGCGCCACCGTGGACAGTTCCAAAGTGATGCGGCCGCGGCACTCGGGCTCCTCTTTCCGGGCGCAAGATATGCCCGAAACTATGGCTAGAGTGGCTAATATGGCAGAATAGAGCTTTCTCATCTTTAAATCATCAAACCTGGTGTTTCTGCATTCACTTCTTCCCATTCCGTGGTTATCACGTGCACACGGATACCGCCACCCATACGGATGTGTATCTGGTATGTGTATCGGACACCGGGCTGCCAGGACGTGATAGTCTCTTCCGTTCCCAGGAATTTGATGTCCTGCAGACGGATGGGCGTCACGACGTTGGTGGGTTCCGGATCTCCTGCTTCCTGATAGGTGTAATCAATCACCAGCGCGGGCGCGGCGGATCCTAAAAGATTCAGCGCCTGAGGAATCATATAGTCCGTTACCGTCGACGTGGGATAATACGACCCGCCGCTGGCGAGGACCGCCCCGTTGTCGTCCCCGAGCACCACGTTACTGTCGTAACCGGGGCTCACCCAGCCCGGCTCGGGGGTATTCAGGTTCTGCTCCACGGTCAATGTGGCCTGTGTGCACAGGTTCTTGAATCCGTAGGAGTTCAGGGTAATGGACTGGCTTGGAGAATCGTTGTACACTACGACGCTCACGGCACTCAGCATATGATGGAATTCCAGGTCGACGGGGCCGATGCTTCCGTCGGTCCTGTCCGCACAGGCCGCCATCAGGTCGTATTGCGACGAGGTGGGGTTGTAAGTGACCGTTGCCATCAGCGGGAGCGACGAAGGGTTGCAGGTAATCCCGCTGGCCGATGCCGGGCCCGATATGGCCAGGAAATCGTACCTGCTCGCATTGGGATCCCAGAAACGGGCCGGCGAGTAGGACCAGGTGCTTCCGTCGTAGGTAACCGTTTGTCCGGTGAAAATGGGATAGTGAGTAAGGGAGATGGTTTTTGCTCCGAAAACGTAGAAGTTTCCTCCGTTTTCGAAACTGGATTTCGTGATGGCGTCGTTTAGCAGTAACGACCCGGCCCGGAAGCTGATTTCCTGCTCCCGGGCGGGATCGTACACCCTGGTGCACCCCGCGGAAAGCAGGGCGCACGCAAAAGCTGCTGCTATGAACGTTACACGAAAGTGCATTTAACCTTAGTTGAGGATGTAGTAGTAACCGTTGTCGGTACCCCAAGTCGCCATCGTAGCTGTGAAGACGATAGCCTCAGCGTCAATGGTGATGATGTAGGTGTAGTGCACTCCGTCAACCCAACCGGATACTTTTGTACCATCGTTGTACTGGTCGCCATCTTCGCTGGTGTTATCATCGGTAGGATAGTCGGTCTTGTCGAACAGAATCAGATCGTAGGTCTTGTCTGTGAAAGTGTTGGTCTGCTCTGCCGCCGTTCCGGCACCAGTGGTGATGGTATAGCTGATCTTCAGCCTCTGTGCGTTAGCAGCAAAATCCTGAGGCATAACAACAAGGTTGTTGATGAGGAACTGATCTCCGGTGGTGGTAACTGCCGTTGTAGCGGAAATAATATCAGTACCAGCTGTATTTTTTACACCATTGGCTCCAGTATAAGAACCTGTTGCCGAACCGGCCCATGCAATGGCTGCCTTGTTGGTGCTTGCATCGTAAGAGCTAACGGTGAAGGTACCAGTATTAGAGATATTCTCAAGAGCGACAGATGTAACCTTAAGAACGCCATTATCGCCGATACCGGAACCCTTGCGAACTTTGAGGTCGAACAGGGCTGCAGCGTGACGGAAATTCAATTCTACCACCTGGCCATAGTTAGCTTTGAGAACGCGTTTCTTGTCGGCAACCAGAATGTCGTTGTCGTTACCCGCCAGGGTGAGGCTATTTGTAGTGAAAGCACCGCTGGTAAGTGTGAATGAATTAACCAGGTCGGCAGCCGCAGCAAAAGAATCCTCACTGGGTGAAACGGCATAAAAATCATAGTAGTCGTTGTTCCTGTCCCAGAAACGGAGGGGGCTATAAGTCCAGGTCGTTGCATCGGTTGTGCTCACTTTGTCTCCGTTGAAAGGAGTCTGTGCGCCCGAAGTGTAGCCATAGACAAAGAAGTAGTCGCCTGCGGCGAAAGAAGAACCGCCAATGGTACGGCCAGTTGCGGCTTTAGTGAGGTTGTCGGCCCATGTGCCGAAACCGATGGCCTGGCCTTCATTGCCGCCGTTCAGATCGTAGGTCCTGCTGCAGGACACTGTTGCAAGCACGATGGCTGCTACGATAAAAATGTAACGTTTCATAAAACTTTTGGTTTTAAAAAGGTTAATAAATAAGGTTGGTATAAAAAGTTGTAAATTAATAAATTATCGTTGTGGAGCCTACCTCCTCATCCCATTCGTTCATAATAGGGGTGAAACCTCCTCCGCCAGATACGGGCGGGTCCGTGTCCTCCGGAGGGAAATCGTCCACATCCACTTCCAATGTAATCACGCCCCCTGTTGGCAGGGCCCTTATCTGGTCGGTTACGTCCATTCGTATGTTTTTGTACGTTCCCACACTGAAATTCACATTGAGCACAAACCAATGCTTGCCTTGAGGTGCAGCAGCCACGCTGGCGTCGTCATAGGGATTACATCCCGGAATACCGAAGGAAAGCACCCTCGCGCCCATCAAATCCGGATTTTCGCTTTTGTTCATATGTACATCCATCGGCACGCTCACGACAGTTTCTTCCGTGAAGCCGGTTGTCAAATTCACGCCATAGGACATTCCCGTGAGGGCCGCGCCGCCCATACTTCCAATCACCCTGTTGTAATTGTTCACAAACTTGATCTGGAAGAGCCAGATGAAGGTTGCAGGCTTCAGTTCCCCCTGAATGCGAAGCACATATTTGCCGTCGATGTACTCATAGTCGTCCAGATTGTCGCTGATATAGTAATTCGGTTTGTAGAGGGTGAACAGTTCGTCTGGCATAAAGGTCACGCTCTCCTCGATTTCCGTCTCCTCTTCATTAGCCTTTGTCGCCATCGCTTTCTGCTCCAGGGTCCTCACTGTCGTCGATGTCCGCAGGCCGGAGGAAATGATACGGGCGTGGGCGCTGATGTCGGAAAGATCGTCGTCCGCGTCGAAAATAAGGACTTCGGAGTCGTTGTTGTGGAACAGCAGGTCGTGGTAGCCCACGAAGATATCGGCCGAACCTTCCATCCCGTTGAAGTTGTAGACATTGTGCGACTTGCGGCCTCCTTCGTCGTCAATCGTGTATACGTGCATACGCATACGTGACGGCTCTGTATAGCCCAGCGGGCCATAGAGATCCGTCTGCCAGACATAATCCCACTCCGTCTGCCAGTTCAGCTGCCACATGAAATCCGTGGAAACGCGCGTCTGCAGCACAACCCTGGTGGCCACCGTCTTCCTCAGGTGAAGCGGCGGCTCGATCGTGCACCCGCCCAAAAGGACCAGTGCAACCAAGGCCGATATGAATCTGCGCAGTCTCATCTCTTCCTGCAGAAAAGGTCAAGGCCGATGGAGAAATACACGCGCGTAGGGCCGAACCACAGCATAAGGTGCTGCCGCTCCTGGAAATCTTCCGGCTTTCCGCCGTAATCATAGTAGTACCAACCCGTAGCGTCATATCCATAGACGTAAGGGTCGTATTTGGAAACCAGGCCGCCCAGGTCGATGCCGGTGTCGAACCACCAGCGGCTGCGGCCGATCATTTTCTTAAAGCCGATGCCGACGGAAGCCCCCAGGCCTTCGCCTTCCCAGCCCTTGGCGTCCCAGCCGATGCCGTAGCGGCAAACGTTGGCCCCGGCCGACAGATACAGGCCCTCGAAATGGCCCTCCTGCGGCTTGAAGTATCTGCGCGCCCACAGGCCGATATTCTGGATCTGCAGGTACTTATGCGTATCCGGATGCCTCCACATCGGCCACTCCACATTTCCTCCGAAGCTGTAATGCCTGGAGCCGGCGGGGTAGTATTCCACGTTGAAACTGGGCACGGACGTGAAGCCGTAATTCGGGATATACGTCGCGTCGTAGATCAGGTTTGTGCCGATACCCAGGAACGGGCGCCTGTTGGACGGTGCCTTTTGCGGTTCAGTGCCTTCGGGCTCGATGGACTCCTCCGATTCTTTAGCTTCCTCCGATTCTTTAGCTTCTTCCGGTTCTTTCGGCCCTTCCGGCTCAGAAGGCGCTGTGGGCTCTATGGAAACTTCCGGTTCAGAAGGTCCTTCCGGCTCTTCCGGCCCGGCATCGTCGGCATAATAATTCACTATGATGTTGCTCCCGCGGAGATAGCGGAAATGGCTTTTCATAATGTAGCGATACGTGTTGCCGGCGTTGGGGTCGTGCCCGAGGATATTCTCCAGCCGCCATTTCTTCGTGCCGCCGCCGATGTTGGTGTCGTCCAGGATGGCCAGCACCCGCTTCTTGGTTTTGGCGGAGATGGTCGTATCCTGTTCCACTCTTTCGCGGAAAAGATCCCACGATTCGCCGCCCGTGCTGGTGATCACACGGGCCCTGGCCCATTCCGGCAGCGCCGCGCGCAGCGCATTTTTGGCGCTTTTGGCCCTTTCGCGGCAGAGGTACAGGTTGTGTTCGCGGACGCCTTCCGGCGACGCGTAACCGATAACCTCTATGGATTGGAGATTGTCCTGTCCGATTCTTTCGACCATCCGGGCAAGTTCGGCCACGGCCTGGCCGTTGCCCATCAGCGATTCATCGTATTTGGTTTTGTCCAGGCCAAAGTGTATCTGCACTGTTTCCGTCCTCTCTCTCCCGGGATTGTCGTCCGGGATAAAAAGGGACAGAATTGTCGACAGTATGACCAGCGCAAACACGGTTTTTTGCTCTCTTTATACGTAACGCGCATATGCGTGCGTTATGCGTAGTCTGCAAATTTAAGAATATATTTCCATATGTTGTTCTTTTTACTTATAATTATTTTATTCACCGGAAAACCCTGATAACAAAAGTCCCTCCCCCGAGGGGAGGGATTTAGGGAGGGGGCTACGTTGAGCGGAGTTGCGAAGCGTAAGCCCCGTGCGATAGCGCAACTTCGTGCCCAGAGCGGGAATCGAACCCGCACGGTATTGCTACCACAGGATTTTGAGTCCAGCGCGTCTACCAATTCCGCCATCCGGGCAGGATGTGGATTGCAAAGGTAAGCCAATTTCGCCAAACCGCCAAAAATAGTTATCTTTGTAATCTATGATTAAGGAGATCAATCAGGCGGCCGATATTCTTCCTTTCCTGGAAGGGGAGCCGGAGGTGTTTGCGGTATGCGACCTCAATGTGCGGTGGGTGCTGGAGGAACTCCAGGCCGCCGGGCTGGACGCGCCGCATCTCTTCTTCAAGGCATCAGAGGCCGATAAAACCCTCTCCGCCGTGGAGATGATCTCCCGTTTCCTGATGGAGCATCACGCCTCCCGGAACGCCTTGCTCCTGGCCATCGGCGGCGGCATTACGACGGACGTAACTGGTTTTGCCGCAAGCGTTTACAAGCGCGGAATCCGCTGGGCGAATCTCCCCACGTCGCTTCTCGCACAGGTGGATGCCGCCATCGGCGGGAAAACCGGCGTGAACCTGGACGCCTACAAAAATATGATAGGCGCGTTCCATCAGCCCTCGTGCACTTTTCTTTGTGCCGATGTCCTCAAAACCCTCCCGGAACGGGAGCTGAAAGCGGGCCTCGCGGAGATGTACAAAACCCTCTTCCTTGCGGGCTCGAAAGTCCCCGTATCCGTTTCCTCGGAAAGCATTCTGGAAGCGGCTGCCATCAAGGAGGCCATCGTGGCAAAAGACCCGTTTGAGCGCGGTGAAAGGGCGAAACTGAACCTGGGCCATACTTTCGCGCACGCCATCGAACACCTCGCTGCGGAAAAGGGCGACGACATCTCCCACGGGGAAGCCGTCGCGATGGGCATCCTCCTCTCGGCCCGCCTTAGTGAAGCGATGAACCTGGCCGAAAGCGGCCTCCTGCGGCGGCTAAAGCAGGATTTTGATCATATCGGCCTCCCCACTGGATGTCCCTATCCGTTGGAAGACCTTCAGGAAGCGATGGCCCGCGACAAGAAATCCCTCTCCGGCGGAAAGGTGAAGTTTATTCTTCCCATTCGGCCCGGCGAAGTGAAACCCGTAGAACTGGATCCCTATGATTTGCACTTCGCTACAGAATAAGGATTATACGCAACTCCAGGCCCTTCTGGAGCAGCTGGAGATGGCGGAAATCCGCCTGGACCGCTGCGCCCTGGACGACGAAGAGATCGACCTGCTGTTCAGCCAGACGGACGTACCGCTCATCGCCACCTGCCGCCTGGAGGAGGAATCCCAGGCCCCGGAACTGCTGGAGCGCGCCATTCAGGCCGGCGCCAAGTATGTGGACCTGGAGATGGAGGCCCCCGCTGCCGTCGGGCGCCGCATCCGTGAAGCCTGCGGCCGATGGGGAAGCGTCCTCATCCGCTCCTATCACAATTACGAGGATACGCCGCCCCGTGAGGTCCTTCTTTCACTTTTGAAACGTGCCTGCAATTTCGGTGGCGAAGTGGTGAAAATCGTCACTACAGCCACCTCCAAGGCCGATAACGACATCGTCCTTTCCCTCTACGACGAGGTGGAGCCGGGTACCCTGGTTGCATTTTGTATGGGTGAGGAGGGCCGTGCATCCCGCCTGGAAGCCCTGAAAAGAGGCGCTCCCTTTACCTATGCCTGTCTGAGCGAAGAGGAGGCTACCGCCTCTGGGCAGTGGAATGTAAAAGACTTACAGACAGCCGTTTATGGCGGCTACCGCTTTATCAAGGCGCAGGATCTTGTGATGCCCGCCTCCAAGAGCTTCGCCCAGCGCGCCATCATCGCCGCCGCGCTTGCCGACGGTCAGTCCGTCCTGGACGGTTATTCCCCCTGCGGGGACAACGAGGCCGCCATCAACGCGGCAAAGGCATTGGGTTCGGAGGTCGCTGTTAATGGTAACCACCTCGTAATCAAAGGAATAGCTGCAAAACCCGGCGAATTGAAACTGTCGGAGGTCCATTGCGGGGAGTCGGGACTGCTTACCCGGCTGATGATTCCGCTGCTCTCTACTCTTGCCGGTGACAAACCCGTGCGCGTTACCGGAGAAAAAACGCTGCTGGAGCGGCCCCTGAGCCAGGCGCACGACATTATGGCCTCTTTCGGCGTCCGGCTCCACCCGGAAAGTAACAAAAAAGTTAATCTACAAAATTCAGAAAATGAGGAGGTTAACAAAAATGTTAACGAGTCTCGCAAGTCCGATTGTTACCTTCCGCTCTCTGTAAAGGGACCCATCATCCCCGGCAGGGCCGACATTTCCGGGAAAGGCGGCTCCCAGCTCATCTCGGGCCTGTTGGCAGCGCTCCCGTTAACGGACGGAAAATCAACCGTTTACGTACACGAGCCCCGCAGTATCCCCTACCTTTTCATTACGGTGGACGTCCTGAAGAAATTCGGCATCCGCATCGGCTCGGAAATGGAGGGCGGGGACGACTTCCTGGAAACGCAGGACTGGAGCCTCTGCACGGCCGTGAATTTCCACATAAAAGGCGGTCAGCGCTATCAGGCGGCCCATTTCGGGATCGAGGCGGACTGGTCGGCCGCGGCCCCCTTCCTCACCGCCGGCGCCCTATTCGGCGAAGTGGAAGTGACGGGCCTGGACACCACCAGCCTGCAGGCCGATATCTCCATCCTGGACATCCTGGTCCAGGCCGGCGCCAGTATGTCGCAGCTGGAGGGCAGCATCCGCGTGCGTCGCGCCCCCCTCAGCCCCTTCGACGCAGACCTGAACAACTGCCCGGATCTCTTCCCGGTGGTGGCGGTCCTAGCGGCCTTCTGTCCCGGCGAAAGCCATCTGAAGGGCGTCCAGCGCCTCCGCCACAAGGAAACCGACCGCGCCGCGGCCATCGAGGAGATGCTCACGCAGATGGGCGTTCCGGTGTGCACGGACGACGATGAAATGACCATTATGGGTACGGGGCTCACCCAGCGGCTGGCCACGGGGCGCCTGCTCAAAGGCGGAAAGTACACTTCCCACGCGGATCACCGGATGGTGATGGCGCTTAAACTCGCCTCCCTCGGGGCCGATGCGGCCATAGAAATAGATGATACCGCCTGCGTGGCCAAGTCGTTCCCCGCTTTTAACGAATTGTTCGACAAATTATGAATACTTTTGGCAACCGCTTCAGAATCAGCATCTTCGGCGAATCACACGGGGCGCGCATCGGCGTCACCCTGGACGGCGTCCTGCCCGGAATTCCCCTCAGTGAGGAGGATTTCGCCGAGGACCTGAACCGCCGCAAGGCCGGCGCCCCGGGCACGACGCCCCGCACGGAGGACGACTTCCCGCAGATTGTCTCCGGCGTGTACGAAGGCCACACCACCGGCGCGCCGCTGACCATCCTTTTCCGCAATGAGAATACCCGCAGCGAGGATTACGAAGGTTTCCGCGAGCATCCCCGTCCGGGACACGCGGACTTTACCGCGAATCTCAAGTTCGGCGGCTTCAACGACCCCCGCGGCGGCGGCCATTTCAGCGGAAGGCTCTCCCTGGGCATCGTAGCGGCGGGCGTCGTCGCCAAGAAAATACTGCAGTTCGCCCGTTTCGACGCGCGCCTCATCGAGGTAGGCGGCGAGAAAGAGGCCGAAAAATGGCCGGAACTGCTGAAAGCCACCCAGGCCGAAGGCGACTCCCTGGGCGGCGTGGTGGAATGCGTGGTCGAGGGTCTTCCCATCGGCCTGGGTGAACCCTTCTGGGACAGTGTGGAATCGCAGATAGCCCACGCCGTTTTCGCTATTCCAGGAGTGCGGGGCATCGAATTCGGCGACGGCTTCCAGGCTGCCGGAATGAAAGGATCGGAGCACAACGACCCCTTCCCGGAGCACGAGTGTCATAAGGACGAGCCCGGCCATAAGTGCCATCACGACGATCCGGATCACGAATGCTGCCACGGAGAAGGCGAGCACCATTGCTGCGGCCGCCACAAGCACATCCAGCCGCCTGTCACCAACCACGCCGGCGGGGTGAACGGCGGCATTACCAACGGCAACCCGCTGGTGTTCCGCGTGGCTTTCAAACCCACGTCCAGCATTGCCAAAAACGGCATCCCGGGCCGCCACGACGTCTGTTTCGCCCTGCGTACGCCCGTTATCGTGGAGGCGATGGCGGCTATCGTTTTAACGGATTTAGCCCTGTGACCGACGAGAAACTCATACGGCAGGTCACTTCCTCCGAATACAAGGAAGGCTTCGTGACGGACGTTGAGCAGGAATTCCTGCCCAAAGGCCTGAACGAAGACATCGTTCGGCAGATATCGGCCCGGAAAGGGGAGCCCGACTGGCTCCTGGAGTTCCGCCTGGACGCCCTGCGCAAGTGGCAGGCGATGCCGCAGCCGGATTGGGCGCATCTGGATATGCCGCCCATTGATTTTCAGGATATTATCTACTTCGCCGCCCCCAAGAAGGACAAGGATCGGCCCAAGGAAATCGACCCCAAACTGGCCGAGACCTTCGACAAACTGGGCATCCCGCTCAGGGAGCGCGAAGCCCTCGCCGGCGTGGTGGCCGTGGACGCCGTCTTCGACTCGGTGTCGGTGAAAACCACCTTCCGGAAAACCCTGGAGGAGAAAGGTATCATCTTCTGCTCGTTCTCGGAGGCCGTGAAAGAGCATCCGGACCTGGTGCGCAGGTACCTCGCCAGCGTGGTCCCCGCCTCCGACAATTTCTTCGCGGCCCTCAACAGCGCGGTCTTCTCCGACGGCTCCTTCTGCTACATTCCCAAGGGCGTCCGCTGCCCGATGGAGCTGAGCAGCTATTTCCGCATCAATGCGAAAGGCACCGGGCAGTTCGAAAGGACCTTGATTGTGGCCGATGAAGGCTCCTACGTGAGCTATATGGAAGGCTGCACTGCCCCGATGCGCGACGAGCAGCAGCTGCACGCCGCCGTGGTGGAAATCGTCGTGGAGAAGGATGCCGATGTCAAGTATTCCACCGTCCAGAACTGGTATCCGGGCGACGCCGACGGCAAGGGCGGGATTCTCAATCTCGTCACCAAGCGCGGCATCTGCAAGGGGGAGGGCAGCCATCTGAGCTGGACGCAGGTGGAAACCGGCAGCGCCATCACCTGGAAATACCCCTCCACTATATTAAAAGGGGATTACAGCAGTTCGGAATTCTATTCCGTCGCCGTCACCAACAACCATCAGCAGGCCGATACAGGCACCAAGATGGTCCACCTGGGACGGGGCACCAAGAGCCGGATCGTGTCAAAGGGCATATCGGCCGGGATGAGCCAGAACAGCTACCGCGGCCTGGTGCGGATGGGGCGTAATGCGCTGAATGCGAGGAACTTCTCCCAGTGCGACAGTCTGCTCATCGGCTCCCGCTGCGGGGCGCATACCTTCCCGGTAATCGAGAGTCTGCAGCCGTCGGCTACCGTGGAGCACGAGGCTACCACCAGCAAAATCTCCGAGGACCAGCTCTACTATTGCAACCAGCGGGGTATCGGCCCGGAAGACGCGGTGGGCCTCATCGTGAACGGCTACGCACGCGAAGTGCTTTCGCGCCTCCCGATGGAATTTGCCGTAGAGGCGCAAAAGCTCTTGTCCGTTTCGCTTGAAGGGTCTGTAGGGTAAATCCTACTTGGAGACAGTTATCACGTAACCCACCTCTCCGAGGTAGGCGACAGCCCTATTCGAACCGCTGGCCGGAGCGGACTCCAGCGTGAATTCCTTGCTATATACAGCTTCCTCTGCAGAACCGTTGATGCCGATCAGCTTGCCGCTCCAGCGGACCTTGAACTGCTCCAGTTTCCCCAGGTTATAGGGGATGGAGGTGATGGCCGTGTAGTTGCCGTAATTGTCCTTGGTCTCGAGTTGAATCTTGTAGGTGCCGGCACCGTTTCCGGCGGCGCCATAGCTGAAGGATGCCGTACTGGGGTTGTAGAGGGCGTCGACACTATTCCAGCCGTTGCTTCCTTTCTTGTAGATGCCCAGTCTCCAGGGTTCGACGGTAATCTCGCCCACGAAGGGTTCTACGGTCTCGTCTTCCAGATTGGTGGCGGTGATTTTAACCTTGGTGGTTTTCTTGGAAATATCGGGAAGCCTGAAAGTGGCGATGCATTCTTTTCCAATCTCGTTATAGGAGAGGTCTACAATCTCCGGATTATGGTTGGTCCAGCCGATTCTGCAGGTGGCGGTGGTGCCCAGGTATGCACTTTGGCCGTCATAGACGGTGGTTCCGGCAAAGGTGAATACGGGGTTCTTTGCCATAGAGTCCAGAAGATCCTTACAAGATGTGGCCAGCGTCAGAATGGCTGCGCCGAGGAGGAAAAACTTGGTTGCTTTCATTGGTTAGCGGTTTTAATTATCTGCAAAGATAGTGGTTTTCTTTTAGAAAAAGCAGTATCTTTGTTAAAATGATCAGTTGGATAGATATAACCTGCGCCGTCCTGGGACTCGCGACCGTCGTACTGGCCGGCCGCAATTCCAAGTACAATTTCTGGATCGGCTATCTCTATACGGCGGCGCTTTTCGTGATGTTCTACGACAAGAACCTCTACGCGTCGCTGCTGCTCCAGCCGGTGTCTCTTGCCATCAACATCCTGGGTCACTACCGCTGGACGCATCCGCGCGAAGGGGAGCAGAGTGCGAAGGATGCCAAGTCTTTGAAGGTGAGTATGTTGTCCTGGCCGGAGCGCATCCTCTGCCTGGTGGCCGTGTTCGCCGTCGCGGGCGCCTGGGGATGGACGCTGGACAGTCTATTTCCGGCCGATCCCCATCCCTACCTGGATTCCTGCGTGACGGTGCTCATCCTGCTGGCCCAGCTGCTGAGCGCCCTCAAAAAGTGGGACTGCTGGGTGGCCTGGCTGCTGGTGAACATCACCCAGCTGGCGCTGCACATCAGCGTGGGCAATATCTTTATGCCCATCGTGTGCGGCCTGTATCTGGTGAACGGCATCTGGTCGCTCGCCTCCTGGAAGAAACTCTATAAGAACGAAGCATAATATGTTGGAGATAAGGAACTTACACGCGAGTGTAGAAGGGAAGGAAATCCTCAAGGGATTGGACTTGAAGGTGGGCCCTGGCGAGGTGCACGCCCTGATGGGCCCCAACGGCGCCGGCAAGAGCACCCTCGCCGCCGTCCTCACCGGCCGTCCCGGCTATGAGGTGACCGAAGGGACCGTCCTGTATAAGGGTCAGGACCTTCTGAAAATGACCCCCGAGGAACGCGCCTGGGCTGGCCTCTTTCTCAGTTTCCAGTATCCGGTGGAGATTCCCGGCGTCACCATCACGGCCTTTATGAAGGCGGCGGTGAATGCCAAACGCAAGGCCGCCGGGGAGCCGGAGCTGAAAGCGGCCGAGTTCCTTAAACTGATGAAGGAAAAGATGGCCCTGGTGCAGATGAAGGCCGATTTTGCCAAGCGGGAAGTGAACGTGGGCTTCAGCGGCGGCGAGAAAAAACGCAACGAAATCTTCCAAATGGCCCTCCTGGAGCCGTCGTTCGCCCTTTTGGACGAAACCGACAGCGGCCTGGACGTGGACGCCCTCAAGATTGTGGCCGACGGCGTCAATGCCCTCAGGAGTCCGGAGCGCAGCGCCATCATCGTCACCCACTACCATAAGCTGCTGGAATATGTGCAGCCGGACTTCGTGCACGTTTTGAAAGAAGGCCGTATCGTGAAAACCGGCGGCCGCGAGCTTGTAGACGCCATCGAGGCGAAAGGATTCGACCAGTTCTGATGGGACACGGGAAATACATAGCGCCCCAGAAGGGAAAGTATCAGGTTGCGGCCGGCGAAACGCTGGAGCTGCAGTTCGTGGTCCTTCCCGGGGAGTCGGAGGACATCGACGTCTCCGTGGACCTTACCGGTCCCGGCGCCGAGGTGCATCTCAAGGGTCTGTACCTCTGCGGGGCCGATGAAAAGGTGAATTTCCGCATTCTGGTGCATCACCTGGCCCCCGGCTGCCACAGTACCCAGCTGTTCAACGGCATCGCCGGCGGGGCTGCGCAGGTGTCCTTCCACGGCACCATCGTGGTGGCCCCGGATGCCCAGAAGACCGAGGCCTATCAGGAGAACCACAACATCGTGCTCACGGAGCGGGCGAAAGTGGAAACCAGGCCGCAGCTGGAGATTTATGCCGATGACGTAAAGTGCTCCCACGGCGCCACGGTGGGGCAGCTCAGCGAAGACGAACGTTTTTATATGCGTTCCCGCGGCATTCCGGACGCCCAGGCCCGGCGTCTGCAGATGCTCTCCTTCCTCTCGCCCGTCATTCCTGCGGGTCGGGAGGCGGAAATCGAACAGGCGTTGGAAAAACTACAGGGGGAATAGGCCGAAGAGCGCGCTTCCGCTGCCGCTCATCGCGGCATAGACCGCCCCGCGCGCATACAGATCGGCCTTCAGCGAAGCGAGCTCCGGATGTACGGCGAAAACCGTGGCTTCGAAGTCGTTGTGCAAATCCTCCTTCCAGGTGGAAATATCCTGCTGCAGCACCTCCCGGAGCGGTTTTTCCGGGATGTGCGGCGTGATGCCGCGGTAGGCTTCGGCCGTGCGGACGGAGACGCCTTCCGGCACCACCACTTCCAGCCGGTATCCGCTCAAATCCATCGGGAAAGGCTCTAAAATCTCCCCACGCCCGCTTCCCAGCATCGGCCTATTATAGATAAAGAAGGGACAATCGCTGCCCAGACGGGCGGCGTAGGCGGCGAGGGTGTCGTCGGCCAGGCCCAGTTCCGCCAATTCGGCGATCATCTTTAGCGCGAAGGCGCCGTCGGCCGATCCTCCGCCCAGTCCGGCGCCCACGGGGGCCTTCTTTTCCAGAAATATCTTCATCGGGGGCAGGTCAAAGTCGGCCGCCAGCAATTGGTAAGCCCGCGCCGTGAGGTCTTCCAGCGGATCCCAGTTCACGCCCCCTTCCCGTGCGATGGTAATCATCAGCTTACCGTCCGGGGAGATGGCCTGGGCCGGAGCGCCGTACTTTTCCTGCAGGGAGGCGATGGTCCGGGACCAGTCGTCGCCGGTGATGATCTCCAGCGTATCGGCCAGGCCCGGATACGGAACGAACAGGGTTTCCAGGTTGTGGAAACCGTCCGGGCGGCGGCTCAAAACGTGCAGCCCGAGGTTGATTTTTACATTCGTCTGCGCAATCATTTTCACAAAGATAATGCACAATCGGCTAAAACATAAAAATATTCGGCTAAAACAACGCTTTTTTTTAGCCGATTGTAGGAAATGCCGTCCCAATTTGCCACCTTGCCGGCTCAAAATACGCCGCCTATGCGAAAGACGCTCCTCGTTCTTCTGGTGGTAAGTCTCGCCACCGCCTGCCAGCACGACCTGTTTTCCACCCACTTCCGTTCCGGAGGCGGGCGCCCGCCCAAACGGCCGCCTTCGCCCGAGCTCCTGCCGGAAGGGATGGCGGTCTGGGCCACGGCGGTCTCCTTTCACGACACCACTGACTGGCGCGCGGGTGAGACCGGCGGGGCGGGGCTCCTCCTCTTCAAAAACGGCGTCCGGGTGGATTCCCTGCCGGCGAAGGATTGCCTCCAGCCCGCGCAGCACCGCTTCCGGGAGGGCTATCTCTGGACCAACGCCACCGACGGGACGCACACCTTCATCCGGCGGGACGGCGAGCCCTGGCTCAGCTACGAAGGCGAAGAAACCCTCTCCGGTTTCCTGATCCAGAACGGGCGCATCCATACGCTGGGGCAGCGCCCCGGCGGCGGTTTCTGTTACCGCATCGACGGGAAGGCGGTGTATGCATCGGCCAGAGGCCTTGTGCTGGGATCGGCCGACGACCCCGACTGGGAAGGCGGCGCCCTCACCTCCGACGGCGGCATCGTCTGCTATACCGTCGGCCTGGCCCAACAATCGGCCGATACCCCCGTCTGGGAGTACCGCCTGATGCGCGGGAACGACATCTGGAAAGTGATTACTCCGCCCGCCGACGCCCAACTGTTCGACGTCCGGGTATGCGGCGGAGTCTGCTATCGGCTGGAACTCCGCTATGACCGGTATTGCCTCATAGGGGACGAGGAGGTGCGCGTACTGCAGGGCCGGGGAGAGCAGGGGGACCTGAAACTGATTCCGACGGACGAAGGAATCGCCGCTACGGGGAACAGCCTGCTGGGACCGGCCCGGATGGGCTGGGTGGAGGAGGCCGACGGCCGTTATCAGCAGTACCTGTACCTGGGCGGGGGGAAACTGCGCCTCTCGTTCCGGGGCGGTGTCCTCACCATCCTGCTGTTCACTCCGGAAGAAACCCTTTCGGGCGTTCGGATCGGCTCCCAGCTCATTTCTTTTCCGGAGGGAGTCTATCGCCTGCAGTACGGGCGCTGCGCCCTTCCCTGCAACGGAACGCTGGCCCTGGCGCTCACGGCGACGAACGGGGACCGGCACTGTCTCTGGGTAGCCGGGACCGGGCAGGAAGTGCGTTTTAACGGCTATTTTACAGGAATCTATATCGAATGAGCCTATGTTAGTCTATGTCCACGGTGCCAAATGTCTGGGTATCGACGCCGTCCCGGTGACGGTGGAAGTGAATATCACCTTAGGGGTGGGGATTCATCTGGTGGGTTTGGCCGATGCTGCCGTAAAGGAGAGCCTCCTGCGCACAGTGACGGCCCTCCAGGCCAAGGGATTCCACGTGCCTGGGATGAAAATTGTCATCAATCTGGCTCCCGCCGATTTACACAAGCAGGGAAGCGGGTACGACCTCCCCATCGCCCTGGGCGTCATCGCGGCATCGGCCCAGCGTGCGCTGCCGGAACTGGAGCACTACCTCATTATGGGCGAACTGGGTCTGGACGGGAGCATACGCCCCGTGAGCGGGACGCTGCCGATGGTGGAACTCGCCCGCCGGCTGGGCTTCCGGGGCTGCATCCTGCCGGAGGAATCGGCCCTGGAGGCGGTGGACTGCCAGGGGGTGGACATCTTCGGGGTGCGCACACTGGACGACGTCTTCCGTATTCTGGAGGGCTTCGAGGACCCGTCGGACCTCCTGATCTGGAACACCGAGCGCTACCGGAAGGCCCTGGAAGAGGCTGCCCATCCGGTGCGGACCTATATGGATTTTGCCGATATCATCGGCCAGGAAGGGGCCAAGCGCGGGGTGGAAATCGCCTGCGCCGGAGCCCATAACCTGCTCCTCATCGGTGCTCCGGGAAGCGGGAAAAGTTCCCTGGCAAAGGGCCTGGCGGGCATTCTGCCGCCGATGACCCTCGAAGAAAGCGCCGTTACCTCCAAGGTCTATTCCGTCGCCGGGCGCTCCTCCGGGACACTGGGATTCATCCGCTCGCGGCCCTTCCGCAGCCCGCACATATCGGCCTCGAAGGCGGCCCTGCTGGGCGGCGGCAGCGGCGACAACATCCTACCCGGGGAGGTCTCCCTGGCCACGAACGGCGTCCTCTTCCTGGACGAATTCTGCGAAGCCCCCAAAACCACGCTGGAGGCCCTCCGGGGGCCGTTGGAGGACCGTCGCGTGACCATTTCCCGCCTCAAGGCCAAGGTGGAATACCCGGCTTCCTTTATGCTGGTGGCGGCCTCCAATCCCTGCCCCTGCGGCTACTGGGGAGAGGGCGACCGCTGCACCTGCACGCCGGGTCAGCGGATGCTTTACCTTTCGAAGCTCTCGGGCCCCATTATGGACCGAATAGACATTCAGCTCTGGCTGCATCCCGTGGAGACATCGGCCCTGGTCCGCGGCGGAAAGGCCGAGCCCTCCGAAGCCGTCGCCGCCCGCGTGCTGAAGGCCCGCGAAATCCAGCGCCGGCGCTTCGAGGGGAGCGGCATTTTCTGCAACGCCGAGATGTCCTCCAAGCAGCTGGAGAAGTTCTGCCCGCTCTCGGAGGAATGCAAGGACCTGCTGGAAAACATCATCGACCGCCTGGGTCTGAGCGCCCGCGCCTTCACCCGCATCGTCAAGATCGCCCGTACCATCGCGGACCTCGCCGGCACTGCGCAGATCCTTCCCGAACACCTTTCCGAAGCCGCCCTTTACCGTTTCCTGGACAGGCGGGATATTCTGGAAATGTAGTATATTTGTAGGATGAAACATCAGATTGTCATAACAGATCTGGAGGACTTGCCCCGCGCGGCGGCGGAGTTCCTTGACGCGATTGAGGAACATAGGCTCATTGCGTTCCACGCGCCGATGGGGGCCGGTAAAACCACGTTTATCACGGCTGTCTGCAAATCGCTGGGCGTGCGGGAAGACGCTGTCAGTTCCCCCACTTTCGCCATCGTGAACGAATACCGCGCCGGCAGTGGCGAACCCGTCTATCATTTCGATTTCTACCGTATCGAGCGGCCGGAAGAGGCCCTGGACATCGGCCTGTATGACTATCTGGATTCCGGCTGCCTGTGCCTGATGGAATGGCCGGAGAACATCGCCGCCCTCCTCCCGGAGGAAACCCTCCGCGTGGACATCGCCGTCGCTCCGGACGGCTCGCGCGTTCTGACCTGGGAAGATTAATCCCTACTGCAGCCAGCCTTCGGGATTCTGGGGATCGGCCCCGTTCCAGAGTTCGAAATGGAAGAGGTCCTCACCGCCGATGGTGTCCACCGTGCCCACCACCTGACCGGTGGTAATCTTGTCTCCTACTTTCACCGCCACGCTCTTGAGTTTACTGTAGAGGGTGAAATAGGCCCCGTGGCTCACCAGTACGCACTGGTTGTAGCCGGGGAGCACCACGATCTGGGTGACTGTCCCGTTGAAGACCGCCTTGGCCTTGCAGCCGCGGGGAACCGAAAGGGTGACGCCGTTGTTCTGAGGCATCTCCACATTGGTATAGACGGGATGGTTGTGCTTGCCGAAACGCTCCACGATGGTGCCCTCCACCGGCCAGGGCAGACGGCCCTTGTTGGAGGCGAATTCGTTGGAGAGTTTGGTGTCGATGGCCGTGGAGGTGGTTTTGCTGCCGGAGGTCTTTCCGGAGGAGCCTTTTGACGCCTTGCGGATGAGGTCCGCGATCTTGCGGTTCAGCTCTTCCTTCTGGCGGTTTTTCTCCTTCAGCTGCTGCTGGAATTTCTTTCGGTCCTTGTTCAGCCGGTCCACCATCTTGTTGGCATCGGCCTCCTCTTTTTTCAGCTGCGTTCGCTCGCCGCTGACCTTCTGCCGCACGGCCGCCGATTCCTTCCGGAGGCCACCCAGCCTCTCTTTTTCCGCCGCAATCTGGGCCGATGTCTCCCGGATCTGCAGGGCCTGGCTGTTGAGTTGGGCGCTCATTCCTCGCAAATATCCAGCCCGTCTGAGCCCCTGGCCGATGGATTCGCTGGAGAGGATGTACATATACCAGAGGCGGCTGTCGCGGTTTTTATAGGCGCCGCGAATCAGGCGAGCATAATAAAGGGACAGGGTGTCGTGCCGCGCCTGCAGCCGGGCCATCTCGCGTTTGCACCGGCCGATGGAATCGTCCAGGATGGAGAGCGTCTGGTCGCAGCCGGCGATGAGTTTTTCCCGCGTCTGAATCTTCCCCTGCAGGAGTTTGAGGTTATTCAGCGTGGCGTCCTTGTTCTTGGCGTTCTGCGCCAGGTTGCGGTTCAGCGTGGCGATGTCCTTCTCCAGCTGCGCCTGCTGCTTCTGAAGCTGCTGCAGTTTTCCCTGGGCCGATGCCATCACGCACCCTCCCAGCAGCAGAATCCATATGAGGACAAACTTTCTCACGGTTTCAGTCGCTTGGCCATATTGCGGTAAACGGCGGCGGTATCATTCTCTCCCAGGGCCTCCAGCACCGTGGCGTAATGGTCCAGTATCACGTCGCTTTCCTTCCCGCCGTAGAGCATCGCGTGCTTGAAGAAGGGCTTGGCCTCCAGGTCCTTTCCCATCAGATGCAGGATCCAGCCGAAGGTATCCAGGTAGGTGGCGTTGTCCGGTTCGGCCTCCACGGTCTTCTTGGACATCGAATAGGCCTTCTTCAGTTTCTTCCCCAGCAGGGAAAGGTAGTAGGCGTAGTTGTTCAGCACCGGGGCATAATCCGGGTTCAGCTTCAGGGCTTTGTCATAGGCCTTGAAGGCGCCTTTCTCGTCTCCCTTGGAGTGCTTGGCATCTCCCATCATCGACCAGGCGCTTACGCACAGGTCCTTCTCTTTCGGGTAATTGGATAGGATCCACTGGCAGTTGCCGATGATGGCGTCGTAGTCCTCCAATTGGTAGTTGGCCATATTGGCGTAATCCAGGAAGGCCATCTCGTGGAAGCGGTTGAAGGCCGCGACGGAACGGTCGCGCAGCTCCTGCCAGTTCTCCTGCAGGGCCAGGAACTGGACGTAGGTGGCCGTCTGGCCGATACTCTCCGGGAAGGCGTCCGCGGCAGTGCGCAGCCACTGTCCGGCCTTTTCCTTCCGGCCCGTCGCGTAATAATAGGTGCCGCCGGCGGAAAGGATGCTGCTGTCGGCGGGATGCGTGCTCCCCGCCAGGTCCACCAGGCGGTCGAAGCCTTCGCGGTGGTTCTGCAGAATCTTCGGGTCAATCCCTCTGGTGAGATTACCGATGTACATACTTTTCGTCTGCGTGGGAATGTCCTGCGAGGAAAAGAAGGGCTCCAGCGTGTTGAAATAATCGTCGTAGCGACGCTGGTGCCGCCAGACTTCGGCCAGCCCCAGCAGGGCGGGCGCGTAGGTGTGATCCAGCGAAAGCGCCTCCTCGTAGCGCGCCTGCGCCAGGGAGTCGGAGAATTCGGCCAGATAGTAATCCCCGGTGATGGAAAGGATGGACGGGGAGGAATACTCTTTATTGAACTTTTCCAGGATGGCGGCGCCTTCCTCCTGCCGGCCCATCGTGGTGAGTACGTCGTACTGGGTGCGCACCACCTCTTCCGTGGTCCCCTGTTGCTTTTCGATCTCCTGCAGCGCCGCAAGCGCCTTGTTGAATTCCCGCTGTTTCAGATAGATGTCCAACAGTTCATAGACGGCATCGCCCTTTCCCGGAAAATCCCGCACCAGTTTCTCATACAGGGAGGTTCCCTCTTTCGTCTTCCCGTGTGTCAGATACAGGCGGCCCAGCATCCGGCGGTACCAGAAATTGCTGCTGTCCAGGGCCACGGCCTTCTCCAGGGCGGCTTCCGCCTCTTCCCCCTGCTGCAGGGCATTCTCCGAAAGCGCCAGGTAGTACCAGACGGCATCGTCTTCCGGGGCGGCGGCCGAAAGCGTTTTCAGCAGCTGAAGGGACTTCTTGTACTGGCCGTTGCTGTACAGGCGGACGGCATCCACCAGGTTCGCTTCCACTTCCTGCGCGGAAGCGGAAAGGAGGGAGGCCAGCGCCAGCAAAAAAGCCAGAAGCGATTTTTTCACAATTACAAAAGTAAGGCTTTTTTGCCAAATTGAAACAAAAAACGGGCCTGTTGTTAATAACTTCCCGAGCAGGAAACAAATCGGTTTCCCGCACTTTTCCCTCCCGCCCAAAAAACGCGGACAAATGCTTATAAACTGCCAAATTAACAGCGTGAGAGCCCGATTTGTTGATAACTTTTTTTTGAAAAATCGTGGGAAAGTCGGGAGTTTCGCTATATCTTTGCCATCGAGGAATCTCCCTTCGCAAACCGACACTGAAACAACTGCCCTATGGTAAAGCACGTACTCAAACGCGACGGCCGCCGCGTGGACTTCAACAATCAGAAGATTGTAGCCGCCATCCTCAAAGCGATGGACGTAACCCAGGATGGTGAAGACATCGTTCTCGCCGCCCAGATCGCCCATACCATCTCCCAACTGGACAAAGAGGAGATGACGGTGGAGGAAATTCAGGACGTGGTGGAAAACCACCTGATGAACAGCCCCCGCCAGGAGGTGGCCAAAGAGTACATCCGTTACCGCAACAAGCGCAACATCGCCCGCAAGGCCAAGACCAACGAAATTTTCGAGACCATCATCGACGCGCAGGCCAACGACATCACGCGTGAAAACGCGAATATGAATGCCGATACCCCTGCCGGTATGATGATGAAGTTCGCCTCGGAAGCCACCAAGAGCTACGTGGATGAAGTGCTGCTGAGCGATCCCGTGCGCGAAGCCGTGGCCGGCAACTACATCCATATCCACGACAAGGATTATTATCCCACGAAGAGTCTCACCTGCATCCAGCACCCGCTGGACCTGATTCTGGAATACGGTCTCAAGGCCGGTCACGGGGAGTCCCGTCCCGCCAAGCGCATCGAGACCGCCAGCGTGCTGGCCTGCATCTCGATGGAGACCGTCCAGAACGAGATGCACGGCGGCCAGGCCATCCCCGCCTTCGACTTCTATCTGGCGCCCTATGTGCGCAAGACCTATGAAGAGGAGATCGACAAGGTGAGCGAACTGGAGAACGAAGACTATTCCTTCCTCAAGGCCGCCAAATTCGACGACTACCTCAAGCGGGACCTCACGGGCCTTCAGGGCAAGGAGCGCGCCCAGCAGCACGCCATCAACCAGACCGTGGGCCGCGTGCACCAGGCGATGGAAGCGTTCGTGCACAATATGAACACCATCCACAGCCGCGGCGGCAACCAGGTGGTCTTCTCCTCCATCAACTACGGCACGGACACATCGGCCGAGGGCCGCTGCATCATCCGCGAAATCCTGAACACCACCTACGAAGGCGTGGGCAACGGGTCCACCGCCATCTTCCCCATCCAGATCTGGAAGAAAAAACGGGGCGTGAGCTACCTGCCCGAGGATCCGAACTACGACCTTTACAAGTTCGCCTGCAAGGTATCGGCCCGTCGCTTCTTCCCCAACTTCGTGAACCTGGACGCCACGTTCAACCAGGATCCCGCCTGGGACCCCGAAGATCCTAAGCGCTATATCCACGAGGTGGCCACGATGGGCTGCCGTACCCGCGTGTATGAAAACCGCTTCGGCCCCAAGACCTCCATCGGCCGCGGCAACCTGAGCTTCACCACCATCAACATCGTGAAGCTGGCCATCGAGTGTATGGAGATTGCCGATAAAGACGAGCGCATCGGCGCCTTCTTCGAGAAGCTGGACTGGGCCCTCGAGGTGAGCGCGCGCCAGCTGGACGAGCGTTTCCAGTTCCAGAAGACCGCCCTGAAGAAACAGTTCCCGCTGCTGATGAACGGCCTGTGGCTGGGCAGCGACAAACTGGATCCGGACGACTGCGTGGAGAGCGTTATCAATCAGGGAACGCTGGGAATCGGGTTCATCGGCCTGGCCGAAGCCCTCATCGCCCTCGTCGGGAAACACCACGGGGAGAGCGAGGAAGCGCAGGAACTGGGTCTTCGCATCGTCACCTTTATGCGCGACAAGATCAACGGCTTCTGCGAGAAGTACCAGCACAACTATTCCGTGCTGGCCACCCCGGCGGAAGGCCTCTCCGGCAAATTCACCAAACGCGACAAAAAGACCTTCGGCGTGCTTCCGGGCATCACCGACAAGGACTACTATACCAACTCCAACCACGTCCCGGTGTACTATAAGTGCACGCCGGAGCACAAGGCCAGGATCGAGGCTCCCTATCACGAGCTCACCCGTGGCGGCCACATCTTCTATGTGGAGATTGACGGCGACGCCACGCACAATCCGCAGGCCATTATGCAGATCGTGGACTTGATGGACAAATACAACATCGGCTATGGTTCCGTGAACCACAACCGCAACCGCTGCCTGGACTGCGGTTACGAGAACGCCGAAAAAGATCTCCGGGAGTGCCCTCACTGCCACGGGCACCACATCGACACCCTGCAGCGCATCACCGGTTATCTGGTGGGCACCACGGAGCGTTGGAACGCCGGGAAGTTAGCAGAATTAAAAGACAGGGTGGTACACGAATGAAGATTAGGGTGATGGATATCATCCCGCAGACAATGGCCGACGGGCCCGGTTTCCGGACAGCCATTTATTGCGCGGGATGCTCACACAAGTGCCCGGGTTGTCACAACCCCCAGAGCTGGAGCTTCCAGGCAGGGCAGTGGATGGATACCGACGATCTCTTTGAAATCGTCCGCGCAGACAGTATGTCCAACGTGTCTTTCTCCGGCGGAGACCCCTTCTATCAGGTGGAGGCCTTCACCGAACTGGCCCGCCGCATCAAGACGGAAACCGACAAGGATATCTGGTGCTGGACCGGCTTCACGCTGGAACAGATCGAGGCTTCTCCCCGCCTGTCCCAGCTGCTGCCCTATATCGACGTGCTGGTGGACGGCCCCTTCATCCAGGAAAGCCGGGACACGGACCTTCTTTTCCGCGGCAGCCCCAACCAGCGCATTCTCTATCTCCACGGCGCCCCCGAGGTGGATTACATCCCCGGCACCGTGGCCCTGGAGCCGCTGAGGTAGGGATTAATCATCCCTCTTATACCGGAAAACCTTTCCGCCGGAGTAGCCTACGCCGGCTTCGGTGACGATGTCGTAACCGTATTCGTCCAGGCCGCGGTAATAGTACCACACGTGTTCGTCGGTCCCGTATTTCTTTACGGAGGCGAGGAGGGCCTTGGCCTGGGCGGCGGTCATCGGAATCCAGATGGGCGGGCAGGCCTCTTCGTGAAAGACCATCTTCAGGGCCTGTTTTTCGGCGTCGTAGCCTTCGGCCGACATCGGGTAACGTTCGGAGAATTCGTAGTTGCCGTTGGATTTCAGGTAGGCCGTTTTCGCCTGGTCCCATACGGCGTCTCCGTCGTAGCCGTCGGGATCGGCCAGGAAGGCCGATAGTTCATAGCCGAAGTAGAACTCGTGGAAGGTCATCTCCACCGGGATTTCCCATTTCGTGTACCATTCCGGGTGGCTGAAGAGCATGTAGGAGGGACCGTCTTCGTTATAGTGCAGCGGCACCCAGCCGAACTTGAAGGAGCCGTCTTTCTTGATCCACAGGCCGTCGCAGCCAACGCCGTGGGATCCGAAGAACAGGCCGCCGTCCACGCCGCGGGCCGCTTTATAGTGGGCGGCCCTGAGCGTCACCTGGTTGAGGGGAATGATGGGCGGCTCGGCCGAATAATCATCCCACCAATATTCCTTTCCGTCGATGTAGATGACGGCATTGCTCATCCAAAGATTGTTGTCCTTGACGCAGAAGGCGGCTTGCTCGATATCGATGAAGGAGGCATCCGCCGGAAAGCTGGGAAGAAAGTAGGGCCCGCCATAAGGGGTCTCCTCCAGGGTGATATAGGCTCCCTTTTTGCCGGGTTCCCGGCCGATGGACCTGATATTGAGTTCCGTCGTTTCCCAAATCAGGAAGTAGCGCATAATGAACTGGGCGGGCGTGGGTTCGGCGAGTTTTTCCGGCCGGTATTTCGACAGGAAGTCCTCGGCCCCCAGCCAGAGCCACTCCTCCTGCATCCTTATTTTGATTTCCTGCACGTCGGTGCGGGAAGGGGAATAACGCGCCTCGTCGAAGGGATACCACAGATCCTTCATCTCTCCGGCCTTCATCTGGTCGAAGCCGGGCTGGATGCGGGCGAAGCCGCATCGGCCGTCCTTCCGTACGTGGAAGAGCAGCGAAGCGGAGGCGAAGAAAAGCTCCTTCGCCTCTCCCGGCTCCAGCAGCCAGGCGCCATAACGGTTGTTCCAGAGGCCGGGGAGTCCGCCCTTTTTGACGATGGCGACGTGGCCCAGCTGGCCGCCGGCAGTCATATTGAAATAGCGGGTCTGGCCGGCCACCCATTCGGGAGCGTTGTCGGTGGCCGCGGGGCTGCCCGTAATCTTTTTCAAAGGATCCTGCTGGGCCGAAAGCTGCAGCGAAAGCGCCAGCAAGGCTATGGTGAGGATGCGTTTCATTGGCTAATAGATGCGGTAAGGTTCCAGGTTCTTCCTGTCTCTTTCTTCAATCTTATAGTCGGGGACGAATGCGTCGGAAAAGTCCGTGAGCCGGTTGCCGTGGGTGTCGAAAAGGGCGCACCAGGACTTGCCGTCACCATCCTTTACCCAGCCGCGGAAATAGGCCTTCTGGCCGCTGTCGTCCCAGAATTGGCTCAATTCCAGGGACTCGAAACTGTCCGGGAAGAGCTGATTTCCGTTTATATCGAACATCCCCACCTTGCCGTCCCGTTCCACCTTGATGCCGTATTTTCCCCAGGACCTGGCGTCCACTTTGTCGTAGAGGCAGGGGACCACCACGCGGCCCGTTTCGTCAATGACGCCCCGCACGGACTGTCCGTCCGGCTGGACCATCCGGGCCTGGTAGTAGGAAGCCCCGTCCACGGTGTAGTTCAGGTAGCTGAGCCCGTCGAACACCGGCGGCAGGATTTCCCCGCCCTGCTCGTTCAGCAGGCCCACTTTGTCCGTATCGGAGCGCCGGTAGGTGATTTTTCGCCCCGTTCCGTCCTCGAAGAATTCGGCCGCAGAGCACACCATCCCTTCCGTGTAGGTGCCGTTTTCATCGGCCTTCATCAGGTGCCACTCATCCGTGCCGGTCTTTCTCAGGGCGACGAGGGTGTTTTTCGCCACGTCGGGGTAGTAGAAGGCCTTGAAGTGGTCGTAGTCGTTGTCCGTGATGGGTGCGCCGGTGTTGGGATCCAGCAGGCCCACTTTCCCTTTCTTCTTCGCGGCCGCGACGGCGGGTCCCACGATGGCGATGGCTTCGAACTGGGGCTTCTTCACCCAGTTTTTGCCGTTTTTGCTCCTGAGACCGTAGGTGGGAACGCCTTTTCTGTTGTATTTGGCGACCACCTGCGTGGAGGCGGTGGCGCCATAACCTGCCACCACGGTCTTTCCGGCCATCGGATTGTAATCTTTGAGCTTGACCTTCTTGGGGCGGGCGTACTTCTGCGCCTGTTTTTCGGCCTTCTTGGCTTTTTTCGCGGCCTGGCGGGCCTCCCAGGCGTCTTCGTGGCGTTCTTCGAAGGTATAATGGCTGCCGCCGCCGTAGCTGCTGGAGGAGGATGTTTCCTCTCCGCCGTTCGCGTAGGGGCAGTCGCTGCGGTGCGTCTCTCCCTTTTCCACGTTGATGACGCCGCAGTGTTTGCAGACGATGGCGACGAGTTTGGGGTCGCCTACGGGCGGGATATACTGCGCGGCCGCTTCAAGGGCGGCAAACAGGACCGCCAGGGCAATGAGGATGCGTTTCATACTAAATAAAGTAAGCAAGTGTCACGCGCCAGCCGCTGAAGGGGCTGCCGCCTTTGCGGAAAGGAAGGAAGTCGCGCCAGTAGCCGCCATACAGGTCCAGCGCGCCGAAGCGGATGCTCACCCCGGCCGAAAAACCGCCCTGGAGCGTGTTGTAGGCCGTCTCGTCGTCGGGGACCACCATAAAGTTCCAGACGCCGTAGACGCCGGCATACGGGCCGATGGAAAAGCGGGGAGAGGGCTCCCACATCCAGGCCGCCCGAAGCGGAATCTCGAAGCGGTAGTCCGGCACGTTCCCGTCTTTGGAGAGGCCCAGCGAGGCCTCCACCCCGGAACTCAGATAGAGGGATTCCGGGAAGAAGGGGTCTACCTCGAACAGGAGGGACACGCCCAGGAAGGAGTCCTTGACGGTATTCCCTTCACTCGCGTACTGTCCTTTCTGCCAGTAGGCGCCCAGCTCCACGTTCCACTGCGGCTGGGCCAGGCCAGTGAGCGCAAAAGCCAGCGCGAGAGCCAGCGTGCTAAGAATTCTTTTCATCCTTCTTGGTCAGTAAAAAGATGGCGCCCACGGCAATGGCCACCGTAACAAGGATGGCAAAGGGGAAGTTAAGGGCATCGGCATACCTGAACCGGAGCCACATCCACCCGTAGTTGAGCCCGAAGAGGAGGGCACCGCCCAGGAGGGCGATTCCCAGGGCCGATGCAATGCCTTTCCCCGTGCGGACTTCGGGATGGTCGATGATCTTTTTGCCGATGACGCAGAGCGGCACCACGGCCACCGCCAGGGAGAGCACCAGCATTATCGTGCGGGTGGTTTTCTCCTTTTCCTTTGCGGCTTCTTCCTGCAGCTGGATCTCGTCGATCTTCTGGAACATCTCTATCTGTTCGGGCGTGGCCCCGTAGAGTTCCATCAAATCTTTTTCCTCTTTGGAAAGCTGTGCGGCGGCGCTGCAGCAGATGGCCAGCGTCGCGCAGATGAGAATGAAAAAGCGTTTCATAGGCTATTGATACCAGATGGCGTTGGGGTCACCAGGCCCCACCACCCGTTTGACGGTGATTTCTCCGGGATGGGTGGGATAGGCGAGCTGCGGCGTGCAGCCCACCGGGAGGATGAGGGTTTTCAGCCGGTCGTCCTGCACGCACACGAACTCCAGTTCCCGGTTCCAGGACAGATCCACCGTTTCGATTTCACTGTCTCCCAGCCACACTTTCTTGAGGTGGGGGAAGCGTTTGAGGTCCTCGTAGCTTTTCACCGTAAAGACGTGGATGCGGTACACGGTGAGGTTGAGGACGGTGAGGGCCTCGGCCTCTTCCGCCGAGAGGACGCCGTCCTGGTTGGCATCGGCCGATTTCAGGGCGCAGCGATACACTTCTTCGTCGGCCCATTTGTCTGGCGTTTGCGCATACAGGGAAAGGCCGGCAAGAAGAGTAAGAAGCAGAACTGCAAAGTGTTTCATCGTTTCAGTGTTTTTGCAAAGATATGCAAATATGGGGATAAAAAGAAAGAGGGCCGTGGTGAAAAATACCACAGCCCCCGGAATTTCGCTACGTTTGCCGCTACAGATTGGCGTTTACTTTCCTCCAGTCCTTCACGGCGGGAACGATGCCCAGGCCGATGATTTCGTCGCGCATCTTCACCAGATGCTCGTAGGAGGCGTCCAGCGCGGCCATTTCCTCGGGCGTGCCGTTGGGGGCGGTGTAGTGGCAGCCGGTGGCGTCGATCACCGTGGGCATGGCCATCATCACGTTCTTGTACTTGCCTTCATTCACATAGGTGCCGGCGGGCCAGGTGAACTTTTCGCCTCCCATCGCGGCCTCGATCATCTTCACGGCCTGGTAGGCCGGGCTCTGGAAGGAGCTGCGGCCGCGCAGTTTGATGATGTTGGAGCCGCCCTGCACGGTGTTGTGCTTGATTTCTTCCCAGCGCTCGGGGCTCAGTTCCATCTTGGCGAGGGGCGTGCCGTCAATCTTCACCTGGGAGGCGAAAACGGCCATCGCTTCACCGTGACCGCCGTAGGTATGGGCGCCGGTGACGGTGCACTGCTGCACGCCGAATTCGTGGGCCAGGGCTTCCTGCAGGCGGGTGCTGTCCAGGGCGGCTAGCGAGGTGAGCTGCGAGGGTTCCAGGCCGCTGTGGATGAGGGCGGTGAGGGCGGTTACATCGGCCGGATTGAAGATTACCACCACGTGCTTGACGTCCGGGCAGTACTTCTTGATGTTGTCGCCGAATTCGGCCGCGATCTGGCAGTTGCCCTTCAGCAGGTCTTCGCGGGTCATCCCTTCCTTACGGGGCGCACCGCCGCTGGAGATGATGTATTTGGCGCCGGTAAAGGCGACCTCCGGGTCGATGGTGGCAGTAAGGTTCATGCCGGGGAAGGCGCAGTGGTCCATCTCTGCCAGGACGCCCTGCAGACCGGGCTCATAGATGTCGTAGAGGCAGATGTTGGGGGTGAGGCGCAGCATCGCTGCGGTCTGGACCATGTTGGAGCCGATCATACCGGCGGCGCCCACAATGACCAGTTTTTCATCAGTAAGGAATTTCATAACGCTTTTATTTTGTTTCTTTCTTCTTCCAGTAAGGGACTACAAAGATACGAAAATCCGCGCAAAGATTTGTTGCAATTGTAAAAAATGCGTTATCTTTGCAGGGTAAAATTGTAACGACAAGTATGGAGCCTCCCAGTCCGGTCAAATCCAACCAGTTAGCGGTCGTCGGTTCAGACGACCCCCTGTCGCGATATTACCCTGGAAATAACTGAGAAAACCCGGTGCTTCGGCACCCGGGCGTATGCGTCATACCCGTTCGAAAACCATTGTAATGGGACTGTATTTAAAGAAGGAACTTGAAAACGAAGCCACCATCGGCGTGTGGCAGATTACGGAAACGGAGGAAGAGCTGAAAGCCCTCAGCGCCACCCCCGCGGACGAAATGGAGGAAATCTCCTTTATCGGCAGCGAGTCTCTGCGCAAGCAGCGTCTGGCCGTACGTGCGCTGCTGAACGCCCTTTTTGACGAAAAGGTGTACCTGAGCCACCACGACAACGGAAAGCCCTACCTGGAGAACAATCCGGTAAACATTTCCATTACCCACACGGAAAAATACGTCGCCGTGATCCTGCACGAGGAAGAGGACTGCGGCATCGACATCGAGTCCCTGGACCGCGACTTCTCGGCCGTGGAAAAGAAAGCCCTCAGCGAGGACGAAATCGACGACCTCGAAGAAGAGAAGCGCAACGAGCAGCTGGCCATCTACTGGTGCGCCAAGGAAGCTATTTTCAAGCTTCTGAGCCGCTACAACGTGGATTTCGCAGAGCAGATTGAAATCGAGCGCTTCCGTCCCCGCGGCGAAGGCGAACTGGAGGCCACCTATATCGACAAGAACGAGGACGAGGAAGAATTCGACCTCGAATATATGACCTTCGACCGTCACGTTCTGGTATGGGTCGTGGGAGACTGATAACAGGGCTTCTTCTTTTCGTTCTGGCCTCCTGTGGCCCGCTTTCGGGGCGGATAGATAACACGGAGTTCAGCCTTACGGAACATCCCTGGGCCATTTCCGGTATGCAGGCTCCCAAGCAGATGCAGGAGCTCATCCGCACGCACTATGACCGCGGCGGGGATGAAGAAATGCTTATTACGGACCTGATCTTCGACGGCACCACCCTCAAGATGGTTTTTCCCAGCGGCGCCTACCGCATCATCCATTATGTGATGGAAAACGGGGTGGCCCGTTTCGATCGGCCCCTCTTTTATGCCAGCTACGACGGCGAGGATGTTCTCACCTGCAAGTATCGCTACGAAACCATCAAGAACTTCAGTTACGGGGGGATCAACTTCGACGGGATGCGCAGCGTCACTTTCTACGACCCCTCCCTCTCGAATCCGGACAATGTCAAGATAGACAGGGGCGAGTGGCGCTTCAACATCGTAGAAATGGCGGCCCCCACCAACGAGGCCCTCTATCAGATTGAAGGCCGATATGGTCACAATGTGAGCGCGGACCCCCGCTATCCCGACGGCCCGTCCTGGAGCTGGGGCTTCCTGCGGGACGGGGAACTGTTCCCCCGCGAGACGTCGCTGGACCTTGCCACCATCTACGGCGGTCCCCAGTGGCGGCTGCCCACCTGGGATGAGGCTGTTGCGCTGCTCTCGTCGCACAGCGTCAATTATGCGCGATTTGCCGACACGGGCCGGGTTTGCGCCTATATCGAGAATGCGGATAAGCAGCAGGCGGCTTTCGATGTCAAGGACGGTTCGTCTGAAGTCGGTTTCTGGCTCGCCGGCGGCGCGGCGGTCATTTTCACCGTAGACCGCGACGCCCACACCGCTTCGGCCCTTATCACCGAAGACACGTCCGGGAAAGAACTGCTCATCTGGCCGGTAAAGGACTGAGTTAGTCCCGCCGGGAGTATTCGCAGCCGCAATAAAGCTGATTATAGAAATTTTCTTCCTTCAGGATTTCGTTCCGACGTTCCTGGAGACCGCCTTTCCGCCAGTTCTGGTCCCACCAGGTGACGCCTTCTACCTGGGAGCACGCCCACCGGCCCGCCTCATTCACCTGCTCCAGACTCTTCCAGCGGGAACTGGCGAGCGTGGTGGTCAGTACATGGAAACCATTGGCTGCAGCATATTGCGCGGCTCTCAAAAGCCGGAATCGGAAGCACTGCAGGCAGCGCCCGCCCCGTTCCGGTTCGTTCTCCAGTCCTTTGGCGCATTCGCCCCAGGCAATGTGATCATAAGTATCATCCACAATCTCCAGGCCCCATTTCCGGGCATAGCGGATGCACTCATTCAGGCGGTGCTCATACTCTTCCAGCGGAGCGATATTGGAATTGGAATAAAAAATGGTGGGCTGAATTCCCCGTTCCATCAGGCACTCCACAATCGCACTGGAGCAGGGCGCGCAGCAGGCGTGCAGCAGCACGCGGGATGCGCTGCCGCCGGGCACTTCGATCTGAATGCTGGTTTTCACGTCACAAAGATACCCATTTTTTGGACCACGGACACTAAATATCCCCACAAATAAGGATTGCCGCGAATGGAAAAGTGCCGTACCTTTGCGGCACAGAATCCAAGAAGCGTAATGAATCTTTCGGATGTAGCCACCGGTGAGAAAGCGGTAGTGGTGCGCGTGCACGGACACGGCAGCTTCCGCAAGCGTCTCATTGAGATGGGTTTCATAAAAGGGAAAGAAGTGCGGGTGGTGCTGAACGCGCCGCTCAAGGATCCCATTGAGTACGAAATCATCGGCTACAAAGTATCCCTGCGAAGGGAAGAAGCCCGTCAGATCGAGGTGGTGACGGAGGCCGAGGCCCGCGAAGCCCTCCTGAGCGACGAGCATCTGCAGGCGCTGCCGGCCGATCTGGAGGATGCCGCCCGCCTGGAACGCGCCCTCGAGCACGTGGCCGATGAACGCCACCACACCCTTCGCGTGGCCCTGGTGGGAAACCCCAACTGCGGCAAGACCTCCCTCTTTAATATCGCGTCGGGCGCCCACGAGCACGTGGGCAACTATTCCGGCGTGACGGTGGATGCCAAAGAAGGCCATTTCTCCCATAAAGGTTACGACATCACCCTGGTGGATCTTCCGGGCACGTATTCGCTGAGCGCCTATTCCCCGGAAGAACTATATGTGCGAAAAAACCTGCTGGAAACCACCCCGGACGTCGTCGTAAACGTGGTGGACGCCTCCAACATCGAGCGCAATCTCTACCTCACCACCCAGCTCATCGACATGAATCTGCGCGTGGTGATGGCCCTGAACATGTACGACGAGCTCCGGCACAAGGGCGACAAGCTGGACACGAAGCAGTTGGGCTATCTGCTGGGGATGCCTGTCTGTCCCACCGTGAGCCGTAACGGGGAGGGGATTTCCGAGCTCTTCGACACGGTCATCGCCGTCTACGAGCAGGCCGATCCCAGGCTCTCCCGCCACATCCACATCAACCACGGCGCGGAAATCGAACGGAGCATCAAGCGCGTACAGCCTTATATCGCCCATAATGAAGAACTGAAAAGCCGATACTCCACCCGTTACCTCACCATCAAGTATTTGGAAAAAGACAAGGATGTGGAGGATCTGCTCGCCGGGATGCCCAACATCGGCGACATTGCCAATGCCCGCTCCGACGAAGAAGCCCGCATCCGGAAACTGCTGGGCGGCTCGCCGGAAAGCGCCATCGTGGATGCCAAGTACGCCTTCATCCAGGGCGCCCTGGCCGAAACTTATGAGAAATACCACGCCGAGAAACCCCGGCGCAGCCTTACCGATAAAATCGACGCCATTGTCACCAACCAGTGGCTCGCGTTCCCCATCTTCCTTTTGTTACTGTGGTTTGTTTTCTGGGCTACCTTTACCATCGGCCAGTATCCGATGGACTGGATTGACGCGGGCGTAAGCTGGTTGGGTGACAGGCTCGGTTCCCTGCTCAGGGACGGCTGGTTCAAGGACCTGCTGGTGGACGGGGTGGTCGCCGGCGTGGGGAGCGTGCTGGTGTTCCTCCCGAATATCCTCATCCTCTATTTTTTCATCTCCCTGATGGAGGACAGCGGCTATATGGCCCGCGCGGCATTCATCGTGGACAAGCTGATGCACCGCATCGGCCTGCACGGAAAGAGTTTCATTCCGATGGTGATGGGCTTTGGCTGCAACGTGCCCGCCATTATGGCTACGCGCAGCATCGAGAGCCGGAAAAGCCGTCTGGTGACCATCGCCATCATCCCGTTTATGTCCTGTGCGGGACGGCTGCCCATCTTCGTGCTTTTCGCCGGGGCCTTCTTCCCGGCGCATCCCGCCACGGCCCTGCTGGGTATCTACCTGCTGGGGATCGTACTCGCAATTCTGAGCGCGCTTGTCATCGGCAAGTTCATCAAGGACGACGACCTGCCGTTCGTGATGGAACTGCCGCCTTACCGCGTGCCCACGGCGAAAGCCATCGGCCGGCACACCTGGGAGAAAGGACGGCAGTACCTGGAAAAGATGGCCACCACCATCCTCATCTTCTCGGTAGCCATCTGGTTCCTGGGCTACTTCCCGCGGCACGAGGGCGCGACGCCCGCCTATCAGCAGGAGCATTCCATCATCGGCAGCATCGGCAAGGCCGTAGAGCCCGCGATGGCGCCGATGGGCTTCAACTGGAAGATGGACGTGGGCCTGCTCACGGGCGTGGGCGCCAAGGAACTGGTCATCAGTTCGCTGGGGGTGATGTATGCGACCGACCCGCTGGACGCCGCGGAAGATGACGGTGACACCGCCCTCCAGAGCGCCCTGAAGGCCGATATCCCCATGGCCGCCGCCCTGGCCTATATGGTCTTCGTCCTGCTGTATTTCCCCTGCATCGCCACCTTCGTCGCCATCAAGAACGAAACGGGGAAATGGCGCTGGGCCATTCTCCTGTGTCTGTACACCATCCTGGTGGCGTGGATCTTCGCCTTCGCCGCCTACCGGATCGGGCTGCTGCTCTGGCCGCTTTAAGGCTTCGTGGCCCCTCTCCGGGTGTCCCATCTTTTGGACCTCCGCGGACGCTCAGCGAAAAAACTGCCGTTTTTTTTGTAACTTTGTGTGTCCAAAAACACAAAGTCCAATGAAAAAGATTTATACCATCGTTTTGAGCGCCGCGATGCTCATTGCCGCCACGGACGCTTTTGCACAGCTTTCCATCGGCGTGGGTTATCTGAATTCCACCCTCACCACCACTTATAAGGGAAAAGAACAGGATAAGGAGCCGTCCAACGGCCTGTATATGGGCGCCGGCTTCGACCTTCCCATCCTTGGCGAGAACCTCAAACTCACTCCCGGCCTGTACCTGTCCCTGCTCACCGGCAAGGAAAGCACCACGTTCCTGGATATCGTCACCCTCCAGTCCAAGTTCACCGAGGTGGCCATCAATCTGCCCGTCCATCTGAGCTATGGGATGGATATGGGTCACGCCAAGCTGTTCGTTTACGGCGGTCCCACTTTCCAATACGGCATCTCCTCTAAATATAAAGTGGACGGAACGGCCGCCACGGCCCTGGGTGTCATCGCCGCCGACGGCGTCATCGACAACTATAAGGAGAACGATATGTCGCCCTTCAACATCTATCTGGGCGGCGGTCTCGGGGCCGACCTCAACAATCTGCTCCGCGTGACCATCGGCTTCGACTACGGCCTGCTGAACCTCTACAAGGGGGATAACGAGAATACGAAATACAACCGTTACAACTTCAGGGTCGGCGTAGGCTACCTGTTCTAGGAATGGCCGAGCTGAGCATAGAAAAAGACCGCCTCCAGGACATCCTGAGCTTCCTGCGGAAAAGCCATCGCTGCTATATGGACGTGATGGTTCCCCAGCTGGCCGATGCCCTGGAGCGCTTTGTGGCCCCCTGCACGCCGCCCCAGCGGGAAACCCTCTGGCGTTTCTTCCAGCAGTACAAAGAGGAACTCACCGTTCATTTCGCCTATGAGGAAAACGTGGTGTTCCCGTACGTGGAGGCGATGCTTTCCGGGGAGCGCTGCGGCCAGTATTCCATCGGGGAATACGAGCAGAACCACTCCAACGTCCAGGAAAAGCTGGACGACCTGAGGAACCTCATCACCCTGTATATGCCCCGGGAATGCCGCCCGGAGGACGTGAGCCAGCTCCTGGGGAGCCTTTCCGCGCTGGAGATGGACCTGAAGAAACACACCTTCATCGAGGACGAGGTGCTCATCCCGGCGGCCACCCAGTTGGAAGAGAAGATGGCTGCCCTGCCGGATGATAACGGGGAACTCAGCGCCCGCGAAAAGGAGATTCTGGTGTGCGTGGCCAAAGGGATGCTGAACAAGGAGATCGCCGATGCGTGCAACATCTCCGTGAACACCGTCATCACCCACCGCAAGAACATTACCCGTAAGACCGGCATCCGGACGGTGGCCGGCCTTACGGTTTACGCCCTGCTGAACAGGCTTATCGATACCAGTAACATAGAATAGGAACCTATGGACTACAAACAATTCATCAAATTCTATCCCGACTTTCCCATCAAGGGAGTCAATTTCGTGGACATCATCCCCTTCCTGCAGGACAAGAAACTGTTCCGCAGCCTCACGGATGACCTTGCCGCTATGTGCGCCGCGCCCAACGTGGCGGCTCCGGAAGCCCGCGGCTTCCTCTTCGCCGCCCCGATGCTCTACAGCCAGGCGAACATCCAGAACGTGATTCCGCTGCGCAAGAAAGGTAAGCTCCCCTTCTCGGAGGGAGACCTCATCCAGGTGGAAATCATGAAGGAATACGGCCCGGACCACGTCTATTTCCGGAACTCGGATCTGGCCGCCAGCCAGCCCACGGGGGATACCATTGAGATTTCCTTCTTCGACGACATCCTGGCCACCGGCGGCACCGCCAAGGGACTGGCCCTGGGCCTGAACGCCCAGAAAGTAGTCATCGGCGGGAAGACCTACAAGGTGAAGGTGAAGGACTTTGTATTCCTGGTGGAGATAGACGACCTCCCGGGACGCGAACGCCTGGAAAGCATTGCGCCGGTAAAATCACTGATTCACGTTACCGAAGGGTAATTATTTGTTCGATTTATAGTCGAACTTTGTCCCGTGCCAGGTCCAGGAGTGGAGGATGTCTCCGCAGCGCACGGACACCACCTGGCGGAAGACGCGGAGTTCCTTGCCTTCCACGGGATCCGTATAGCCGAGGGGAAGCCAGTTTCCTCCGGACAGCTTATACAGCGTGACGCAGACCATCGAATTATTGCGCCGGGCCACCACCAGTTCCGGGATGCGGTTGCCGGTGAAATCGTGCGTTCCCACAACCACTTCGCCCATTCCGCCTTCCAGCTGCTGGCCGTCGATGCTCACGTCGCCGTTTTCCACCGAGACCTGGTAGGTTTTGCCGTCGGCCTGGACCTCCAGACTGCCGGACCGGCCGTAGAAATAGCTCTCCAGCCCGAAGATGAAGGTGCCGGAGGCGTTATCGGAATAGGTGCGGGTCTGGGCCCCTGCCAAAAGGCAGAGGACGGCTCCCACAAACGCGCAAAAAAGTCTTTTCATACCGCACAAAGATAAGGAAAATATCGCTAACTTTGCAAAAACCGTAGCTATGTCGCTTTCAAGCCGCATTTTTCAGGAAGGGATTACTTTCGACGACGTTCTCCTCGTTCCCGCCTATTCGGAGGTGCTTCCGCGTGAAGTTTCACTGAAAGGCCGGTTCTCCCGCCACATCTCCCTGGACATTCCCTTCGCCTCCGCCGCAATGGATACGGTGACGGAAGGGCCGATGGCGGCCGCGATGGCCCGCGAAGGCGGCATCGGCGTCATCCACAAGAATATGCCGGCGGAAAAGCAGGCCGACGAGGTGCGAAAGGTCAAAGCCCAGGGCCTGAAGGTTGCGGCCGGCGTGGGCATCACCCCGGACGTACTGGACCGTGTAAAACTGCTGGCCGAAGCCGGCGTGGACGCCGTGGTGCTGGATTCGGCCCACGGGCATTCGAAAGGCGTGGTCGATGCTTTGAAAGCCATCAAGGCGGCATTCCCGGCACTGGACGTGGTGGTGGGGAACATCGCCACTGCCCAGGCGGCGAAAGACCTGATCAAAGCCGGGGCCGACGGCCTCAAGGTGGGGATCGGCCCGGGCAGCATCTGCACCACCCGCATCGTCGCCGGCGTGGGTGTGCCGCAGCTCACCGCCATCGCGGACGTCGCGGAAGTGGCCGGGGAGGAGATTCCCGTCATTGCCGACGGCGGCCTGCGCTATTCCGGCGACGTGGTGAAAGCCCTCGCCGCCGGCGCGCACTGCGTGATGTGCGGCAGTATGTTCGCCGGCACGGACGAAGCCCCCGGCGAGGTGGTCGAAGTGGACGGCGTGAAGATGAAAGGCTACCGCGGGATGGGTTCGATCGATGCGATGCAGGCCGGATCGGCCGACAGATATTTCCAGAAAGGCGCGAAGAAACTGGTCCCGGAAGGCGTCGTCGCCCGCGTGGCGTACAAGGGTCCCGTGGCCGATGTAATCTACCAGCTCACCGGCGGTCTCCGCTCGGGGATGGGTTATTGCGGCGCCAAGGACCTGGAAGCCCTCCACAAGGCCCAGTTCGTGAAAATCAGCCCCGCCACCGTGAAGGAAAATCACCCGCACGACGTATCCATCGCCAAGAAAGCCCCGAACTACAATGGATAAGATTCTCATCCTCGATTTCGGTTCCCAGGTCACGCAGCTCATCGGGCGGCGCCTGAGGGAACTGAATGTGTACTGCGAGATTTATCCCTTCAATAAAGTACCGGCCCTGACGGGCGACGTGAAAGGCGTCATCCTCTCCGGCAGCCCCTGTAGCGTGCGGGATAAAAACGCCCCCCAGGTGGACCTGAGCCCGATAAAGGGAAAGCTCCCGCTCCTGGGCATTTGCTACGGGGCGCAGTACCTGGCGCACAAGTGCGGCGGCAGGGTGGAGGCTTCGGACTCCCGCGAATACGGCCGGGCGATGCTCCGAAAAGTCCAGGACAGCACCCTTCTGAAAGGCGTAAAACCCGAGACGCAGGTGTGGATGTCGCACGGGGATACTATATCGGCCCTCCCTGAAAACGCGCAGGTAATCGCTTCCACGGCAGATGTAGAGAACGCCGCCTATGAATTCGCCGGCGAACCCACCTACGCCGTCCAGTTCCATCCGGAGGTCTATCACACGGAAGAGGGGACGCAGATGCTCGCGAACTTCGCGCTGGAGATTTGCGGCTGCCGGGCCTCCTGGACGCCGGCCTCTTTCATCGAAAGCACGGTGGCGGAGCTCAAGGAAAAGATCGGCCCCGACAAAGTAATCCTGGGCCTCTCCGGCGGCGTGGATTCCACCGTCGCCGCGATGCTGCTGCACAAGGCCATCGGCCCGCAGCTCACCTGCATCTTCGTGAACAACGGCCTCCTCCGGAAGAACGAGTTCCCGGATGTCCTCGCTTCCTACAAGGATATGGGTCTCAATGTGATAGGGGCCGATGCAGAGGCCGATTTCCTCGCCGCGCTGAAGGGCTTGGAGGAGCCTGAGGCCAAACGGAAGGCCATCGGCCGGGTGTTCGTGGAGACCTTCGACAAATACGCCCGGCGGATTGAAGGCGCCCGCTGGCTGGCCCAGGGGACCATCTATCCGGACGTTATCGAAAGCGCCGGCATTGAAGGTATTGCGTCAAAAATCAAGAGCCACCACAACGTGGGCGGCCTGCCGGAAAAGATGCACCTGAAGGTGGTGGAGCCGCTCCGGATGCTCTTCAAGGACGAAGTCCGCCGCGTGGGGCGGGCGCTGGGTATCAAGGAAGAACTCATCGGCCGGCATCCTTTCCCGGGCCCGGGCCTGGGAATCCGCGTCATCGGGGAAGTAACCAAGGATAAACTGGATATCCTCCGGGAGGCCGACGATATCTTCATCCGCGCCCTTCGCGAAAAAGGCCTCTACGACCAAATCTGGCAGGCGGGCGTCATTCTGCTGCCCGTGAGGAGCGTGGGCGTGATGGGAGACGAACGCACCTACGAGAACCCCGTGGCCCTGCGCGCCGTGGTCTCCACGGACGCGATGACGGCCGACTGGTTCCCCTTCCCGCACGAGTTCCTGCGGGATGTTTCCAATGAGATTATCCGGAAAGTGCGCGGAGTGAACCGCGTGGTCTACGACATCTCCTCCAAACCCCCGGCAACCATTGAATGGGAATAATTTCTGCAGATTTTTCTTGCAGAAACGGCTCATTTTCACCATATTTGTATCCCGTATTGATTGTAAATCACTATGGGAAATCTTCGCTTCGACGTGGTGCAGGAAGCCTTCAAAAAGAAGGTGGTCAGCCCTGAAAATCCTGCCGGCAAACCCTCGGATTATTTTGGCTCGCTCGTCTTCGGACGCAGCAATATGCGCAGATATCTGGACGCGCAGACCTATCAGCGTCTGGTGCGCTGCGTGGACGACGGCGTACCTTTGGATGCCGCCACGGCCGACAAAGTGGCCGAAGGAATGAAGGTGTGGGCCCTGGAGCACGGGGCCACGCACATCACGCACTGGTTCCAGCCCCTCACGGAGGGAACGGCCGAAAAACACGACGCCTTCCTGTCCCCGGACGGCTCCGGCGGCGTGATCGAGCAGTTCAGCGGAAAGTCCCTGGTGCAGCAGGAGCCGGACGCCTCGTCCTTCCCCAGCGGCGGCATCCGCGCCACCTTCGAGGCCCGCGGCTACACCGCCTGGGATCCCACCTCGCCCGTCTTCATCGAGGACGACACCCTGTGCATCCCCTCGGTCTTCGTCGCCTACACCGGCGAGGCCCTGGACTATAAAACCCCGCTCAAGAAGGCCCTCAAGGCCGTGAGCGACGCCGCCGTGCCGCTGTGCCGGCTCTTCGACCCCAAGGTGCAGCACGTCTATTCCTATCTGGGCTGGGAGCAGGAGTATTTCCTGGTGGACGAGGACCTCTTCGCCGCCCGTCCGGACCTGATGCTCACCGGCCGCACCCTGATGGGCCATTCCTCCTCCAAGAACCAGCAGCTGAGCGACCATTATTTCGGGGCCATCCCGTCCCGCGTGGCCGCCTTTATGAAGGATGTGGAGATTGCCGGTTACAAACTGGGCATCCCCCTGAAAACCCGGCACAACGAGGTGGCGCCCAACCAGTTCGAAATGGCCCCGATGTTCGAGGAGGCGAACCTGGCGAACGATCATAACCAAATGATTATGAACGTGATGAAGCGCATCGCGCGCAAGCACGGGTTCGTGGTCCTCTTCCACGAGAAACCCTTCGAGGGAATCAACGGCAGCGGCAAGCACAACAACTGGTCGCTGGGAACGGACACCGGCGTGGGCCTGCTTTCGCCCGGGAAGGACGCCAGGGGAAACCTCCAGTTCGTCACCTTCTTCGTGAACGTGCTCGCCGCCGTGCAGAAGCACAACGGCTTGCTTAAAGCGAGCGTCGCCAGCGCGAACAACGCCCATCGGCTCGGGGCCCACGAGGCACCGCCCGCGATTGTATCGGCCTTTCTGGGCGACACGATGACCGCCGTGCTGCGAAAACTCCTGGAATTACCCTCCGACACCCCCATCGAAATCGCCGGCAAGAAAGGCCGCGGCGTGGGCCTGGTGGAGATTCCGGAGATTTTCGTGGACAATACGGACCGCAACCGCACCTCTCCCTTTGCCTTCACCGGCAACCGTTTCGAGTTCCGCGCCGTGGGGTCCAGCGCCAACTGCGCCGGCGCCCTCACCGTACTGAGCGCCGCCGTGGCCGAGCAGCTGAAGACCTTCAAGGCCGATGTAGACAAGGCGATGGTCGCAGGAAAGCCCCTGGAAACCGCCGTGATGGACTGCCTGAAACCGGTCATCGCAAGCATCATCGATACCATCTGTTTCGAAGGGAACGGCTACAGCGACGAATGGAAGAAAGAGGCCGCCCGCAGGGGCCTGGATACCGAATCCAGCGTACCGAAAATGATTTGCCAGTATGCCGCGCCCTCCTCCGTGGAACTCTTTACCAAACTGGGGGTTTACACGCCCGTGGAACTGGAAGCCCGCAACGAGGTGAAGTGGGAGACGTATTCGACCAAGGTCCTCATCGAGGCCCGGATGGCCGCCCGGATGGCGCTCAACCACATCCTGCCGGCCGGCGCCGAATACCAGCGCCGCCTGCTGGAGAGCCTGAACCTGCTGCGGCAGAACTTCCCCGCGGACTGCGAGCGCCTGGGGGCCACCGAGGCCGGCCTGGTGCGGGAGTGCGCCGCCCTGATGGCCGACATCAAGCAGAAGGCCGATGCCCTGAACGCCGCCCGCGAAGCGGCCGAAGACATGGAGGACGCTTTCGGGAAGGCCGTCGCGGCCGAGAAAGCGGCGGATCGCCTGCGGGAACTGCGCACGGGCATCGACAAGCTGGAAGAGCTCACGGACAACGCCCTGTGGCCGCTTCCTAAATATCGGGAACTTCTCTTTATCAATTAGTTATGAGCGCGAAGTTTGTTTTTATCACCGGCGGAGTAGTCTCCTCGCTGGGGAAAGGTATCATTGCGGCCTCGCTGGCAAAGCTCCTGCAGGCCCGCGGCCTCCGGGTTACCATCCAGAAATTCGACCCTTATATCAATATCGACCCCGGGACGCTGAACCCTTATGAGCACGGCGAGTGCTTCGTCACCGACGACGGGGCCGAGACAGACCTGGACCTGGGACACTACGAGCGCTTCCTGGGCGTCCCCACCTCCCAGGCCAACAACGTCACTACCGGCCGCGTTTACTATACGGTCATCAAGCGCGAACGGGAAGGGGCCTACCTCGGGAAGACCGTCCAGATCGTCCCGCACATCACCGACGAAATCAAGCGCCGGATGCTCCTCCTGGGACAGAGCGGGGACTACGACGTGGTGCTTACCGAAATCGGCGGCACCGTGGGCGATATGGAGTCGCAGCCTTTCCTGGAGGCAGTGCGCCAGCTGCAGTGGGAACTGCCGGAAGGGGACTGTATGTGCATCCACCTCACGCTGGTGCCCTACCTGAGCGCCGCGAAGGAAATCAAGACCAAGCCCACCCAGCACAGCGTGCAGATGCTTCAGCACAGCGGGGTGATGCCGGACGTGATCGTCTGCCGCACCGAACATCCGCTGGGCGAAAACCTGCGCCGGAAGATTGCCCTGTTCTGTAACGTCAAACCCGGCCACGTGATCGAGAGCATCGACGCCTGGAGTATCTACCAGGTGCCGCTGAATATGCACGCCGAGCATCTGGACGAGCTGGTGGTGCGCCAGCTGGGCATCGAGAATTTCAACGCCCCGGACCTCACCCGCTGGAAGGCCTTCCTGGAGAACCTCCGCAATCCTAAATCCACGGTGAACATCGGCCTGGTGGGGAAATACGTCGCCCTGCAGGACGCCTACAAATCCATCCAGGAATCCTTCGTGCACGCCGGTGCGGCCTGCGGCTGCAAGGTGAAGGTGCACCTCTTCCTGAGCGACGACATCACGGCCGAAAACGTGGCCGGGAAACTGGCCGATATGGACGGCGTGCTGGTGGCCCCGGGCTTCGGCGAACGCGGCCTGGAAGGGAAGATCCACGCGGTGCGTTACGTCCGCGAGAACGGCATCCCGTTCCTGGGAATCTGCCTCGGGATGCAGATGTGCGTGGTGGAGTACGCGCGCAACGTCCTGGGCTGGGCCGATGCCTCCTCCACGGAGCTCAATCCCAACACCCCGCACCCGGTCATCGACCTGATGGAGGAGCAGAAGAAAACCACCGTCAAGGGCGGCACGATGCGCCTGGGCGCCTATGAGTGCAAGCTGAAGAAAGGTTCACTGGCCCATCATATCTACGGAGCGGAACTCATCCGCGAACGCCACCGCCACCGCTACGAGTTCAACGAAAAGTACGCGGAGGACTTCGCTAAAGGCGGCCTCGTAGCCTCCGGCATCAACCCTTCCACCGGCCTCGTGGAGATCGTGGAACTCCCCGGCCATCCGTTCTTCATTGCCTCCCAGTTCCATCCCGAATACAAGAGCACCCCGGAGAACCCGCACCCGCTCTTCAAGGCCTTCATCCAGGCGGCGAAAGAGAATCAAAAGGCATAATTCCGCTTTTTTTCGTACCTTTGTACGTTTATTAAGAGCAGAATGATACACGGAAAGAAAGTCATCGTGGTGATGCCGGCGTACAACGCGGCGAAAACCCTGGAGCAGACGTATGCGGAGATTCCGCGGGACATCGTGGACGAGGTCATCCTCACGGACGACTGCAGCCGCGACGAAACCGTGGCGAAGGCCCGGGAGCTGGGCATCAAGGAGGTGCTGGTGCACCCGAAGAACCGCGGATACGGCGGCAACCAGAAGACCTGCTACGACAGGGCGCTGGAACTGGGGGCCGATATTGTCATCATGCTCCATCCCGACTACCAGTACACCCCCAAACTCATTGAGGCTATGGCCTATATCATCGCCAACGGCGTATATCCCGTGGTCTTCGGCTCGCGCATCCTGGGGAAGGGCGCCCGCAAGGGCGGGATGCCTCTCATCAAGTACGTCGCCAACCGGGTGCTCACCTTTACGCAGAACGTCCTCATCAATCAGAAGCTCTCGGAATACCACACCGGTTACCGGGCTTTCAGCGCGGAGGTGCTCCGGAAAGTGGACTACCACCAGTGCTCGGACGACTTCATCCTGGACAACGAAATGGCCGCCCAGATCTTCTGGGAGGGCTATGAGATTGGCGAGGTGACCTGTCCCACCAAGTACTTCGACGACGCCTCTTCCATCAACCTGAGGCGCAGTTCCATCTACGGCCTGGGCGTGCTGCGGGTGTCCGTCGTGTACCGCCTGTGCAAGTGGCATCTGGCCAAGTCCAAACTCTTCCCCCGCAAGAAGTGAGCGTCCGGGAATTCATAGACAAACTCCTGAAAGGCCGGAGCGGAGACATCCGTATCCAGGCCTTTCGCTATCTGGTCTCCGGCGGCACGGCCTTCCTGGTGGATGCCGGCCTGCTGGCCCTCCTGACGGAACTTTTCGGCCGGGAGCACCTGCTCGTCTGGACGGCCATCGCCTTCTGCGCGGGGCTGCTGATTACCTATCTCTTCAGCATCCTCTGGGTGTTCGACAACCGCAGCCTGAAGAGCCGCACGGCGGAGGTGACCATCTTCGTCGGGATCGGGGTCATCGGCCTCGGGCTCACCGAACTCCTGATGTGGCTCTTTGCCGATAAAGCCGGCCTGCACTACCTCCTTTCGAAGATTATCACCACGGTCCTCGTGTTCGTGTGGAACTTCGCGGCTAAAAAACTTCTCCTTTTCAGAAGCAAATGAAAAAGAAAGACATCCTCCTCATAGACTGCCTCATCGTGGTCCTGGGCTCCCTGCTGTTCTTCTTCGGCATCGGGAGCGTGCGTCTGTTCGACTGGGACGAGATCAATTTCGCCGAGAGCGCCCGCGAGATGCTCGTGACCGGCGACTGGTTCAACGTCCAGATCAACTTCAAATCCTTCTGGGAAAAGCCGCCGCTCTTTATCTGGGCGCAGGCCCTGAGTATGAAGGTGTTCGGCATCGGCGAATTCGCCGCCCGTTTCCCGAATGCGCTGATGGGCGTCATTACACTCCTTACCCTCTTCCACTGCGGTCTTAAGAGTGAGGACAAGCGTTTCGGCCTCCTATGGGCCGGGTTCTACCTCGTGTCCTTCCTGCCGTTCTTCTTCTTCAAGAGCGGCATCATCGATCCCTGGTTCAACTACTTCATCTTCCTGGGGATTTACTTTTTCTCCAAATATTCCGATGACAGGCAGACTAAGTTCGCGGCCCTGAGCGGTCTCTTTACGGGCCTTGCGGTGCTCACCAAAGGCCCGGTGGGATTCCTGATTTTCGCACTCACCTTCGCGGTATGGCTGGTCGTCCGCAAGTTCAAACTGGACTTCCGCTGGAAGGACGTGGCCGTGTATCTGGTGATGCTGGCCCTGGCCGGCGGTGCCTGGTTCCTGGCCCTCGTCCTCACCGGTCACGGGGAGGTAATCAAAGATTTCTTCGAGTACCAGGTGCGCCTCTTCGAGACCCAGGATGCGGGACACGGCGGTTTCCTGCTGTACCATTTCGTAATCCTGCTCTTCGGCGTCACGCCGGCCTCGTTCATCGCCCTTTCCACCTTCCGCCGGAAGGCTTTGGCCGATGAGCCCGACAGTCCGAACAAAGGCCTCTTCCGCTGGATGATGTGCTCCTTCTGGGTGGTGCTCATCCTCTTTACCATCGTCCGTACCAAGATCGTCCACTATTCCTCCTTCTGCTACTTCCCGCTCACCTACCTGGCGGCCTGGGCGGCCTCCCGGATGATGGACGGAAAGCTGAAGTTCCGCGGTTGGCAGAAAGGCCTTCTCATCGGCACGGCCGCCTTCTACGGCATCGCCTTCACGGGCCTTACGCTCTTCGACCGCTTCAAGGACAGGCTGGCCCCGCTGGTGGAGGATCCCTTCGCGGTGAGCTGTATGGACGCCGAGTCCTCCTGGACGGGATTCGAGCCTTTCGTGGGCGTGTTCCTGCTGGGAATGACCATCTGGTTCTGCGTGTGGTTCTCCCGCCGAAAGAGCCTGAAGTCCTGCCTGCCGATTGTGGTAGGCCACCTCGTCTTCGGGATGACCTTCCTCGTATGCGCCGTAGGGGAGGTGGAGAAGTACAGCCAGGCCTCGGCCGTGGACTTCTATGTGGAGCGCCAGGGCGAGGACTGCTACGTCCAGCCCGTCTATTTCAAGAGCTACGCGCAGTATTTCTATACCCACCGGCAGCCGCAGAACAGCTGTGACGACCTGGAGTTCCTGATGAACGGGCCCATCGACAAGCCCTGCTACTTCGTGGTGAAGGACATCCCGGCCGATGTGGAGCAGCTGGGTAAAGATTGTCCCGGCGCCACGTTCCTCGAACGCAGGCCGGGATTCCGGTTCTTCGTGCGGCAGCCTTCCTTAGAAAGCGTAAATGACGATGTAGAATAGCATCACCGCGCAGGTGATGAGCTTGATTCCTGTGCCGAAAAGAAAGCCCAGGAAGGCACCCAGGGCCGATTTCACCGAATTGGCCGCATCTTTCTCGGCAAAGATCAGTTCGGCGGCGAAAGCGCCCAGGAGCGTCCCCAGGATGATGCCGATGGGCGGGAAGATGAGGCCGATGAACAGTCCCGCGACGGCGCCCCAGCCGGCGTACTTGCTGCCGCCGGTGAGCTTGGTGAAATAGGCGGGGACGATGTAGTCCAGGATACTTACCACGATCACGATGCCCAGCCAGATGAGGAGGAACGAGGTGGTCATCGGGTCTCCGGCGGCGTTGGTGCCGGTGCCCCAGATATAGAGGACCAGGAGGCCCAGCCAGCCCAGGGGAGGCCCGGGCAGGGCGGGAACGATGCTTCCCACGATGCCGATGATGCCCAGCACGATGGCTGCGATGGCGACAAAAGTTTCCATAGCACAAAATTATTGATTAACTTTACACAATCAAAAACTGTGCAATATGTTCGCAAAAGAAGTATATGTGCGCCGCAGGGCCACGCTTTTAAATTCATTACGGGAAGCCGGGGAGCACGGACTGGTGCTTTTCGTGGGCAACGCAGAGGCTCCTGCCCAGTATAAGGATAATTGTTATAAATGGCGTCAGGACAGCTCCTGGCTGTATTATCTGGGGCTGGACGAACCGCTGATGGGCGCCATCCTGGACATCGATTCCGGCGCCGAGACCTTATTTGCCGACGACGTGGATATCGACGACATCATCTGGATGGGGCCGCAGCCGTCGGTGCGCTCGAAGGCCGATTCCGTGGGGATTGCCTTCACCCGGCCGTATGGTGCGCTGGCGGAAGGGCTGAAGGCCGCCGCCGGCCGCCCGGTGCATTTCCTGCCGCCGTCCCGCTACTACAATACGCTGAAACTGCAGGAACTCCTGCCCGGCGCGGGGCCCTCCGAGGCCCTCATCAAGGCCGTCATCGCGATGCGCCTTATCAAGGAGCCCGTGGAGATCGAAGCCATCGACGCCGCCTGCGCCCTGGGCTATGAGATGCATTCCGTGGCCCGGGATGCCATTCAGATCGGCATCATAGAGCAGGAAATCGTGGGCAAGATGGAAGCCGTAGCACTGGGAAAAGGCTGGGGCGTTTCCTTCCCCACCATCCTCACCCAGCACGGGGAAACCCTGCACAACCACGGCCACGCCGCCGTGGTGGAGCCCGGCAAGCTGATGGTCATCGACGCCGGTGTGGAATCCAACGAGCACTATGCCTCGGACTTCACCCGCACCTATCCCACCGACGGGAAGTACACACAGAAACAGCGTGAGGTCTATCAGATCGTCTATGAGTGCAACCAGCTGGCTTTTGCCCTGGCCCGGCCCGGTGTCACCTACCGCGAGATCCATCTCGCCACGGCCCGCAAGATGCTGGAAGGGCTGAGCGCCCTGGACCTGGTCCACGGAGACCTCGACGAAATGGTGGCCGCCGGCATCGCCGGTCTCTTCCAGCCCCACGGCCTCGGTCACAATATGGGCCTGGACGTGCACGATATGGAAGACCTGGGCGAGAACCTGGTGGGCTACGACCAGGATCAGCAGCGTGCAAAGCAGCTGGGCCTGGGCTCCCTCAGGATGGCCCGCCGCCTGCGCCCCGGTCACGTGATTACGGACGAGCCCGGCATCTACTTCATCCCCGCCCTCATCGAAAAGTTCAAAAAGGAAGGCCTGGGCGGCAACTTTGTGAACTACGCTAAGCTGGAGAGCTACTACGACTTCGGCGGCATCCGCATCGAGGACGACGTCCTCATCACCCACGACGGCGCCCGCCGCCTGGGTCCCCAGCGCCTCCCCGCCAGCCCGGACGAGGTGGAGGAAGCGATGCGGAAGTAGCGCATTTTTCGTAACTTTGTAACCCTATGGCAAGTCATATCAGAAATATCAACCTGTGGGAATCCGGCGAGCTGAAGCTCAGCTGGGTGCGGTCCCATATGCCGCTGCTGGACGGGATTCAGAAGGACTTTGAGAAAACGCAGCCTTTCAAGGGCCTGAAAGTGGCCCTGAGCGTGCATCTGGAGGCGAAAACCGCCCATCTGTGCGAGGTGCTCGCCGCCGGTGGGGCCGAAATGTACATTACCGGCTCCAACCCCCTGAGCACGCAGGACGACGTAGCCGCCGCGCTGGTGCACGAGGGCCTCAACGTCTTCGCCATCCACGGCTGCAACGAGAAGGAGTATTTCGAGGACATCCGGCGGGTACTCTCGGCCGGTCCCAATATCATCATCGACGACGGGGGAGACCTGGTGAGCACCCTTCATAAGGAGTTCCCGGAACTGGTCCCGAACGTCATCGGCGGCTGCGAGGAAACCACCACGGGCATCCTGCGCCTGAAAGCGATGGACGCCGCCGGGGAGCTGAAGTTCCCGATGATGCTGGTGAACGACGCAGACTGCAAGCACCTCTTCGACAACCGCTACGGCACGGGCCAGAGCGTGTGGGACGGCATCAACCGCACCACGAACCTCATCGTGGCCGGCAAGAACGTGGTCGTCTGCGGCTACGGCTGGTGCGGTAAGGGTGTGGCGATGCGCGCCAAGGGTTTGGGGGCCGATGTCATCGTGACGGAAGTGGATCCCGTGAAGGCGATGGAGGCGGTGATGGACGGCTTCAAGGTGATGCCGCTGCTGGAAGCCGCCCCGCTGGGGGATTTCTTCATCACGGTGACCGGCTGTGCCGATGTGATCGGCCCGGAAGCCTTCCTGAAGATGAAAGACGGCGCCATCTGCTGCAACGCCGGACACTTCGACGTGGAGGTGGCCGTAGCGAAACTCAAGGCGATGGCCGTGAGTCACGCCCCCGCCCGCAACAACATCGAAGGTTATAAACTGGAGAACGGCCGAACGGTCTATATCATCGCAGAGGGCCGCCTGGTGAACCTCGCCGCCGGCGACGGCCACCCGGCCGAAATCATGGACATGTCCTTCGCCATCCAGGCGCTGAGCGCCCGGTATCTGGCAGAGCACCGCGGAAGAATTGGCCAAAAGCTCAACAACGTTCCCGTGGAGATCGACCGCGAGGTCGCGTTCCGCAAACTCGCCGACTGGGGCATTGCCATCGACTCCCTAACCCCCGAACAGGAAAAGTATCTATGGCATTAATCCCGATCTATTGGTGGAATAAGGAAGTTCACAACTTCAAGATTTCCCAGGACAAGTTTACCAAGCAGCCCTGGGCCAACGGCGTCATCCTGCTCGTCTGCGTGGCCGTGGCGATGCTGCTGGCGAACCTCCCGTTCACCAAACAGCTGTACCACAATTTCCTGCACACGGAACTCACCATCCACGTGGCGTCGCCGGACGGAGTGATTGACTGGTTCTTCCCGCACGGGATGACGATGGAACGCTTCATCAACGACATCCTGATGGTGGTTTTCTTCTTCACCGTGGGCCTGGAAATCAAACGCGAAGTGGTGTGCGGGGAACTTTCCTCCCCGAAGAAGGCCATCCTGCCCGTCATCGCCGCATTTGGCGGCGTGGTGGTGCCCGCCGTGATTTATACCCTTGTCAACCACGGCACGCTGGCCGCTTCCGGATGGGGCATCCCCACCGCGACGGACATCGCCTTTGCCGTAGGAATCCTGTCTCTGCTCGGGGACAGGGTGCCCGTTTCGCTGAAGGTTTTCCTCACCGCCCTCGCCATTGCCGACGATCTCATCGCCATCCTGGTCGTAGCCATCTTCTACGGCGGGAAGATCAACTTCACGCTGCTGGGCATCGCGGCGATCGTAATCATCTTCGTGGCCCTTCTCAAGCGTCTGGGCGAAAAACGCATCGGCTACTATCTTGTGCCTGCCGTCATCGTGTGGTTCCTGTTCTACTACAGCGGAATCCACGCCACGATGACCGGCGTGGTGATTGCCCTCCTCATCCCGATGGAGGCCCGCTACAACAAGGCCAAGTGGCACCGCAGGCACCGGATCCTGTACGAGGGGCTGTTGGAGGCCGAGGCCGTTCAGACCAGCGAGGACTTCCCCAACGGCCCGGAGCGGCACTTCCTCCGCCGCATCAGTTCCCTCACAAAGAAGGCCATTCCGCCGTCTTATCGGCTCGAACATAAACTCAATCCCATCGTGAACTTCGCGATTATGCCCATCTTCGCACTGGCCAACGCCGGCGTGGAGATCACGGACTGGTCCCTGTTCAACGTGTTCAAGGCGGTGGATCCGGCCGTGGGCAGCGTGGGGCTGGGCATCTTCCTGGGGCTGCTCCTCGGGAAGCCCCTCGGCATCACCCTCGCCTCCTGGATCGCCATCAAGGCCAGGGTGGGCGCAATGCCGTCCAAATCCAGCTGGCCGATGCTCTTCGCCGTGGCCTGCCTGGGCGGTATCGGCTTTACGATGAGTATCTTCGTGGATACCCTTTCCTTCGCGGGTCCCGGGGTGGATCCCGCCCTCACGCAGCACCTGCGCGATGCCGGTAAAATCGCCGTCCTGCTGGGATCGGTGGCCTCCGGCGCCCTGGGCTCGCTGCTCATCACCCTCGTGTCAAAGATTAAAAAACAGAAGATATGAAACTCTTAGAGAACAAGGTGGCCCTCATTACCGGCGCCGCCCGGGGAATCGGCAAGGCCATTGCCCTGAAGTATGCTTCCGAAGGCTGCGACATCGCCTTCACGGACCTCGTCATCAACGAGGCGGCCGAAGAAACCGTGCGTGAACTGGAGGCCTTCGGCGTGAAAGTGCGCGCCTATGCTTCCAACGCCGCGGAGTTCGACGCTACGCAGACCGTGGTGGAGCAGGTGGTGGCCGATTTCGGCCGCATCGACATCCTGGTGAACAACGCCGGAATCACGAAGGACGGTCTGGTGATGCGGATGAGCGAAGGCCAGTGGGATGCGGTGATCGCCGTCAATATGAAATCGGCCTTCAACTTCCTGCATGCCGTGGTGCCCGTGATGTCCCGCCAGCGCAGCGGAAGCATCATCAATATGGCCTCCATCGCCGGCCAGACCGGCAACCCCGGCCAGGTGAACTATTCGGCCTCCAAGGCCGGCCTCATCGCGATGGCCAAATCCGTCGCCAAGGAAATGGGCGGCCGCGGCATCCGCGCCAACGCCATCGCTCCCGGCTACGTGATTACCGAAATGACCGAGGCACTGCCCCAGGCCGTACGCGACGAATTCGTGAAGATGATTCCCCTGGGCCGCGGCGCCTCCGTGGACGAAGTCGCTTCCGTCGCCCTCTTCCTGGCCTCCGATATGTCCTCTTACGTGAGCGGCCAGGTCATCGCCGTCAACGGCGGGATGTACTGCTAGGTGCTCCGCGCCATTACCGACCTTCTGATGCCGCGCTGCTGCCTCGTATGCGGGCGGCAGCTGGGCGTCCGCGAGCAGCACCTCTGCACTTATTGTGCGGCCGATCTGCCCCTCACCTATTACTGGGAGCAGGCGCACAATCCGATGGCCGACAGTTTCAACGCGGTCCTGGAGCGCCTGCGCACCTCTCCGGGGATTCTTTCCGGCGAACCGATGGCTTATTCCTATGCGACCGCCCTGCTCTTTTATCACCACGACAATCCCTACAGCCGCATCCCGCAGGCGCTGAAGTATAACGGGGATGTGGCGGCGGGCCGATGCTTCGCCGCGCAGCTGGGCGGGTACCTGGCCACCGCCCCGCAGCTTGCCGATGTGGACTGCGTGATTCCCGTACCGCTGCACTGGCGGCGCTTCTGGCGGCGGGGATACAACCAGGCTGCGGTGATTGCCTCCGAACTGGCGTCCGCGCTGGGGGCTCCGCTGTTCCCGCGCGCCCTGCGCCGCGTCCTCCGCACCCGCACTCAGACGGTGTTGGACGCCTCCGCTCGCCTCTCCAACGTGCTGGGCGTATTTTGCGTGCGGCGCTCTTTCGCGGAGCGGATGGCGCCCCGGCACATCCTTTTGGTGGACGACACCTTCACTACCGGTGCTACGCTTGCGGCCTGTTACGCGGCGCTCCGCGAGGCCCTCGGCCCCGGGCCCCGCATTTCCGTCGCCACCTTGTCCGTGGTGCAGGATTGATGGTTTTTATTTATCTTTGTAGGGATGGAACTGTTTTATGCCTATGAAGTGAGCGGCCGCTTCTGCCGGCTGGATGCCGAGGAAAGCGGCCACTGCGTGCGGGTGCTGCGGCACCGCGCCGGGGACGAACTGGACGTGTTCGACGGCCGGGGTACGCTCTATCACTGCCGCCTCACGCTGCCGGATCCCAAGGGCGCCGAGGCCGAGATTCTTTCGGAACAGGCCGATTGGAACGCCCCCTCCTACCACCTCACCATCGGCTGCTGCCCCACCAAGAACAACGACCGCTTCGAGTGGTTCGTGGAAAAAGCCACGGAGCTTGGAGTAGACCGTATCGTGCCCCTGATCGGGGAGCGCAGCGAGCGGAAAGTCTACAAGACCGAACGCGCGAAACGTATCGCCCTTTCCGCCGCCAAACAGTCCCTGAAGGCCCGCGTTCCCGAAATAGCCGAGCCCGTGAGCGTGAAGGAATTCCTGCAGGGAGATATCCCGGGGCTCAAGCTCATCGCGTATTGTTTTGAGGATTCTAATGCGCCCCGAAGAAGTATTCAGGAAGTGCTGGGCGAAGCCCGCGACATCACCGTTCTCATCGGCCCGGAGGGAGATTTTTCGCCGGAGGAAGCCCGTCTGGCGCTGGAGAGCGGGTACATCCCCATCCACCTTGGCCCCTCACGCCTGAGGACCGAGACCGCCGCCGTCACGGCCGTAGAAGCTGTTTATTTAAACCACATAATATGAAAAAGAACATTCCCGCCATCTTCTTTGCCGTCGCCTGCCTGCTGAACTGGGCCGGGCGAATCTGGGAACCCGCGC